>Ga0157369_10001711_pt1 | contig 26705 bp, 31 predicted proteins | sample C25metaG_FD_113461 | JGI IMG/M metagenome (GOLD analysis project Ga0157369, IMG submission 113461) | Corn rhizosphere microbial communities from Kellogg Biological Station, Michigan, USA - C2-5 metaG | ecosystem: Host-associated > Plants > Roots > Rhizosphere > Soil | place: USA: Michigan... | reverse complement strand
TTCCCGAGGTGTCAAACCCTCAAAGTGCCCGGCCTTGGGCGAGTCGTCAGGTTCAGCGACCAAACCAGCGTGATCACCGCGGGTCAAGGCCTCGAGGAGACGACGCTGGACCGTTGGGTCGAGTTGGGCCTCGCCGCGGGAGACAGTTATAAGGGCTTGTCTGATTTCCTCGGCTTCAGCGTCTTTGGTCAAGAAGCCGCGTGCTCCGGCCCTTAGTGCCGAGAACACCCATTTGTCATCGGCGTAGGTGGTCAGGACGACTACTTTTACAGCCGGCATTTCCTGGCTGAGGATATCTGTTGCCTCTACGCCGTTCATCACCGGCATATGAAGATCCATCACGATAACGTCGGGTTTCAGGGCTTGGGCTTGTCGGACAGCGTCAGCGCCGTCCACGGCGGTTCCGATGACTTCGATGCCTGCCAGAAGGCCCAGGATCATGGATAGTCCATCCCTGACGATTTTTTGGTCGTCGGCGATCAACACCCGAACTCCGGGTTCATTCATTGCCGGCTCCCTTCAGTCAATGGCTTCAGGATCTCATGTCTCCAAGGTCAAACGTCTGGTCCTCGAGAGCATCCTGTCCGGAGGGGACCTCCGCTCGGGGGTGATGGTGCGCATGGCGATTTGTGGGAAGATTCCTGCCATGATTGCTTCCCGCCAATGGCTGACACCGCTGGGGCTTGCCATGGTGGCCTTAGTGGTCGTCACTGCAGGCTTGGGTGGCCCCGGCTTCAACACCAGTGGTCTTGGCCTGCTGAATCTTCTGTCGGCTGTGGTCTTCGCCGGTTCCGCCGTGCCGTTCCTGGTCCGTGAGAACCTCCCGGCCGCTGTGTATGTGACCGCGATGGTATTGATGGCGCTGGCTGTTGTTGGCATGCGGGCCGCTGATCCGGCGAGTGAGGTCATCGCACTTTTTCTGCTGGCGGCGTTCGCTCCCCTGCGTTCCCCTCGGCCTGTGCTTGCCGCGGTGACTTTGCTGGGTGTGCTGGCATTCAATGTCCTTCAGCTCGGTACGGCCCACTCCGCTCTGGCACTCATTCTGGCTACCGATGCCGGCGCGGTGTTCTTCTTCCTTGTCGGCACATTGCTCCGGCGGGAGAAGGAGCAGAGGCTGCGCATCACCGAACTCCTGCATGAGTTGCAGGTCAGTCGCGAAGCGGAGCGGGAAGCTTCCGTCGAGGCTGAGCGGGCTCGAATGGCGCGGGAAATGCACGATGTCCTGGCCCACACTCTCTCAGGTCTTGTTCTTCAGCTTGAAGGCGCACGGCTGCTGGCCCAGAGCAGCCGCACGGATCCCCGAGTCCTCGACACGATCCAGCAGGCCCAGCAACTTTCCCGATCGGGTCTTGCCGAAGCCCGGGATGCCGTCCGGACACTGCGGGGACAGGATCTGCCGGGGCCTGACCGGATCGGGTCCCTCGTGGATCAGCATCGCCTCGCCTCAGCCGGTCAGACCTCCTTCAGCGACAGGGGCATCCCTGCACCGCTGACTCCGGACGCTGAGCTGGCACTCTACCGGGCCGCCCAGGAATCTCTCTCCAATGTCCGCAAGCATGCCCCCGGGTCCGACGTTGAGGTTGAGCTTGTCTGGGGGCCTGGCACGGTGGACCTGTACGTCACCAACACTTCCGGGCAGCCGGAAACGCCGGCGGGGGCACCGGGGTATGGCCTAACGGGCATGACCGAACGAGCTGACCTGGCCGGCGGCACGGTAACCGCCGGCCCTTTCCGGGGAGGTTTCCGTGTGCATTTGAGCCTTCCGTACGCGGCCGCCGCGCCAGGTAGTGCCACCGGAATCTAGCAGCTGCGACACGCTAGCTGGCTGGGGTGGTCGCCCGAGACTCCATAAGCTGGGCAGCGTACGGTCCCCGCGTCGGGCTGAACGCAACGATGTCATAGCGGGCAACACCTGCCCGGACAAACGGGTCCTGGTTAACCACTTCCGTGATCGACGATTCGTCGTTGGCCCTGGCGAGAATCACCCCGCCCCGCCGCGGAACCTGCGGCCCGGAAACCATGAACAGTCCCGACGCGAAGTTCTTATCCAGCCACTCCCGGTGCGCGTCAAGGTGCCGGTCCACTTCCGTTAGGTCGACCAGGTAAATCACGGACAAAACGAACAGCTGTTTGTGGTGTTCCTGCACGGCGGACATTTCTCTTTCTCCCAAACTTTAATTGCTGAGTCACTGTCTATTGGCTTTACGGTACCGGGTCATATCAGGGACGAGCCGGGATTCGGGGTGGTCTTGTTGCGTCTCTTGGTGGCTCTGCCTGTTTCGCCGCGTGCTACCGAAGGCGTAGTACCCGGCGGGACGTCAGCTCGGTGCGCTGACGTGCAGAACCTGCCAGCGGTCCCCGTGTGCGTCCATGGTCTCGTCGCCCAGGGCGAAGAGGACCGATTGCCATGTTTCGGGGTTGATCCCTGCCGCTGCCCATGCAACACCCGGTTGCAGTGAGAGCTGACGCACGAGTGCCGCCAGCTCGTCGGCTCCGGCGAGCAGGTCAGGACCAACCGTTGAGGACAGGGTGGTCGCATGCCGGGCCTGCCCGTGGGGAAGTGCGCCTGATGCGGTGGCCACGGGCAGCCATGTATGGACCCGTGGTCGTCCGAAATCCGTGACAATTCCTTCGAATCCACCGCCCTGCCAGTGGAATTCCGCCATGGCGGCGGCATCTGACCAGAGGTAAAAGGGCGCGTACATGTTCACATTCGAACCATTGACGCCGGCTTCGCTGATGAGGTACGCCTTGACCCTCAACCCGGCACGCTGGTCCAGCGCGGTCCCGCGGGTAGCCACTCTTTCCCTAATGATGCCCATGTCGTAGTCACGCGGAAGAACGATGGGGTAAGTCGCCAGCCAACTGACAGGGGCGCCGGTCGTGAGCTTGGGTCCTCCTGCCACGGGATCTCCGGCTGCCCCGTCCTGGGATGGTCGTTGATGCATACTGCCTCTCCTTTTCCGGGCTTCAGGTGCGCCCTGTCTCGGTGCCGCCATACAGGCAATGGCACCACTGTCGTTTTCTTTTCCAGTGGTTTTCACGGTTTCGCCCTGTTCCCCCACCTACATCACGGGGGCTGTCTGGTCGGGAAGGGCGAACCTGCCGGGGGTTGGTGTGCTCATTAGGCGGAGCAGATTCGATCGTGGCAAGCAGTTACGCGCACGACGACGGTTTCCCTCCGATACGTCGTCCCTGCGCGATCACCGTACTAGGTGATGCTTGGGTCATTTCTTCGGCCGGTGGAGGCCCGAAGGATGATCAGCCCGAAAATTAGCATGCAGGTGTCGCTTACGATCATGTTTGTCCAGCGCCACGCACTCGTGATGTTTCCGAATTGGAGGGCGATGTCTCCAACCGCGTGCAGGATGACCAGGGGCCAGAGTGTGGTTCCGCGGAGTCGCAGGGCGGCCAATCCGAAGCCGAAGCATGCGGCGCCAATGACTTGAGCAGCTGTGACTAGAGGATCTGCGCCGAATGCAAGGTTGGACAGATGCGCGGAGCCGAACAAGGCTGAGGACAGACACGCTGACCGCAGGGGCGTCCACGTGTGGAGGCTCTTCAATATCATTCCTCGAAACCAGAGTTCTTCGTACACACCCGTTGCGAGGTATCCGGCCACGAGAAGGCTGCCGGTCTCAAACCCGACATCCTTCACGCCGCCTGCGAAAGGCGATAGGACGATAATGCCCGGGATTATGAGCAACCGGGGCTCGACGCCTCCAGAGCGTAGTATCGTTCGGTCTTTGGCGAGGACTACTCCTGCGGCGAAGACGGCGAGGACCAGCACGGCAATAAACCGACGGTGCAAGAGATCAAGTCCTGGTGTCAACCAGCCGAGAACGTACGCGACGGTGATGGTCAGCACCGTGACTCCCGCCGCCAGCCCCAGGGCCTTGTAAAGGGGGCGAAGCCGCGAAGCAACTGCTGTACGCATCACGGCCTTCTTTCGAAAGAGGCGCCGGCAGTCAGCTCCTGCGAGACATCGTGGTCGTGACCGGCGGGGGAAGAGGCTACGACGCGGCACCGGATGATTGTGGTGAGCACACGGGCGGCGACCATAGTGAGCGCCATGACGATGAAGGCCGCTGTCCAAGCGTCCGAGCCGGTGATGCGGTTGCTTATGGAGAAGTCGGTGATGGCAGCCTTAGCCCATCCGTTGGCCGATTCAGCGAAGGCAACCCTGCCGCCGATGACGATGAACCATAGCACTGCATAAGCGCTACCGGCGGTGCTGACAAGCCTTCGGCCTACACCGCGCCTGACCCGCATGAGCATCCCTGCCACGATCCCCAGCGCCACGCCTGCCGCCGCCCCTACAAAATCCAGGGCAACGTCATTGCCGAGGACCGGGGCGTTGGAGAGGAACACGACGGCCGCAAAAACGGAGAGGACCACCGGCATGGCCAGGCGGCCGGCCGTGAGAGGCCGCGTTCCGAGATTGGATGCCAGGATAAATACCAAAAGACCTGCATTGAGTAGCCACTGGGTGAGTGTCATGCCATCCTCCCCCGACTCCTGGGGTGTCCTTGACTCTGAGGCTCGGGCTGCCCGGTTGCTTCTTCCCGTTCCGTCAGGCAGGAGGAACCTTTACCGCTGCCCCATATGTCGGGCTCATCGGCATTGTCTCCGGGGGGACCGGGCATCCTAGTGCTCACACGGTCGCGTTCCGCATTGTGGAGCATCAGGAATTGTTCGGGGTGTAAGGGGTACATGGGTGTCTCTTTCTGCAGGCTTGCGGCCTGCGCTGTGAACGTGGGGTAAACCACTCCTTGCAGCCCCCTCTCCCCCATCGGGTGCCGCCTGCTATTTGTGCGTGGCAAGGTAGGGAACGCCCCTCTGTAACGCGTTACCGACGCGGCGTCCCAAAGGGGACCTGCTGGCCGGGGACTACCGGGATTACCCGGCGGACTTCGTGGCCTACCGTTGGGTGTCCCACTTGTAGGAAACCCAGACCTGAAAGCCCAGCGCGCGCTCAATCATCATGCGAGGGTGAACACCGTGCGCGGCGATCCAGAGAATGGAGCCATCGTCGGTAACCGAGTCAACGACCCCGGTGCGCACCGGGGTATGGCCTCTCCGTATCTCAACGCACTGACCGATTACGGCCAGCCAGTCATGCTGCAGATGCAGTCTCACGAATGCCATTTAGTAGGAGCGCGGCAGGCCGAGGACCTTCGTCGCAATGAAGGATTTGATCAGGTTGTTGTTGATCGGGGCGACCTGGAACATTCGCGTTTCCCGGAACTTGCGTTCCACGTCGTATTCATCGACAAACCCGTAGCCGCCGTGGGTATCGAGACATACGTTGGCCGCCTCCCAGCTCGCCTCTGATGCCAGATGTTTAGCCATGTTCGCCTCGGCACCGCAAGGCTTGCCCTCATCAAACAGCCGGGCCGCCTCATAGCGCATCATGTCTGCGGCGCGGGTTTTCATGTAGGCGTCGGCAATCGGGAACTGCACGCCTTGGTTTGCACCGATGGAGCGGCCGAACACTTGACGACGGTTTGCATATTCCGTTGCCCGCTGCGTAAACCAGTAGCCGTCGCCGATGGCTTCGGCGGCCAAAAGGATTCTCTCGGCGTTCCAGCCGTCAATGACATATCGGAAGCCCTTGCCTACCTCGCCGATGACGGAGGTGGCGGGAACCCGCAGGCCCTGGTAGAAGATCTGGTTGGTCGCGTAGTTGAACATGGTCCGGACCTTGACAACCTTCAGAGCCTCTGGCTGCTCTGCCCGGACTTGTCGGAGATCAACGAGGAACAACGTCAGTCCGTGGGTCCGGTCCTCTCCCCTGGGTGACGTTCGCGCAAGGACCAGGGCGAGATCCGATTCGTCGATGCGACTGGTCCAGCTCTTGTGTCCGCTGATAATGAACCCGTCACCGTCCGGCACAGCCGCCGTTTCAATGCTGGTCGTATCGGAACCCGCCGCATCCTCCGTTACGGAGAACGCCTGGAGGCGGAGCTCGCCGGCGGCGATTTGGGGTAGAAATTCCCGTTTCTGAGCCTCAGAGCCATGTCGAAGAAGCGCCCCCATCGTATACATCTGTGCATGGCATGCCGCAGAGTGTCCCCCCGACTTGTTGATCTCTTCCATCACGACGCTCGCTTCGGTCAGCCCCAGGCCAAGGCCGCCGTACTCGGACGGTATTAGTACTGAAAGAAGTCCGCTTGCAGTCAGGTGATCTACGAACTCCTGCGGGTACCGGCGGTGAAGGTCCGTCTCACGCCAGTACTCATCCGGGAAGTCGGCGCACAGATCACGGGTTTGGGCTCGCAGCCCGTCTGTCTTGATCGTGTCGGTCAGCATGGTCACTCCTTTGTAATATCGATGCCTCCCACCTAGAATACATAATATATTGAGCGCCTACAAGGGAGCTGAAGGCTGGGTGAGACCGTCCAGCCGTGGCCCCATAGGTAGGCGGAATATTATATATTTGCAATTCCAAGCAAGGAGATACGATGACGTCAGAAGAGGCGGATAAGGTGCAGGGCAGTGAAGGGCTGGAACCGGTGCGAGTGGTTGCTGGATGGACCGGGCGGCTGTTCGAGGATTTTTCGGTGGGTGACATCTACTACCACCCGTTCGGGAAGACCGTTACCCAGGCAGACAACCAATGGTTCACCCTCCTGACCCAGAATGTTGCCAAGACCCACGTCGATACCAACTTCGCTGCCGGAACCGAGTTCGGTCGTCCGTTGGTGAACTCGACGTTTACGCTGGCCTTGGTCACCGGCCAGTCCACCATTGATTTGTCCATGAACGTCTTCGCGAACCTTGGATGGGACGCGGTACGCATGCCGCACCCCGTCTATGAGGGGGACACCATTTACTCGCGCTCCAAGGTGTTGGAGTGCCGACCCTCCCAGTCCCGGCCGGGGCTTGGACTGGTCACCGTTGCGACGGAAGGCTTCAACCAGAAGCAGGAGATTGTTATCAGCTATCGTCGAACATTCCTCGTGTACCGGCAGGGACATCTTCCTGACGTGAGCGCAGCCCGGCCGGATGAGTCTTCATTCCCAGACCTGGGAACGCTATGAAAGGCCGGGTCACTCAAGCCATCACAGCTCTTTTTGTTCCCGGTGACCGGCCGGAGCGCTTCCTAAAGGCGGGGCAATCCGGCGCCGGCGTGGTCATCGTCGATCTTGAGGATTCAGTAGCGGCATCCTCAAAAAGATCTGCCCTGGAAACAGTGCTGGCGGAGCTCGGCCCGCAAAGCAGCAGTGGTTTAAGCGCGGTAGTTAGGGTGAACCACTCCGAATCCGAGAGCTACCGGGAGGAGACCGCTGCACTGCTGCAACTGTCCAGAGAGCCCGGAAACGGTCTCCTGGGGATTATGGTGCCCAAGGCGGAGAATCCGCGAACACTCGGGAAGCTGAGCGCCCGCATTCCGGAAGGGCTGTCATTGGTGCCTCTCGTCGAATCAGCCTTGGGACTGTCCAACGCCCTGTCTCTGGCGCAGGTGCCAAAGGTCAGCCGGTTGGCGTTCGGCGCGATTGACTACTTGCTCGACACGAATGCGACAGAGGGCCGGTTCCTCGACTACGCACGATCCCACCTGGTGGTTTCCTCACGGGTTGCTGGAATCGCTGCCCCGTGGGATTCGCCGTCCACCGACATCGTGTCAACGGCACCTGTATCCCGGTCCGCACGACAGGCCCGCAGATTCGGATTCGGCGGCAAGCTGTGCATTCATCCCGCACAAGTGGCTGTAGTCCATGATGCCTTCAGGCCGTCCATGGAGGATGTCTCCTGGGCCCAGGAGGTAGTCCAAGCTTCGGGCGGCGCCGCCCAGGTAAATGGACAGATGGTTGACAAGCCAGTCGTGGAACGGGCCCGAAAGATACTCATGGAAGCAGGACAGCATCCCTAGCGTTTGAAAGGGGTGACCTGTTTCCGGCGGGTGCACAAAGAGGGGCGCCCGCCCGCTGCCGTATGTTGTAGTGGAGCATTACACCAGAAAGAGGCCTTCCCACCATGACGAACCACAGCTCCCGCAGCCGTGCCCGCCCGCAGTTGAGCGATGAGGCCGCCTCGTACGTGCGCGGACTCATCATGTCCGGAGAACTGCGGCCCGGGACATCAGTTCGCCCCGAGTCGATCGGCGAGGCCCTGGAAATTTCCACGACGCCGGCCCGGGAAGCCCTTCAGGCCCTGCGGGTGGAGGGCTTCCTTGAGCTCGTTCCCCGCAGGGGTTTTCTGGTAGCGCCCTTGACCGGCCAGGACATCCGGGACCTTTTCAAGGTTCAGGCACTCATTGGGGGCGAGTTGGCCTCCCGGGCCGTGACGAAAGCCGGGCCGGCTGACGTCGCTGAACTCGAGGCCCTTCACCACGAACTCATCGCGGCGGCGGCACGGGGCGATCTGGAGCTCCTCGAAGAGAAGAACCACGCCTTTCACCGCGAAATAAACCTCCTCGCCGACTCCCGCAAGATCGTCTGGGTCCTGGGGTTGATGACACGCTACGTCCCGCGCAGATTCTACTCATCAATCCCAGGCTGGCCTCAAGCCACCCTGGACGACCATGCAAGAGTCCTCGACGGCATACGGGCGAAAGATCCTGATGCCGCTCGGACAGCCATGGAAAGCCACATTGTGCACTCAGGCGAACTGCTCGCCCTGCACTTCGACGAACGCATCGCGGCCGCTGAACAGCTGCCCCCGGCTGAATCCGCCCGGGCCGGAGGCTGACCCAACCGCCCCCCGCCCTACAGCCTCTCCGACCGCCTACCGGATTAGACTAGATCCGCCCATGCAGGGCCGCGGGAAGCCACGGCCCCGCACTCCTAACGATCCAGGGATCAGCGGCGAGCTGCGTTTACGGCACTGACGGCAGCTGGTCTTGAGTCTTCATATTGGGCAAGACCACAATTCGCCCAAAGCTGCGCCCTGATTCAACAAGTTCGTGGGCTTCCGCAATCCGCTCCAGCGGCAGCTGATGACTAATGATCGGCTTGACCAAGCCCCGCTCGACCAGAGACAACGAGGTTTTCAGCTGCTGCCTGGACGTGCTTAGAGCAGACATCAAATGGATTCCCCGCAGGAAAAGCTGTGCCGGATTGAAGGGAATGAAGTCTCCCGTCAGTTGACCGACGAGAACCCATCGCCCTCCTCTGGCCATGCTCCGCCGTACCTCGGTGAACACGGGGCTGCCAACGTTGTCGATGGCCACATCAACACCTTCGCCTCCGGTTGCGGCAAGTACCAGCGGCGAAAAGTCCTTACCGCGCTCGGCAAGAATCACCTCGGCACCCAACTGGCGCAACACCTCGGCCTTTTCCTCAGATGTCGTGACGGCAAGCGTCCGGGCCCCGCAGGCCAGCGCTACCTGGATTCCGTGAATTCCAAGGCCTCCCCCGGCTCCGGTGACCAACACGGACTCTCCTGCCTGGACCCTTGCCACATCACAGAGAGCGTTGAGCTCGGTGCCAATTGCACTGGCCACCACGCATGCGTCGGCGTGCGAAAGATTGCCGGGCTTTGTGACCAGGTTGTCTTCCTGGATGAGGACCATTTCGGCATATCCGCCATTGAGCCCAACGTCCCCCAGGAACTCATGGTCGGGGCAAAGCGTCTCACGGCCGCTCCGGCACCATTTGCAGCGCCCGCAGACACGTCTGCGTTGAGTACTGACGACCTGATCGCCCGGTCGCCATTCGGTAACATCTGGACCCACGGCAACAACCTCACCGGAGATCTCGTGCCCGCAAATGACCGGCATGACGATTCCCCGGCGCAGCGTCCCATTGCGCGTCGCGACGTCGTGGGACGACACGCCACACGCCATGACCCGGACCAAGCAGTCCCTGCCCGTGGCAACCGGGTCCGGAACGGATGTCAGACGCAGGACCTCCGGCGAACCCGGCTCTTCTACAACAATGGCTTTCATGCAGTTCTCGTTTCAAAACTCGCAACATCCGCGCTTCGGATTTCTGATACATTATCAAGTTTTGGGTTCAGTTGGCCACAATTTTCGTCAGAAGCCGTCAGCGAATGGCATGATCTCTGTACGCATACAGGCCGGAGGGCGGGCATGCTTGACTCGGCCAAGATTGGGATCTTATATTTGATACATGATGCGGTGTGAGGTGAGCCACAGCTCGCTCCTCATGTTTATCCCGCTAATGGACGATGGCGCCCCTTAGCGGGCCGCTGATGCCCAGACAACCGCGGGGACCGGGTTGTCGGGGTTACGAGTTGCAGATGTAAATCGCGCAGGGTGACCGAGGGTATCCCATCCCGAATTACCTTCCGGCACATGACGGCTGCCCGCGACCTCCCCCGACACGGGACGCCACCGCAACAGCAACCGGGCTGTATCCCTTTCCTTAGCTTCGACAGGAAGTAACCAATGTCATCTTCACCAGAAGTAAAGCGTGCCAGTATCGGACGGCTCGGCAGTGCAGCCGTCGCCGGCACGACACTCGAATACTATGACTTCTTCATTTACGGCACGTCGGCAGCGCTCGTGTTCGGAAAGCTCTTTTTCCCCAGCTACAGCGCTCTGGCCGGAACGTTGGCGGCGTTCGCCACCTTGGCTGTGGGCTTCTTCGCCAGGCCGGTCGGGGCGCTCATTTTCGGTCACTTGGGGGACCGGATGGGCAGGCGCGCCACACTGATAACGTCGCTGTCAATGATGGGCGCCGCTACCGTTCTTATCGGGTGCCTTCCGACGGAGGCCCAAATTGGATGGCTGGCACCGGTCCTGTTGGTGGTCCTTCGCTTCGCCCAAGGCATCTCAATCGGCGGGGAATGGGGCGGCGCGGCACTGATGCTCGTTGAGCATGCACCGGAACGTCGCCGCGGCTTCTACGGCAGCCTGGTCTACGTGGGCGCGCCTGGCGGCCTGCTTCTGGCAACCCTGGCAGTGAACGTGAGCACTGCCATCTCAGGGACTGGCTTTATTGAATGGGGCTGGCGGCTGCCCTTCCTTTTCAGTTCGGTCCTGTTCATCATCTCGCTGTTCATTCGTCTTGGCCTTGAGGAGAGCCCTGTCTTCGCTGCTCTGGAACAAAACCAGGCAAAGGTCCGCGCCCCCATTGGCCGCCTGTTCAAGAGCCAGTGGCGGGACATCCTGCTCGCTGCCGGCGTTGTTGCCCCGGGATCGGTTCTCTTCTACGTCGTCAGTACTTACGCGGTGTCCTACGGAACGTCGGTGGCTGGAATGCCCAGCAGTTCCTTGCTCAATCCGCTCCTTTCCGCGGCCGCCGTGTACTTCTTCGCCATTCCACTCTGTGGCTGGCTCTGTGATGTTTTTTCACAGAAGGCCGTCTTGCTGTCGGGGTGTCTGCTGTCCATCCCTTCATGCTTCCTGTTGTTTTTCCTCGTCGACTCCAAGTCGCCGGGACTGATTTTCGCCGGCATGGCTTTCGCACTGGCCGCTGCGCACGCCGCCCTGGTGTCTCCCCAGGCAGCGATGCTCGCCAGCCGCTTCGATCCGCGCGTCAGGTTCAGCGGCGTCGCAATTTGCCAAGCCATCTCAGTCAGCGTTCTGGGAGGCGCAACACCCTTTCTGGCGACGCTGTTGTTTGGTTGGACGGGATCGACACTTTTGATCAGCACTTGGATGGCAGTCTGTGGAGTTATCGGGGCTGTATCCGTTGTCGCTTTGTCCAAGCGTGCGATCTACTCGGATGAAGATGTCATTGAGGAGATAGGAGGAACACCCAGCGCCGCAGTGCAAACGGTCTAACCCTAACCCGAACCGAGGACTGGATTTGATGTATTATCAAATCCAGTCCTTTTGGTCTGATAGGAAAGGGGTTCCTCAATGACCAACATTCCACAGGTGGAAAGCCCGGCGACTTCCTCGCAGCAGCTGCAGGGGGTCCGCGGCCGGGGAGGGGAGGTCAAAGCCCCGCGGCGGACCATGAGCCACCACGTGGCGGACCGTATCAGGGCTTTGATTTTTGACGGAACTCTTCGCAGCGGTCAGCGGGTGCCTCAGGACGCTCTGGCCGAGGAGCTCGGCGTCAGCCGACTGCCTGTCCGGGAGGCTTTGATCACGTTGGAGACAGAAGGGTTAGTGTCTTCCGAACCTCACAGGGGAACGTTCGTCGTCCCCATCCTGCAGGAGGACATCGAAGACCATTACCGTATGTACGGGATGATCCAGGGCTTGGCAGCGAACCGGGCAGCCCGGCGGCTGAATGAAGTCACGCTGGCCCGCTTGCGGGCCCTGCATGAGCAGATGTGCGGGACGGAAACCTGGGGTTCCTATCATGACCTTGACTGGGAGTTCCACGCTCTGGTCACTCAGACCGGGGGCAGCCGGCGGCTGACCTCGGTACTGCGGCAACTGGGGCACAATCTTCCCCGGGCAGTTTACGAGAACCCTTCCGGATCCATCGAGGATTCGAACGCCGGGCACGCCTTAATCCTGGCTGCACTCGAAAGAGGTGATGGTGCAGGTGCCGACCGCGCGTGTGTGGACCACACGGTCGCCGAGGGACGGCACGTGGTCGATAAGCTGCGACGTGCCCATGTCTTGGAGGATGTCTAGCCGGATGCCGCCGTTGGCAGGACCCGGTCTGCACCCGGCACTAGCCCACCAGGTCCGTGTCGTCCTTCCGCGCCTGATTTTCCGGGACGCCACGCCGCCGCCTGCTAGGCAGTCTCCCAGGGCGTCTCTCCTGGGATTAGTCGGGCATGAAAAGAATCCGTGCAACCGATCCCGCCTCGCAGGTCGACTGTTCAAAAGCCGGTGGAAGGTCTCTGCTGCTGCCGGGTTGCCGCATGCCGGGGGCCAGAGGGCGGTATCCGCCGTTTCTCCCGGCCCGTAGCCGGTTCGCGGCTGGCCCAGGAGGCCGACACAGGCCTATGAACCTGCACGCCGCCTTGGGGTGGGGCCGACAATGTCAAAGGGAACGGACAGCCTATCCTGCCGGCTTCGATTCCTGCTCAAAGAGCGCGGTGGCCTCGGCGACTGCGCTCAGACCCACTTCGAGGCTGCGGACGATACTTGGGACGGTAAGGAATACAGCGTCCAGAACCTGCTGGTGCGTGGCTCCGTAGTGCAGTGCGTTCCGAATGTGAAAGGCCGCGCCCTCGGTGAAGAGATGGGTGTTGGCCAGGTCGATGACAACAAAGACCAGCTCGGCCCAGGCAGGGTCCAGGCTGCCCGTCTTCCAGATGTGCTCCCCCATCGCCCGGTAGGCGGCGAACGCATCAGGGTTCGCCGCCTTCATCCTCCGGTGAAATGCGGGGAAGGCGGTCTCGAAGGCAGCCCAATAACCGCCGGTAGGAGCGTCAGCGTCCGGAGTTTGGTCCTCAAGCGGGCACAGTAGCGGAAATCCTTTGGTCAGCCCGTGCAAGGAAACCATTGTCACCAGCTCAATGACCGTGGTGACTTCACGCTCGGTGGCGCCTGCCTGCAGCGCCAGGAGAACTCGGTTTCGGGCGCCTGTTCCATCCAGGTTCGTGATAGAGACGTCGTGGGCGAGCAACAGGAGTTGTCGCAGGCGGGGATCGAGTGATGCGCCGCGGTACGCTGCCTCAGCATAGGCGGTGAATGAGGCTGTAAAGCCCGGGTCGATTTGGGTCAATAGGGCAAGACCTGGTCCGGCGCCGCCGTAGATGACAGCAAGCCGGGCCATGACCTCGCTCGGGCAGGCGCCGTCGCCGTTCAACAGCCGCCGGGGCTGCCGATGTTCCCGGCGCGCTGCCGGTGGACAGGCAGGGGAAGGCCTGGGTGCAGGGCCGGGATGTCAAGTACGGTCCCGCCTTTGGGAGTCGTGACGTACAGCCTCGACAGGCCAGGGCCGCCGAAGCAGATGCTCGTGACCAGAACGCCTGGCCCGAAGTCGATTTCATGGCACATTCGGCCGGTCGGGTCGAACGCCATGAGGTTGTGTCCGGTGCTGCCTGCGACCCACAGCCAGCCGGCCGCGTCGAGGGCGATTCCATCGGGGTGTCCGTGGGGGATGGTGGCCTTCCATCCGTCGGCTTCGGGTCCTGTATCTGTCATTTGATAGCGGGTCACGGTCCGAAGCGACGTTTCGGCCAGATACAGTTCCGTGCCGGTGGGACCAAAAGCGATGCCGTTGGGAAATGCCAACTCGGTGAGCCAGGTGCGTAGTTCCCCGGTCGCGGGGTTCCAGGAGCGAAGGTGTCCCGGTGCCCCTCGTCGGAATATTTCGTGGTCTGCGGGGTCGGTGAACCACAGGCACCCGTCGGGGCCAATTACACAGTCGCTGGGTGCCGAAACTCCGGTGTCCAGGGCAACGGTGAGTTTGCCGTTCTGCCACTGCTGAATGGACGGCTTGGCTGGCAGCTGGGACTTGGATGCCATTGCCGTGCCGCCGTTCTGGGCCACGAAAATCGTTCCGGTGGGTCCCACAGCCAGCCCGTTGGGCCCGCCGCCGCACTCGAAGGCCAGCTCTGGTTCCTGCCCGGTTTCCGCAGGAATCCGGTAAACCGAACCGCGATTGATGCTGGTCACCAAGAGGTGGCCGGAGGCGTCTGTGCATGGACCTTCTGTGAAGCCAAGTCCTGTAGCAAGGATCCTGCCACCTTGGGGCAGGTGGATGTCAGGGCCGGATGACGTCCCGCCCGGCGTGCCGGAAGCGGGAGTCCGTGGAAGTGATGTGGCCGTGTTCATCGTGCCTCGACCGCGCTGCTGACGAGTTCGGCAGCTTCCTTCTTCAAAGCCGGCAGGGAGATTTTGCCGCTGGCCAGTCGCGGAAGTGAGTCATCGCTTCGATAAAAGAAGTACTTCGGAATCTTGTAGCTGGCTGCCACTGCCTTGAGCTGCTGCCGGATCATGTCGGGGCTCAGGTCGGCGTCCGCGTCAATAAAGGCCGCGACCGCTTGTCCTTGTTCCTCGTCATGTACGGCGCACACGTGTGCCTGCCTGATGCCTGGCACACGGTCCAGCAGCATTTCGACCTCTTGTGGTGAGACATTGACGCCGCCGGTCTTAATCATCTCCCCGCTTCGGTCCTGAAACTGGAGCCGCCCGTCCCTGTCGTAGCGGCCGAGGTCGCCTGTCAGGAAGTAGCCGTCAGCGGTGAAAGCCTCCATGGAGCGAACGGGGTCCTTGTAGTAGCCGGACGTCGTTCGTCCCCGGACGGTGATTGCCCCTACAACGCCAGCCTCGACGGGCTGGCCGGTCTCGGGATTTACGATGCGGATGTCGACACCGGGCAGCGGTTTTCCTTGGGTGGTCATGACGACTTCCTTTGGGTCCCTGTAGTCGGTAAGGGCTGCCAGGCCATAGGTTTCGGTGAGCCCGTATACGCTCACACCGTGTTCGACGCCCAATTCTTCGATGGCGAGCCGCCGGTCTTCGACCGAGAATCCGATCATCCCTTTTCGCAGGAAGACTTTGCCTTTGTCGAACCCAGGTGCCGCCAACAACTTGCGTGTGAGGTTGCCGAAGCCGAAGTACACCGTGCACCGATGACGCTCGAGGATTTCCAGGGCGGCGGAAGGTTCGAACGCCTCCTGGAGGACAATCGTGCCGAAGTGCGTCCACGTGGCAAAGAGTGCCTGCAGTGCGGCGACCCCGTAGAACAGCGGAGTGACAAGCCATGCTCTGTCGGTCTCATCGATCCCCTGCCGCACGCCTATCAGGTAGCCGTTCTCTATGGCATCGCCCTGGTGCAGCATGACAGCCTTGGGCTTGGACGTGCTGCCCGAGGTGTAGAGCAGGTACATCAGATCCGATGGTGCATTCAGTTGCTCGCGCTCGTGCAGTTGGTCATCGGAAATGTGTTGCGCACCCTCGAGGAAGCTTTCCACGTTCATCATGCCGGGGAGGCCTTGCCCCAGGGACACCACATCCCTTAGTTCCGGTGCCGCGGCAAAGGTCCTCCCGGCATGGGACTCGTTGAGCTCGGGCAAAAACGAGGAGACGGCGGTGTTGAAGTTCCTTGCCCTAAGGATGTCCACGGTGAACAGTGCGACGGAGTCCGAGTGGTTGAGGGTGTACTGCAGCTCATCAGGTGTGTGCCAGGTGTTAAGGGGGGCCAGGTGGGCGCCGATCCGTGCCGCGGCGAAGGCAAGATGTAGAAAATGCGGGTGGTTTCCGGCGAGCACCGAGATGGCCTCCCCGCGTTGAACACCCAGGTGCAGCAGGCCCTTGGCCCAACGGCTGACGGTTGCGTCGAATTCGGCGAAGGTGGTGTGTCGATCATCGAAGATGTAGGCAGTGCGTTCAGGGTGCAGCGCGGCCGCTTCCCGAAGCAGCCCGCTGCAGGTGGTGGCCTGGGGTTTGGTGGTATTCACTGTGGTTTTCCTTCTACTTCGTTGCCGTCGGCGAGGAAATGGTGGGGGTGCCGATGCTGCGCCCGCCGCAGAGGGGCAGCACTTGGCCTGTGCAATACGATGCCTGGGCGAGAAATGCCACGGCGGCTGCAACGTCGGACGGCTGGCCGGCGCGGCGGACCGCCAGCGAAGCCAAGGTCGCCTCCCTGACTTTGGGGGGCAGGGAGGCGGACATGTCGGTCTCGATGAATCCCGGGGCGATGCAGTTGACGGTGATTCCATCGCGCCCAAGTTCCAGGGCCAAGGCGCGGCTGGCGCCCACGAGACCGCCCTTGGAGGTGCCGTATGCGGTGGACCCGAAGATGCCCAGCCAGGCACGGGAAGCGATGTTGATGATGGCTCCGCCTCCGCTGCGCCGCATCAGGTCTACAGTTTCTGCGATCAAAGCCAGCGGGCTGATGAGGTTGATCTCCAGCACCCGGGAAAACATCGCGAGGGGCATTTTTTCGATTAGGGAGTCCTGCAGCACCCCTGCACAGTTGACGAGTGTGTTCAGGCCGCCGAGGTCCTCGTCGCAGAGCCTGATGACCTTGGCTCTGGATTCCTGACTGGTGACATCCAGTTGTACCGCTGTAGCAGATCCTCCGGCCGTGCGGATTGCCTGCTCAATCACCGATACCGCTTCCAGATCCAAATCACCGAGGACTACGTGATGCTTCTGGGCGGCCAGTTCCATGGCAATTGCGCGTCCGATGCCGCCGGCAGCCCCGGTCACCAGGGCCACTCCACGTCCGATCATGGCCGCACCCTCCCCGCTTCGGTTCCGTCCGTTACCCAGATCTCCTGGCCGGTAATCCACGAATCTCTCCGGAGAAGAAGCTCCAGTTGACCACGGAGAGCCTGGGCAATTGCCGGCTTTTCGTAGCATGATCCGGTGTCGACGCAGACAACGTTCACTGTGATGGCCTTTCGCTTCAGCTCCAGGGACAATGTGCGGGCCATCGACAGGATGCCGCCGCAAACTGCCCCTGCCGCGGCGTCCCCTGCTCTGCCCAGAGCCTCCTCGGCAGGAAGAATAATAACGATCCGTCCGGGCTTCCCGGCTTCGATCAAGGGAACAATGACTGACTGGACTTCATGGACCACCCAGATAAGGGGGTCGCCGACGGCAGCGGCCAAATGTGCCGCTGTCCACTCCGGGGCGGGCAGGGCTGCGGCCAGTGACGGGACGATACAGACGGCCGAGGTATTTTCGCTGCACTCCGGTTCCGAGAACAGCTCAGGCGCCAAGGCCGCTATGGCCTTGGCCGTGGGGCCATCGCCCCTGATTGCTGCCGCATCGATCGTCTGGCAGGAGTTGTCCTGCAGCGTGGTGCTGTGAGTGGCGGTCATTGGGACATCACCAGCGTCGTGACTGATCCGCCGTCCGTGCCGCTGACGGTGCCGCCCTTGCAGTAAGCCAATCCGATGCGTGCCGATTCAATTTGGCGACCTCCTGCTGTCCCTCTTAGTTGCCACGTCAGTTCACACGCCTGCGCGACTCCGGTTGCCCCCACCGGGTGCCCGCGGGACAGGAGTCCTCCGCTGGGGTTGACCGGAAGCCGGCCTCCGATCCCGGTCCACCCATCCTGGGTCCATTGCCCGCCTTGGCCGACGGGGATGAGCCCGAGGCCCTCGAGGCGGACGATCTCGGCGATGGTGAAACAGTCGTGCATTTCGACGAAGTCGATGTCTTCCGGCCCGATCCCGGACATTTCCCAGGCCGCCTCTGCCGCCCGCCGCGATACGTCTTCGGCGTTCAAGTCATCTGTTCCGACCTGGAGGCTGCCGCTGACGAGGCCGCAGCCAAGAATGCGGGGGGCTGATGAGGCGGCAAGCCCGAGCTTGCGCAGGCCGTTGGCGTTGCAGAGCACCATCGCCGCGGCGCCGTCGGAGATCGGACTGCAGTCAAGCAGGCCGAGCGGATCGGCGATGGGACGCGCTGACAGGACGTCCTCCAAGGTGATCGCGTGCTGATACTGCGCGTAGGGATTATGCACCGAGTGGGCGTGGTTCTTGACTGCCACGGCGGCGATCTGTTCACGGGTGGCCCCGTGGTCCGCCATGTAGCGGCGGGCGCTCATCGCGTGGCCGGCGGCCATCACCAGGCCAACGGCTGCGTCCAAGTCACCTGGATCGGGCTTGACCCCTCCGAAGACCCGGTCCGTCATCTTTTCGACGCCGATCACCAGGACGATGTCGTGCAGGCCAGCGGCCAATGCTATCCATGCTTCCCGAATTGCAGTGGCCCCGCTGGCGCAATAGTTCTCGACGTTGGTCACGGGTCGTCCGTCGAGGCCAAGGTGCACTGCTATCCGCTGCCCGGCGACGGGACCTCCGAAAACATGCCCTGTGTAGATCGCTTCGATATCGCGCACCTCGGCGCCTGCGTCACTTAGGGCCTGCCTGGAAGCTGCTGCGGCCATTCCCTCCAACGTGGTGGAGGCCGGAAACTTGCCGAACCTGATCATTCCTGCGCCTGCGACGTGGGCGGGGTTGATAGTCATGCGGACTCCTCACGCACCGTGCGGAACTTGTATCCGAGCACGGCTTCATTGGAACGGGAACGAAACTCGGCGGGAACGAGTTCGACGGGATCGTTGATGTTCAGCTGCCCGCCCTCAGCCGGGACGCACTGGGCCAGGACCCTGCACCCGTCTTCAAGGTCGACTTGGGCCAGCACGTACGGCACCGGGGTGCCTTCCGGGGCTTGGCGCACTACAGCAAAGGAATGGACCCGGCCTGCCGGAGACAGCATGACCTGCGTAATGTCCACCCCCGCCTGGCGACATTTGGGGCAGAACAACCGGGATGGGTAGGTGACGTACCCGCATCCGCCACATTTGGTGCCCACCAGACCGAAGGGCCGCGCCGTGAGGTTGCCGGCGTTAAAGGGCTCAAGGTCAAGCAAATCAGCTGACAGCTGTGGACTCATTTCAAATCTCCCTTGATATGACTGCATGTCCAGTATGGCTGATATTTGATACATTATCAATGTAAAGTTGAAGCGAGGCTTCACCGGGGCTTTTGCTCGTGAAAGGAACGTAGATGGGTGCATTGACTGGCCTGCGGGTTGTGGAAATGGCAGGGCTCGGGCCGGTTCCGTTCGCGGCCATGATGCTTGCGGATATGGGGGCTGAGGTCCTCAGGATCGATTCCCCGCCGCGGAATCCTGAAGATCCCCACGACCGCTCGGGGCCAATCTGGAGGGGTCGGTCGGGTATAACGGTTGACCTGAAGGATCCGGCAGGGGTAGCGCAGGTGAAGGAGATCATCACGGTGGCAGACGTCATCATCGAAGGTTTCCGTCCGGGCGTCATGGAGCGCCTTGGTCTTTCGCCTGAGGTGCTCTTGGACCTGAATCCTAGGCTCGTTTATGGCCGGATGACCGGCTGGGGGCAGAGTGGCCCCCTCGCTGCAGAGGCAGGGCACGACGTCAATTACCTGGCGATTTCCGGGATACTGCGCCAGATCGGGCGGGAGGGGGAACGCCCAATACCTCCTCTGAACCTTGTGGGCGACTACGGTGGCGGCGGGATGTTGCTGACTGTGGGCGTCTTGGGCGCGCTGGTCGAACGCGCCACGTCCGGACTCGGCCAGGTGATCGACGCCGCCATGATCGACGGCGCAGCGCTGCTGATGGTCTCCATCGCCGGTGCCCTTGCCCGGGGCGCATGGCAGGATCCGCCGGGCACGAATGCCCTTGATACGGGTGCTCCGTTTTACGAGGTGTACCGCACAGCAGATGGTAGGGACCTGGCCTTCGGTGCTGTTGAGCCGCGATTCTATTCGCGGGTCCTTTCCGTGCTGGAACTGGACCCGGCGCTGGTCGCTCAGCAGTATGACCGGTCGACGTGGGCCGCTACCAAAGAGTTGTTCGCCGCAAAAGTCGCCGAGCGAAGCCTTGCGGAGTGGACGAAGGCATTCGAAGGGGCGGACGCCTGCGTTAGCCCTGTCCTGACTCTTCAGGAGGCTGCGTCCCACCCCCACTTTGCGGAGCGCGGCACGTGGGCGGACTTTGGCGGGTCAGTGCAGCCAGCAGCTGCCCCCCGCTTCAGCCGGACCCCAAGCAGTACCAACCCCCTGCACCGCGCCACGGACCCGCAACTCCTCCTGGACCGCTGGCATCGGCGCAGCACCGCCCCGGTGCCGGAACCTCAGGCTGCAGAGCACTAGGAAAAGATGGAAACAATAAAAGGCAAAGCAATGACCCGCGGCGGGCTTCGTGTCTGCCCGCGCGGATAGTCCGTGGCCAGGCACAGCAGCGGTGGCGATCCGGCCTACAGACGAAGGTTCCGGTTGTCCTCGCGGATGACTTTCTTGGGCCTGTCATTACTCTTCGTCGCTGTACTCGCAGCGGCCGGCGCCCCCTCTCCCCTGTATTCGGTCATGCAAGCTTCATGGGGCTTCCCCCTGTGGCTTCTCACGCTGGCCTTTTCTGCATACGCCTTTGCAATGCTTGGTGCGCTCCTCACGGTCGGTTCCCTGTCCGATTACTTGGGGCGAAAACCCGTGCTCATTTCAGCGCTGTCTCTCCAGGCTGCAGCAATGCTGTTGCTCGGGTACGCACCGGACATGGGCTGGGTCATTGCGGGCAGGACCCTGCAGGGAATCGCCACGGGAGCACTCACCACCACCCTGACCGCGTTCGTAACCGACAAGGCGCCGCGGGGCAGGCCGACGGTGGGCGCCACCGTCGCGAGCTTCGCAACACAGGGGGGAATGGCCGTCGGCGCGTTGGCGGCCGGCGCGGTGGCCCAATGGGTTCCCGTCCCCGTGCCAACAGTTTTCACAGTGCTGGCCGCTACTTTTGGTGCCGGCATCGTCTTGACTCTACTGACGCAGGAGACTTCACCCCGGCGGCCGGGGGCACTGAAATCCCTCATCCCCCGGGCCGCGATCCCCCAGCAATTCCATACTGATTTCTACTCCCTTATCCCTGTTATCGCCGCTGTATGGATGACGGGTGGGTACTTCCTGAGCCTGCTTCCGGGAGTTGTGCTCGAGCGGTGCGGCGCCCCAAGCAGTTTCGCGGGCGGCATCATGATCGGACTGCTGTCCGGCGTAGGCGCGATAAGCGGTATGGTGACCGAGCGAATGCCTCCGGTCGCCACAGCTTTGTCCGGCTCTTTGCTGCTGCTCACAGGAACTGCGATTCTGCTGGCTTCGCTCATGGTGGGGTCGCTGGGCTGGTGCATCACGGCCTCCATCATCACCGGCCTTGGATTCGGCACCGCAAATTCCAGTGCATTCCGCCTGGCCAGACAAATGGCACCCCCGCGGGACGTGGCCCGGATTTTTGCCGCCGTTTACGCCATCTGCTACCTGAGCTGTGGCGCGCCCATCGTCGCTGCCGGCGTTCTCGCGGACTCCATCGGACAGAGCGCCACAACGAACGTCTATGGCCTCGCCGTCATTTTGGTCGCATCAGCAGGCGCGCTGCTGCACAGCAAGAAGTCCCGGCTCCGCACCGCAGTGGCGGCCGCTCACAATCACCCAATAGCCGCGGCACATCAACAGAAATATGCGCCCCGTTCGGCAAAGGCCGCACCAAGGGCGCCGCTGGTGGAAACCAGCACAACCATGACAAACGTCAACCATCACAAAACGGCGCAACTATCCAGCCAGGAGAAATCACCATGAAAACCCTTGAAATGACTGGCCCTGGCGGCCCTGAAGTCATGCAGTACAGCGAACGCACCGTACCGCGTCCCGGCCCCCACCAAATCACCATCGCTGTTTCCTACGCAGGACTGAACTTTGCAGACGTCCTGGCCCGCAGGGGGCTTCCCGGCTACGCCTCCGGCTGGCCCCACATCCCCGGGCTGGAGGTCGGCGGCACCGTTCTTGAAACCGGGGACAAAGTCACAGATATCCATTCCGGGGACCGTGTGGTTGCTTTCACCGTCAACGGGACCGGGCTAAGCGAAGTTGCGCTGGCCGAAGCCGCCCTGACGGTAAAAGTGCCGTTGGAAATGGATCTTGCCGCCGCGACAACGGTCCCACTGACCTGGGGCACGGCGCTGGGGCTGGTGAAGGCCTGCCACGTCAGCCCGGAAGACACCGTCCTCGTCACCAGTGCTGCGGGGGGCGTGGGTACCGCCCTCGCAAGCGTCCTGAAACATCGCGGCGTCACCACCATTGTCGGCGGGGTAGGTTCCCCCGAGAAGATCAGCGCCCTTGCTTCCGGATACGTCCCGGTACCCCGCGATGAGCACTTCAGTGAACGTGTCACACACAGCAGCCCCAACGGCGGCTTCGACGTCGTACTTGAATCCGTAGGCGGACCGGTCATGGAATCGGCCGTGCGGATGCTCACTGCCGGTGGCCGCCTCGTATCATATGGGGCCGCCAGCGGACACCCGGATCCTGCCCTGCCCTCCTTGCGGGAACTGCGGACAAACAATGCAACCGTCACCGGGTTCAGCATCATTAACCTTGCCCGCCGCAACCCAAGGCTGGCCAACGGGCTCATTAAGGGCGTCTTCGATATGGCAGCCGCCGGCGTCAGTATCAGTACCCCCCGCGTGGTGGGATGGGACGAGGCTGCCGCAGCTCACATCGCCCAGGGTGAGGGCACCCAGTCCGGCAAAACTGTGGTCCAGGTCTGCCCCTGAATGCGGGAGATACAGCGCCCCCGACCGCCCACGGCCAAGGGCGCCGTTACCGGGACTGGACCGGGCGGCGCCTCCCGTTGAGCGATGTCTACAGGGCGCCACGGTTTCATTCATCAGTACCCGGAAAGGAATGAATACATGTCACGACAAGTGGATGAAGCGGGGCGTGCACGGCTTTGGCCGGACGGCGCCGTTGATCGGGCAGCCTTGGTGGTCGTGGACGCCCAGATTGGCTTCGGGAACGATTCCTTTTGGGGGCCCCGGGACAACCCGGAGTGCGAAGGCAACATCCGCACCCTGCTGGACAAATGGCGCGCCAGCGACCGCCCCGTAGTCCTCGTCAAGCACAACTCACGAACAGTAGAGTCACCACTGCATCCCTCCAACCCGGGCAATGCCTTGTATCCATGGACAGACGGCCGCACCGACCTCCTCGTAACCAAGGAGGTGAACTCGAGTTTCCACGGCTCGCCGGACCTCGCTGCATGGCTCACGAACCAGGACATCAAAGACATCGTGGTTTGTGGAATTACCACCAACCACTGCTGTGAAACGACAGCCCGAGTAGGTGCGAACTTGGGCTTCACCGTCTACTTCGTCCTCGATGCCACATGCACCTTTGACCGTGCGGCCCCCGATGGATCCACAACTAGCGCCTCCCAGTTGGCGCACGTCACTGCTACAAACCTCCACCAAGAGTTCGCCACCATCGTTCAGACCAACGACCTGCTCCGTGCCTGAGCCCCATCCAACTGCAAGAGCCCGGTTCGCCCGGCCGCGGCCATCCGTTCCGTAAACAGCTGCGGTGCTGACCACGTCGCCTGCGATCGACCTCTTCCTGTCCCCTGCCTAACGCCCCACCCTCGGGAGGAACCATCATGCCCACACTGCACCCTGCCATTGAAGTTGATGGCGCAAACCCGGAATCGCTTCAGGAAAACATCACCGCTGCAGTCAATGAAATACGTTCGCGGGCGATGCTCCTCGGCCGGCACGGAATCATGGTCACCCAGCACGACTTCAACTCTTTCAGCGTCAAAATCTCCGCAGAAGTTCCTTACGGAGAAACCTGGGAACAGCGGTCTTTCCGTTAGCCAGTTAGGGACATCCTTAGCTGATCAGGGTCCCTCCCGGTAGCCGTGCTCACGGGCAAGAGCAAACATGATGCCCCTTAAAACCCTGCGTAGTAGAAAACACACACACCGCATCCAAAGGAGGATCCCCTGCGCGTCCATCCGCCACGCTCCGCCCGACCACCGAAGGCACATCCGGAATCCTCATGACCAAGAAAACAAACGATGACGAACCGAACTGCGTGATGCTCGCTGACGGCTTCGTGTACCTCCGTTGGACTGCATCGGAGGTGACAGAGAAGAACGCCGCCAGTGTTCATGGGCAGATTGCCAGCCTCACTGGCGGGAGGACCTACCCGCTCCTCATAGAGCTCTGCGGCGTACGGAGGGTGAAGCTTCAAATCGAAGCGCTCCTGGGCGCAGCTCCGCTGCCTGTTTCAGTCTTGGCAATTGCCGCTTCCTCACCGGTTGACTGGGCCACAGCGTACTTTTACGTGAGCAAAGTCCCCGCGACATGCACCATCCGGCTGTTCACCTCACGGCCGGAGGCAGAAGCGTGGCTGAAGGCTCAGCCAGGTGTTGCCTCCTAGGAGGCGACACCTGGCTGCCGGCTCCGAGCCGGAAATTCAAGTCAAACGGGGGCGTTGGCAGGGCATCCGACCCGATTCATCGTGCCCTCGTTCCCCGATGGTTTCCCGTGTTCGTCCCACCCTGATGCGTGATGGACAGATGCCGTACTGAAGCCGGCATGGGTATACTCCATCCTCCTGACGGGGTACAGAGTCATTGAAGTCACTGCCGGGGGCTCAGAGGGGACCATCGGCTTCGTCGGATCACAGAGGCCGGTGGGACGAACGAAAATTGGGCAAAGATGCGGATGCTGACGTGTCTGGAGTTGGCTGCAGGATGCTGGACCGTAGGACGTAGGGAAGAATGCCGCCGTGCCGGATGTAGGCAGCCTCCAGCGGGGTGTCGACTCGCACCGTGACAGTGAACGAGATGATCCGTCCATCCCGGCTACGCGCCTGGACTTGAGCGGTGTGTGGCCATCCGCCGCCGCTGAACTCCGCCAGTCCTGTGACGGAAATTTGTTCGGTGCCGTCCAGGCCCAGCGTGTGAGCGGTCTCGCCGTCAAAGTATTGCAGGGGCACCACTCCCAAGCCGATCAGATTCGACCGGTGAATTCTTTCGAAGGACTCAGCAAGGACAGCGCGAACCCCTAGCAGGCGAGTGCCCTTTGCGGCGTAGTCCCGTGCAGAACCGGCGCCGTATCCACGTCCGGCCAGGACAATGAGAGGCGTGTTCCGCTCGGAGTACCGGCTGGCCGCGTCGAAAACGGACATTTTTTCGCCGTCCGGGAGCAGCCGGGTGAAGCCTCCCTCGGTTTCCGGTACGAGGTGATTGCGCAACCGGGCGTTCGCGAACGTTCCGCGGACCATAACCTCATGGTTGCCCCGCCGTGAACCGTAGGTGTTGAAGTCCCGGGGCGCGACACCATTGTCCCGCAGGTATCGGCCGGCCGGACTGTTGGAATGAATTTCGCCCACAGGGCTGATGTGGTCGGTGGTGACGGAATCCCCGAGCTTAACCAGGACGCGCGCTCCGGTCAGGTCCTGGACGGGCTCGGGCTCCATGCCCACCCCTCTCAGGAACGGCGAGCTGCGCATATAGGTCGAATCGGAGTCAAAATCGTAGGTGGCACCGGTCGGGAAGTCCAGGTCCTGCCACTGGCTCGACCCTGAGTAGGCGTCGCAGTAGGTCTCCAGGTACATCTCACGGGCGAGGACCCGTGAGAGTTCACGGTCAACCTCTTCGGGAGAAGGCCACAGGTCTGCCAGGTGTATTTCCCCTCCGTCGGGGCGGTGCCCGAGCGGATCCTTCTGAATGTTGATGTCCATCGTTGCATCAATTAAAGAGGACGTCGGTGCCCACGCTGCCGAAGCCTTTGGCACAGTCACCCTGGGCATTCCGTCGGCGCTTCAGGAACTTCTGACGACGCGCGTCGTCTCTCGTTTCGCAAAGCAGCACCCAAAAGCCCTGCTTCGTGTTCGCGAGGGCACGTCCCGCGACATTCGGGATGGGCTGGCATCAGGAGATGTTGATATAGCGTTCTTATCCGCTGAAGAACCTTCGAATCCTTTTGAATGCAGAACTCTTCTCACTGAAACGCTCGTCGCCATTGCGCTACCCGATGATGGACTCACAATGACACGCCCCATCTCGGTGCAAAGCCTCTGTTACAACCCCTTGATCTTGACGCCATACCCGAACAGCCTACGTACGCTGATCGACCGCGCCGCCGCCGGCGTCGGCGCGGAAGTCAGAATTAGCGTCGAAGCTGACCAGTCGACACTAATGTTGGACTTGGTCCAACAAGGTCTTGGGTACGCCATCTTGCCCTACTGTGCTGCGCACGAGCCCCTAAACGCCGGACTCGTTTCAGTGAGCCCGATCGAGAATCTCCATATGTCCTGGAACATCGCTTTTTCCAAGGAAAGATCACTATCGACAGCGGCCAGGAGCCTCTACGCACTCCTCTCATCCGAGGCGGAGCAACTGGTGCTTCAACAGCAATGGCCCACGGCCGTCCTCACTGCACGAGCTGGACAGCTGGGAAGTTGAAGCGGGCAACGAAAACTCTGGCCTCGACCCAACGGTCCAGCGTCGTCTCCTCGAGGCCTTGACCCGCGGTGATCACGCTGGTTTGGTCGCTGAACCTGACGACTCGCCCAAGGCCGGGCACTTTGAGGGTTTGACACCTCGGGAA
>Ga0157369_10001707_pt1 | contig 26758 bp, 19 predicted proteins | sample C25metaG_FD_113461 | JGI IMG/M metagenome (GOLD analysis project Ga0157369, IMG submission 113461) | Corn rhizosphere microbial communities from Kellogg Biological Station, Michigan, USA - C2-5 metaG | ecosystem: Host-associated > Plants > Roots > Rhizosphere > Soil | place: USA: Michigan... | reverse complement strand
CATTGATTGTTTTGAAAACGGTTCCGTTTCCGCCTCTTGCAGCCCAGCCAAGATTTTCATTCAGGAAAAACACGTCGTCATATCTTCCAGTTGTCGAAGGTGGCGACACCAATAATTTCCAGTTATAAGTTTGGGCAGAAGCCAAACCTGCAATAAGTAAAAAAGATAGTAATAGTTTTTTCACGGTTTTAATTTTGCTTAAAAATAAAAAAATCGGGAGAGATTTCCCGATTTAATTTTATTGATATTAATTGTTATCTTAATTCTGCATTTAGTTCTTTTGTAAAAGACTTGATAAGTGAATTCATTACTTCTGAAATGTCTTTGTCTTCCAAAGTTTTTTCTTCGTTCAGAAGTTCGAAACTCATAGCGTAAGATTTTTTTCCTTCCGGAAGATTCTTACCTTCGTAAACATCAAAAAGATTGATCTTTTTAAGGAAAGGCGATTTGTTTTTCTTTGCTAATTCATATAGTTCTGAGTAAGAAATTGTCTTATCAACCAACAATGCAAGGTCTCTTCTGATCTTGTTGAATTTTGGAATGTCAACGAATTTCAGATTCTCTTTGCTTCTGAAAGACTGGCAATTTTCCAGTTCTATCTCTGCGTAGAAAACTTCCTGACTGATGTCGAAATCCTTCAACAATTGTGGTGAAACTTTTCCTAATCTTGCCAAAGTTTTTCCTTCAGCCTTGATTTCCAAAGCATCGGAAAAACGTGGGTCTTCCAAAGCGGATTCGTGAAGATCAAGATTTAATTTTTCCAAAAGAATTTTCACGTAAGCTTTCAAATGGTAGAAGTCTGTTGCACTTTTTGGCTGAAGCCAGTTTTCTGCAACTTCTCTTCCAGTCGTCAAAATCGCTAATTGCTTTCTTTCTTCGTAATTCTCTTTTTTATGGTAAATTTTCCCTAATTCGAAAAACTTGATATCTGCAGATTTTCTATTGATATTGTAAATTGCATTTCCTAAAAGTCCTTCTAACAAAGACTTTCTCATAAACGCCAGATCGTTGCTTAATGGATTCAACAACTTCACCGCATCGGTTTCGTCTTTTACAGAAGTCAGAGAATTGTTCATCACTTCATTAAAACCATTTCCTTGCAAAGTTCTTGCCCACGCATTTTCCAGAGCGTCCTGATCTTCAAAATCAAGTTTTACAGGCGTGAAGGAGATTTTCTTCGGTGCTTCGATCTTGTTGTAACCGTAGATTCTTAGAACTTCCTCGATCACGTCGATTTCTCTTGTCACGTCAGCTCTGTAAACCGGAATTGATAATTCCAATCCGTTTTGGATCTCGTTAAGAATCGTGATTTCAAGAGATTTCAAAATTTCTTTGATCTTTTCTCTGTGAATCTTAGTTCCAAGAATCTGATCTAATTTAGAATATCTGAAAACCACATAATGATCTTTGATTTTTTCGGGATAACTTTCAAGAATTTCACCAACTAATTTTCCTCCAGCTAATTCCTGAATCAAATTGATTGCGTGCGTCAAAGCCGTTCTTGCATTATTTGGATCTACACCTCTTTCGAAACGGAAAGATGCGTCGGTATTCAATCCGTGGAATTTCGAAGCTTTTCTGATAGCAACCGGATTAAAATAAGCACTTTCAAGGAAAATTGTTTTTGTACTTGTTGAAACGCCACTTTCACTGCCACCAAAAACGCCGGCGATACAAAGTGGATTGTCTTTTCCGTCTTTTATGATGATTTCAGAACCATTTAAAGTTCTTTCAACACCATCTAAAGTTTTGAATTTTATTCCTTCATTTACGGTTCCAACTTTCACAGTTTTGTCTGCAATCTTATCTGCATCAAAAGCGTGAAGCGGCTGTCCAAGACCGTGAAGAATATAATTGGTAATATCTACAACGTTATTGATTGGCGAAAGACCGATGGCTTTCAATCTTGCTTTCAACCAATCCGGAGAAGCTTTTACTTCTACATTTTCTATTACTGCACCCAAATATCTTGGCGTGAGTTCAGAATTTTCTATTTGTAATTTGAAATCGTGAGAGCCTTCAACCGTTAAGACTTTGGATTCGATTTTTGTGAATTCTGATTTCAGGTTATTGGAAACCAAGAAAGCCTGCAAGTCTCTTGCAACACCGTAATGCGACATTGCATCGGTTCTGTTTGGCGTGAGTCCGATCTCGTAAACCTCATCGTTTATCAATTCAAAATAGTCAGCGAAATTCTTCCCAACTTCAAATTTTTCTGAATCCAAGACCATAATTCCGCCGTGATCGTCGCTTAAACCTAATTCGTCTTCTGCACAGATCATCCCTTCGGAAACTTCGCCACGGATCTTTGCTTTTTTGATATCGAAATAAGTTCCGTCTTTTGCATAGATTTTTGTTCCTACAATTGCTACGGGAACGGTTTGTCCAGCAGCAACATTTGGTGCGCCACAAACGATTTCCAAAACTTTTCCACCACCAACATCAACTGTTGTTTTGTTGAGTTTATCTGCATTAGGATGTTTTTCGCAAGTCAAAACTTTACCCACGATGATGCCTTCCAGACTGCCTTTTACGCTTTCGAATTTATCCACGCCTTCTACTTCCAGACCGATGTCTGTAAGATAAGCACTGATCTTCTCCGTAGAAAGTTCAGTTTTGATATAATCCTTAAGCCAATTATTTGAGATTTTCATTTTTTATATTTGATTTTTTTGAACACAAAGTGCACAAAGAAATTATTAATTAATACTATTTATAAGTTCACAAAGCCGTAAACTTAAATAAGATTTTTATACGTTGAAGTTGCAGCCCGACTTGAGTGGAAATCCTTTTTTTGCGGCTGGAAAAGCTTAGGCAAAAAAGATTGGGAACGGAAGGCGGTAATAGCTGCCCAAAATATTTATTAAACAAAATTTGAGATTTGAATCATCAAATCTCAAATCTTACTTATTTATAAAATTGATAAAAATCATTCATCAATTATCATTTATCACTTATAGTCCAATCACTGGCATTGACAGCATTAGGATACTTTCGTTTTCCTCCAGTCCGTCAACTGGTTCTACGATTCCCGGTCTGTTTGGTTGAGACATTTTCATCGTGACGTCGTCAGAAGCTAAAACGGATAACATCTCTGTCAGGAATTTTGAACTGAACCCGATGTTGATATCATCACCGTTGTAATCGCAAGGAATCTGCATATCCGCTTTGTTCGCATATTCTGTATCTTCTGCGTGAAGGTGAAGCACGTTTCCGGACAATTTGAATCTTACCTGATTGGTAGATTTGTTTGACATAATGGAAGCTCTTCTGATAGAACTCAAAAGCAAACCTCTGTTGATGGTCAAAACGTTTGGATTTTCTTTCGGAATCACAGCATTGTAATTTGGATATTTGCCATCGATCAAACGACATATCCAAGTGTTGTTTCCAAAAGTGAATTTCGCCATATTATCGCTGAATTCGATCAAGACATCTTCAGTTGAATTGTTCAGGATATTTTTGAAAATCGCCAAAGGTTTTTTCGGCATAATGAATTCCAAAGTCTCAGGATGCGTGACATCTGTTCTTTTGTAAACCACCAATCTGTGAGAATCTGTGGAAACAAAATTGGTCTCATCTTCTTTGAATTGAAATAAAACCCCTGTCATAACCGGACGAAGAGAATCATTACTCGTAGCAAACAACGTGTTCGCCAAAGCTTCTGCCAAAACGCCGCCAGAAATGGTCACTTTTTGAGACGCATCGAATTCCGGCAATTCCGGATAATCGTCTGCATTGTCAAGCGCAACTGCAAAATTATCTTTCTCATCCAAAATCTCCAGAACGCTTCCGTTTCCGTCTTCGGAATCTTTCACGGCCAAAGTCAAAGGTTGTTCGCCATAAGTTTTCAAGAAATCCTGAAAGATCTTTCCTGGAACTGCTAATTTTCCTTTGTCATCTGACTTCACTTCAAGAGAAGTTATCAAGGTTGTTTCACCGTCTGATGCGGTGACAGTCAATAGGTTCTGATCTAACTCGAAAAGAAAATTCTCCAAAATCGGTCTGGACTGTGAACCGGAAATTACGCCGCTAACTGTCTGTAAAGCTTTTTGCAAATCGCCACTGGCAACAATAAATCTCATAAACTGTATTTATTTCAATTCTACAAAGATAATGAATTTGATGTGATTTTAAAAGCTGTATTTATTTAGTTATTAACAATTTTGAGATTTATCTATCTTTGTTGATATTATTCCTATGAAAAAACCGCCATTTCATAAAAGCGTTCAATTCACAATCCGTGGGATTTTGTGGATTTTGCGACACGAACGTAACTTTCAGATTCATATTTTGGGATTAATTATTAATCTTTTTTTGATCATTTTTCTTGGACTTTCAAATTTTGAAAGTGCGCTTATCATTCTTTGCTGTTTTTTTGTTTTGGTTACAGAAACATTAAATACTTGTGTTGAAAAGATTTGCGATTATATTCAACCTGAATTTGATTTTGGAATTGGAATAATTAAGGATTTGGCTGGAGGAGCGGTAATGTTGGCAACCATTGCTTCTATTTGTGTCGGGATTTTGGTTTATTGGCCTTATTTAAGATTGTCTATTTATTAAAGTCTATATATTATTAAATAAGCCCAAAGGATTAAAATTTGAAAGATTTAATCATCGTTTTTTACATAAAATTTTTACATTTGTTTTCAATATAATTCTGGAATGAGCAAAAAAAACATAGCCGTCGTAATGGGCGGATATTCTGATGAATACAAAGTTTCTCTAAAAAGCGGACAATTGATTTTCGATTCTTTGGATCGTGAAATATATAATGTTCACAAAGTTGTCATTCTGAAAGACGAATGGTATTTTTTAGACGAAAACGACCATAAAAAACCGATCAACAAAGCTGATTTTTCTGCCGATCTTGAAAATGGAGAAAGCCAGAAATTCGATGCCTGTTTCAATATCATCCACGGAACACCCGGAGAAAATGGAATCCTGCAAGCTTACTGGGACGCAGTCGGACAAAAATATACAGGTTGTGATTTCTACCAAAGCGCACTGACCTTTAATAAAAAAGACACTTTAGCAGTTCTGTCAAAATACGGAATTCCGTCTGCGAAAAGCATTTATCTGAGAAAAGGAGAAGATATTTCTGATGACAAAATTGTTGAAGAACTCGGATTACCTCTTTTCGTAAAACCAAATCAAAGTGGTTCTTCTTTAGGCATTTCTAAAGTGAAAGAAAAAAGCGAACTTAAAAGTGCGCTTGAAGTTGCTTATAAAGAAGACGACGAAATCCTTATCGAAAGCGCCTTGAACGGAACTGAAGTTTCCGTCGGTGTTTTGGATTACAAAGGTGAAGTGATTGTTTTAGGAATTACCGAAATCATCCCGGACAAAGAATTCTTTGATTATGAAGCCAAATACGAAGGTGCTTCTCAGGAAATTACCCCGGCAAGAATTGATGAAGAAACTAGGAAAAAAGTGGAAGAAATTTCTATAAAAGCTTACAAATCGCTTGGAATGAGTGGATTCTCCAGGTCAGAATTCATTATCGTGGACGGAATACCTTACCTTTTGGAAATGAATACGAATCCTGGATTTTCTCCGGCAAGTATTCTTCCGCAACAGGCAAAGATCTACGGAATTTCCATTAAGGATCTTTGTGGAAGCGAAGTTGAAAAAGCTTTAAATAAATAATTATAAATGCTAAATTTTAGATTTTATATTATAGCAAATCTAAAATTCTTAATCTAAAATTTAAAATTTCTATGAAAATTGCTGTTTTCCCCGGATCGTTCGACCCTATTACACTTGGACATTACGATATTGTTGAACGAGCTGTTCCATTATTTGACAAGATCATCATTGCGATTGGAAGAAATTCCCAGAAAAAATATATGTTCTCTCTGGAGCAACGTAAAGAATTCATCAGAAAAACATTTGAAAAATTCCCTAATGTAGAAGTAGATGATTTTGAAGGCCTTACAATCGATTACTGTAAGAGTAAAAATGTGAATTTCATTTTGAGAGGTTTGCGCAACCCTGCAGATTTTGAATTCGAAAAATCAATTGCGCAAACCAACAGAGCTTTGACAAGAGAAAATACGATTGAAACCATTTTCCTTCTTACCTCTTCCGGTAAATCCTATATCAGCAGCAGCATTGTGCGGGAAATTATTTCTTATGGCGGAAACTATGAGATTATGGTTCCTGATGCTGTGAGGGTTGAAAAATAAATTTGAAAACAAATCACTTGTTTGTAAAGTGATTTGTTTTTAAATTTTTATATGTAGGTTAAAAACCTTAAGTTTTTTTACTCCAGATTTTCCAGCTGCTTAAAAATAGGAATAAATGATCTTCCTTTCTCGGTAAGACAATATTCAATATGCAGCGGTTTCTTTTTAACTACAATTCTTTCTAAAAGTTCTGCTTCTGTCAGATCTTTCAGAGCAATTGCCAGCGATTGTTTATTCGCACCTTTTATTTCCCTCAACAAAACATTAAATCTTAAAGTAGATTTTGTTGCTAAAAGAAATACCTCAGGTTTAAATTTTCCCGAAAATAGCTTTATAAGCTTTTGCACAGGACAAATTCCCATGCTCTCATTTGTATTTTTTGTAGTCATATTTTTTTGACTTATTGTGATATTTGTTTTTAAAACGAATATTTGTGGATTATTTTATCAATCATTTCATCGTAAAAATAACTTTTATTTTTTAATTAAATTTTTTTTATAGAAAAATTTGCTTATAAAAATATAAAAAATCTATGTATTAAATTTTTTAATCAAAAAATCATCTATTTATGGAATGTTTATGAAAAAAATCTCTAATCATTCTATGGTTATTTCAAATAAATTTAAAAACAATCTAAAAACACAGTGTATGAAAAAAAAATCTTTATTTTCAATTTTGACTGCAATATGTTCTGTTGCATCACTTCATGCTTCTTCACGGGGCAACCCATTATTAATATCAGATGAGAGACCCTTGGTTTCTAACCGAAGTATTCTTTTTACAAGTTACACTTACGATCTGGATCCTCTTATCGTCATTTCACAGAATGTGAATGAAAAAGGGTTGGTTGTCATGAGTGGTCAATTCAATAAACCCTTTACTAATAGTAATATTCTTCTTTCTGTGAAATATCAGAATGCTCAGGGAGAATGGGTTACCGGATGGTGTAAGACTTTGTACTCGTACAATCAGTATAATGAAATCCTGAAAGCTACTTTTGAATTACCAGCTTCTGCGAATCCCACCTACAATTTAAAAATTGAGTTGAGTTCAGATTCCAGCACAAGCAACTTCAATAGTGTTGTTTGGGGGAAAGTTGTAAGCCATTACAAACAGTCAGATTATACTGCTGCAAATTGTGATCTGGATGAAAATGAATATACTATTTTACTCACACCAAGGAAAGAAAGTACACTGATTACTGATGCTAATGGAAAAGTAACAGGCGTGAAAGACAGAGTTACCTCAGCCAATTCCTGGAACAAGCTAGGAAATGTGATTATGAACAACAAAAAAAGCAATGTTGTTTTTTCTCCTAAAAATCCGGCAATTTTATTTGACAGCAATGGTATCAAGTCCATTAAAATGCTTAATACAGGTGCTGTAAGTGATACTTTAGGCTCTACTCCTGAGCTAATTTACGATGCAGTTGCAGGACATCCTATCCCCTACCTGTATACTTACAATGATCCTGTTTATATGGTTGCGGGTAAATTTTCCATTAGTGGACTGTTGCTGAAATTCAGCCAGTGGCCAGGAGATGCAAACGGACCAGGTTACCATGACTTCAGAAATCCAAGCCTATTAAAAAGCAGATATTTTAATTTATACAATACGATGTATGAAAAGCTTTCAGATTTTATGCAGGATCAGGAGCCTATTGTGATCGTATCCAGCCAGGCAACAGGTTTACGAATTTATAAAAGCAATGGTACTTATATCAGTTTTAGTAATTTGACTGGTACTAGTAATTATGGAGCAGTATTTTTTGGATATGGTAATGATCAGGGTGGTGCAAGAAGAGGTCCGGGTTCTGAAAATCTGATCATATCAAATACGCCGGAAATGACACTTTACGGAATGGGCGCTTTGCGAAATGATGCCACAACAACTTCTCAATCCGTAAGATCATTATCTGACATAGAATCAGAAATTGCGAAATTCACCAATTATGTCGGGATTTTTGGAAATGTAAGACTGGATACCGGCAGTTGTTCCAATTCTTGCTATACTCTCAATTCTGGTGCACAGCCAAATCTTGTTACGGACTGGACGAAAGCTCCGAATAGTTATATTTTTACAGGAAAAGATAAAAATGGAAATGATGTAGAAGGTTTATATATCCCCGTAAAAAAGGCTTACGAAATGTGGAGCTCTAATTCACACATGGGAGGAAGTCCTATTCCTACAGGCACATTAACTGCAGATGTTTATTGGGAAGACAATCATGGATTGATTAAATCTGGAGTAAATTATAGTTTGGAAATTTTAGGCTCAGGAGAAAATGCAAAAATAAAAGTTCTTATTAATAAATCCAAGGAAGGGAATGCTGTAATTGCTTATAAGGTAAACGGAGAAGTATTCTGGTCTTGGCACGTTTGGGTTACAGATGATCCTTCAAATGGTTCAACATACAAAAGCTTTGATGGAATAAAGAGACAAAAAAGTGATGGTACTTTAGAACTAATTCCTGATTCAGACTGGGGATGGATGGACAGAAATCTTGGGGCAATCGGTAACTCTCTCACAGGAGACGATTGGATCAGAAATGGCGGACTTCTTTATCAATGGGGAAGAAAAGATCCTATTCCGCCTTTAATGACAAAAGGTAATGATTCTTATGAAGCGTCAGGTTCTGTAGGAAGAATCAGACATAAACAAGCTAAAAACTGGGCAAATGGTGCTAAAAAGATCGACGACTTGATCAAAACTGTCACATTATCTAATGCAACAGTTCCAAATAACATCCGTTTATCAGTAAAAAATCCTTTAAGTTTAATTTATGTAAACAAAGATGACAACTCTGGTCAGGCATATTATAACAATAACCTTAATTTACAGGTTAACTGGTTTGGTAATTCACCTACTTTCTCTACGGATAGATTATCCGAATTGAATTTATGGTCCGACAACTCAAGAGGGATAATTACAGATGGAGATTACAATACTGATAACAGCGCCAATCCTTACAGAGATAAATCTGCATTTGACCCATGTCCGAATGGCTGGAGAATACCTTCGGTTCTTGTTTCAAATCTTGGAAATGTAAGTTACATTGACGATTTAAGAGTAGATTTCAGCCCGTTTGGTATTAAAAATAACATTCACAAAAATGTTTTTGAGGCAAATAACTACCATATTATTAAACCAAATGATGATAGTACTCCGAATTACATGAAAGGTATCAAGATATATCGTAATATTGGAATGGATTTCAGTAATGTGGGAGGAAATAATATGGGATTATTTCCGGGAACTGGTATTCTTGCAAGAGGATATCATGAAGGTCAATATACAGATCAGCATGAAACCTATTTATGGACATCAACGATGGCTAAATGGTTTGACACTACGCCTGCAGTATCAGCAAGAAGTCTTCGTATGATTCCAGACGGAGATCAACCAGACATTCCAGACGCATCGCTTTCCACAGTGAAAGGAAGATATCAATATTATCCATTAGGAGGTGCGGCTACTTCCGGCACAAGTGGATGTAGATGTATAAAAGATCCTTTGTACAAAGTTAATCAATATGATTTTCCAACAGAATTTTTCACTGAAAATACTCAATATATTGAAGGCCTTAATAATCCGAATACCTACACAATAGTTAAGAATACTACAGAATCAATAATTCAAATTCCTATAAGTAAGGCGTTCTCAGCTCAAAGCCAATTACTTAACAATCCTGATATTTTGAATTCTTCAAATTATAATAATTTGAAAGTAAATGTGTTATGGTCTACCAATCCTGGCTTGATTAGTAATATTTCAGTTTCAAATCCTACACCCGGTTCGTTATCTGTAATTTCAAATACAAATATTACTGTTAAGATTGCTCCAAATAATGTTGGTAATGCTGTAGTTACATTACATAATGGGAGTATAACGAATCCAATTTACTGGTCTTGGCATATCTGGGTTACAAATTCAGCAATCGGTTCTACAACTTATATGACTGATCAGCCAATGTCAGAAGCTTCCAATTATATAAATTACGTAAATGGAAGCCAAGTTTTGACAACCGAGTTTATGGATAGAAACTTAGGTGCTACAGATTCGTTCCCCACAATTTCTGGAGATAATTTAAATCCTGAAACAACCCTTGCTAGTTTGTCTAGTCAAATCATCAATTCAGGAGGCCTTCATTATCAATGGGGAAGAAAAGATCCTATTCCTACATATAGACCGGCATATGTTAATGATTACAAGGATACTAACGGAGTATGGCATTATTATAAGACAAATGCTGTGAAATATTATCTAGGAACAGTAAATGTTTCAGGAAGCGTAACCTACACTCAATTAACAGAAGCCAACTATAATTCAGGATATATAAGACCATATAATACTTACAGCAACACTTCAAATGCAAATGTACTTTCCACAGATAAACCTTCAGAAAAAGTTGCAAAAGTATTATCTTATTCAGTCAAGAATCCTCTTGTATTTATGGTTCCAAGCTCATTTGCACCAGTTTATGCAGGTGATTCTAATTACAACAATGGATCAGACTGGTTGGCAGCTGAACCCAACTTGGCCGCAGACAGATGGGGAAGAGGAAGCAAAAAATCACCATTTGATCCATGTCCTGAGGGATGGAGGATTCCAGATTTCACAGGTTCAGAGCCAGCAGCAGGTTATGGAGTATCACCTTGGTATAAAAAAGGATTGGCAACCGGATTGGCAGGTCGTACAATAAATGATTATCTGGGAATTAGAGTAAGGGTTGCAAAAAGTGTAAATACCGGGCTTACATTTGATAATGCTGCTTACTCAATTTCAAATTACCCTATTTTTACTGGAATCAGAGGTAACAGAAGCGTAACAGCAAATACTACTCCGGACTTTACAGTGAGTGATGGAGTTTATGCAGGCATCTGGAGTGCAAGTTTAGCGTCTAATTACAGAGGAAGACCCATTAATTTGCTGTTCCAAAATAACAACTCCGATCAGGCAAAAATATATTCGTTTGCTTACCATGACAACAATGATCCTTACTTTGGAGAAAACTGCAGATGTGTAAAAGTAAAATATGATAATGTAATAGAACAGGGACCAATTCCAAGATTGCAAGTCACCACAAATACTATAGGCCCAGGAACTACTTTAACAGCACAAGACTTAAATAATATGGTAAAGAATAAGCTGATTGTTTTTCCTAATCCTGTAAAAGATCTATTAAATCTGGATGCAAAAGATGATAAAGATTATTATTATCAGATTTATAATATGGCAGGACAACTTATTAAAAAAGGAAAATTTAATAATAAACAAACTAACATTTCAGAATTGCCAACAGGAAATTATTTAATCAGAATTAATAATTCTGAGAGTATAGTTAAGATTATAAAACAATAAAAAATATTTAGTAATTTTAATATAATTAAGAGTAGGTTTTGGCCTACTCTTTTTATTTTCTCTAAAAACAAACATAAACTGAAGCTATTTGTATTTGAAATAATGTAGGGAAAATGAAGTAGAAAAATATACTGAATATATTGACACGAAAAAAACCGCCTGTAATTAGGCGGTTTTAAGTGGTTTCTCCAGGGATCGAACCAGGGACACATGGATTTTCAATCCATTGCTCTACCAACTGAGCTAAGAAACCATTGTTTTTTTGAGTGTTAAAAACTCTTTAATTAGTTTCAAAATGTTAATCGTAAAATCAACATTTTTAGAAAAAACAGCCGAAATAGGAGTTTTCTGTAATGTGGTTTCTCCAGGGATCGAACCAGGGACACATGGATTTTCAATCCATTGCTCTACCAACTGAGCTAAGAAACCATCACTCGCATTGTTATTTTGAGTGGTGCAAAAATATATTCTTTATCCTTACAATGCAAATTATATTGAAAATTAGTCAATATTTGTTTGAAAATTACTGATTTTCAGAGGATTTTTTTTCAGTTTGTGCTTTAAAAAAATCGCTTAACTCTTCCAAAACCGGTTTTATAGTGTCTTCAGGAAGATCGCTAATGCGAATGTACATCAATCCATCAATCGCATCATTGAAATTTGGATCTACATTGAAGGCAATCATTTTTGCATTCTGCTTGATATATTTCTTAATCAAAACAGGCAATCTGAGTTCCGGCTCAAGATCATCAATGATTTTGTCCAGCTTATTAAGATCAGCATCCATATCCTCAAAAAACAAAGCCTTATCACGCTCTTTCATCACGACTTTGAATTCATTTTTTGGATGAATATATTGTGCAACGGCAGAATCGTAATAATGGGAACGCATAAATTCTATCATCAATGATTTAGAGAATTCTGAAAATTTATTGCTGATACTCACGCCACCCATCAGAAATTTGTGTTCTGGATTTCTCAGGCAAACGTGTACAATTCCTCGCCAAAGCAAAAATAAAGGAAAAGGCTTTTGTTGATATTCCACAGAAACGTAAGCGCGTCCCATTTCGATTACTTTGCGGAAAAATGGCTGTAACTCAGGATCATACTCAAAAAGTGAACTGGTGTAGAATCCATCGATCCCAAATTTCTTCATCACTTCTGAACCCAAAGCCATTCTGTAGGCACCAACCAGTTTTTTTGCGGCATTATCCCACATAAAAAGATGGTGGTAATGGTTGTCGTATTCATCCAAATCAAATGGAAGATTGGTTCCTTCCCCGATTGCACGGAAAGTGAGTTCTCTCTGTCTGCCGATTTCCCTCATTATAGAAGGGATTTCTTCTGACTTTGTAAAAAAAACATCGTAATCGCCGTGAGAAAAAAGCTTCTTATTTTCAGTAGTTTTAAGGTTTTCTATTTCTCTTTCCAGATCTTCTGTTGGCGTTTCATCAATGATATTCTGAACGATATTATTCTGTTTCAGCAACGGAAGTTTGAGGGCCATATTCGGCAATTTCAGTTTCTCGGTAATGCTTTTTCGTTTTTCATAATAAGACTTGAGCATATAGACCTTTTTATAAAGATAATCGCCCAATTCTTCGATGCTTTCTTCCTCCTGAAGCTGCTTTACGGAGATTGCTTTCCCAATTCTTATTCTAATCGGCTTGTCTCTTTTACGCATCATTTCTGTTGGCAGCATCAATGTTTGTAAGTCCGGATGCAGCTTGGCAACATTATAAAAAATCTTGCTGTTGGTTGCGTGGAAATACATTGGAACTACGGGAACTTTTGCTTTCTTAATGATCTTCAGAGCGGTTTTGCCCCAAGGTCTGTCAAGAATTTCGCCATATTCATTATTTTTATTGGAAACTTCGCCAGCCGGAAAAATCCCTAAACATCCACCTTCCGACAAATGTCTGAAAGTTTCTCTCATTCCCGATGAACTGCTGTAAGCTTCTTTTCTCTCTTCGAAAGGATTTACGGAGATTACAAAAGGATCCATTGGTTTTATTTTCGAAAGGAGAAAATTTCCCATCACCTTGAAATCCGGACGGACACGCAAAATAATTTTACACATCAATATGCCATCCAATGCACCAAGCGGATGATTTGAAACTACAATAAACGGACCTGTTTTAGGAACTTTGGCAAGATCTTCTTCAAAAACAATATAGCTTAGTTCTTGTTCTCTCACAAATTCATCAAAGAATTCTACCCCTTTTGTATGAATCAGCTTGTCATAAAGGGCATTGACTTCATTTATCTTTGTCAGATTCATAATAGCCGACGCAACAGGTCTCTTGAGAAAACCAATTTTATCTAGTCCTGCTGCTTTTATCAAGTCTTCTTTGGAAATTAAGCTCATAGTGTTTTTACATGGTTACCATTTGGAAGGTTTTTTTGGAAATCTGTTCCAGAAGTACTTTTTTGTCTTTGTAGAATTTATCCAGCTTGTCCAGTTCCGCATTTCTAACTGTGAACAACGATACATTTTTCGTCATTTGCGTGATGAAACTCTGCTGAAGTTCTTCATTAAATTCATTCGCTGTTCCGAATTTATCTTCCAAACATAAAGCTAATGAAATTGCTGAATTCTGCATCAAAGAAACTTTAATTTTATATTTTGCCAATAATGTAAAGATCAAACTCATATGATCCTCGGCTATAAAAGAGAAATCGCGGGTTTCAACATTCAGTAAAGTCTGATTTTCTTTTAAAATATAACTTTCTATAGATTCATTTTCTGTTGAATTTCCAACCTTGGTTCCCGGTTCTTTTGGCTCAATGAAGGATTTTACAAAAAACGGAATATTTTTCTGTTTAAGTGGCTGTAGTGTCTTTGGGTGGATTACTGAAGCTCCATAATAAGCCATTTCAATTGCTTCTTCGTAAGAAATGAAAGACAAAAGTTCCACGTTATCAAATTTTCTGGGATCACCTGTCATTACGCCTGGAACATCTTTCCAGATTGTCATTTCGTCTGCATTTAGGCAATAAGCGAAAATAGCTGCAGTGTAATCTGAACCTTCACGACCTAAAGTCACTGTGAAATTATTACTTTCGGACCCGATAAACCCTTGAGTGACATAACAATTGATCTTATCAAGCTTAGAAATATTCTGCTCAGTTTCCTGCCAGTTGACGATTCCTTCTCTGTAATTGCTGTCTGTTTTAATATAATCTCTAGCATCCAGCCAATGATTAAAAAATTGAATATCATTAAGGTATTCACTAAGAATTTTAGAAGAAATCATTTCTCCGCAGCTTACAACCTGATCGTAAACGAAGTTGTAATTCGGTGATTTGTTTCTTCTTAAAAAAGAATCGATGTCATCAAAAAATAATGAGATCTCTCCAAAAACCGGATGGTTTTCTGAAAATAAACCTTTGGCAATATCGATGTGATTTTTCTTTATCAACTCAATTTCCTGCTGATAATCCTGTTTCTTGAAATAATATTCTACCACCTTTTCCAAAGCATTAGTCGTTTTTCCCATTGCAGAAACCACCAGCAGACATTTTTCAAAACCTTGAGTTTCCAGAACCAGGGCCACATTTTTCACACCTTCGGCATCTTTTACAGATGCACCACCAAATTTGTAAACTTTCATTTAGATTTTAGCTTTTTTAGAACAAGCTTTTTTTATATTAATATTGGATAGAATTTTTTCAAGATCCAAAAATATTAATAATGAACGAAATATGAAAATTGACTTCGACTTTTTTAATGCCTCAGAACGAAACATTAAACCATATTAATAGGAATATGATAAGTATCATCAATTAGTGATAAATTTTGTTTCATTTGTTTAAAAAATAATATAGTTTTGTACATCTGAAAATTAAACCCATGTCAAAACAAGCTTTACAGACTTTAGGAGAATTCATCATCGATAAACAGGACGATTTCAAGTATTCCACAGGAGAACTTTCCCGTCTAATCAGTTCTATCAGAATTGCCACAAAAATTGTAAACCGAGAAGTGAACAAAGCCGGAATTGCAGACATAATAGGAAACGTTGGAAATATGAATATCCAGGGCGAAGATCAGCAAAAGCTGGATGTTTTGGCCAATGATATTTTCATCGCTGCACTTTCTCAGAGAGAAGTTGTTTGTGGGATAGCGTCAGAAGAAAGTGATGATTTTATCGAGGTGAAATGCACAGAAAATGCACACCTTAGTAAATATGTCGTTTTGATTGATCCTTTGGATGGTTCTTCCAATATCGATGTAAACGTTTCTGTGGGGACAATTTTCTCAATTTACAGAAGAGTTTCTGATCCGGGAAGTCCGGTGGAATTGAGAGATTTCTTACAAAAAGGTGTGAATCAGGTTGCCGCAGGTTATGTAGTTTATGGTTCATCAACTATGATTGTTTATACGACAGGAAACGGCGTTAACGGATTTACTTTGGATCCTTCAATCGGAACTTATTATCTTTCTCATGAAAATATCAAATTCCCGACTTTGGGAAAAATATATTCTATTAACGAAGGAAATTATATCAAATTCCCACAAGGTGTGAAAGATTATATTAAATATTGTCAGGAAGAAGAAGGTGACAGACCTTACACTTCACGATATATTGGATCTTTGGTTTCTGATTTTCACAGAAATATGCTGAAAGGTGGAATCTACATTTATCCTCAAACTTCACATTCTCCAAACGGAAAATTGAGATTGCTTTATGAGGCCAATCCAATGGCATTCTTAGCAGAACAAGCCGGCGGAAAATGCAGCGACGGTTTCAAGAGAATTATGGAAATTGAACCTACAGAACTTCATCAGCGCGTTCCATTTTTCTGCGGTAGTGCAGCGATGGTAACACAGGCTGAAGAATTTATGGCGAAGGCTGTGAATAAAAATTAAAAATCATAATTTTAAATCATACAAAAGACCGATTTTATCGGTCTTTTCTTATTTTTGCAGAATGAAGACTGCAAAATTCCATCAATATATTCTCGATTTCAAACAGCCAAGCGGAACTTCGCGAGGTGTTTTAAATACCAAAGAAACTTATTTTATCGAAATCTTTGAAGACGACAAAAAAGGAATTGGAGAATGTGCACTTTTCCGAGGATTAAGTTTTGATGACGATGAGGATTATGAAGACGCTTTGGATTGGGCTTGCCGTAATATCAATTTGAGTTTGGAGGAATTGCAGGGAGAACTCATCAATCATCCATCAATTATATTTGGTATTGAACAGGCTCTGGCAAATCTTAATCAGGAAAAAGATATTTATTTCCCGAGTGATTTTACAGAAGGAAAGGATTTCATAAAAATTAATGGTTTGATCTGGATGGGAAATGCAGAATTTATGCAATCTCAAATCGAGGAAAAATTGAAATATAATTTCACTTGCATCAAACTTAAAATTGGTGTGGACTGGCAATCAGAGAAAGAAGTTATCAAATCAATCAGAAATAAATTTCCAAAAGATCAAATTGAACTTCGTGTGGATGCAAATGGTGCGTTTTCTCCGGAACAAGCAAAAATTGTTTTGCAGGAGTTAGCTGATTTAGAAATTCATTCGATTGAACAACCGATAACTGCCGGAAATTGGAAAGCGATGGCAGAACTTTGCAAAAATACACCAACTCCAATTGCTCTTGACGAAGAATTAATAGGTGTTTTGAATATCGAATCAAAAAAAGACTTACTTAAAGAAATCAATCCTCAATACATTATTTTGAAACCAAGTTTGGTTGGAGGATTTTCCGGTTCTGATGAATGGATTGATCTGGCAGAAAAAAACAATATTAATTGGTGGATCACTTCTGCCCTGGAAAGCAATATCGGTCTCAATGCGATTGCACAATACACTTACAATAAAAAAAATCCGATGCCGCAAGGGTTGGGAACTGGCGGTCTGTTTACAAATAATTACCCAAGTCCTTTAGTTCTGAAAGGTGAGAATCTGTGGTTTTCAAACTAAATTATTGCAGAAAAATTATTAATAACTCAACTTCATTTCAAATTTATTAGTAACTATTTCCTAAATTTGATGACACATCTATTTATTAGTCATTAATTTTTCGGAAATGAAATTAAAAGTTTTAGGTCTTCTATTCGCCAGTGTTTTTCTTAATGCTCAAAATATTCAAAATAATCCGGGAAGCAATCACGGGAATAAGTTTGAACAACTCGGGACAATCCTTCCAACGCCAAATACTTATAGAACCGCTTCCGGCGCACCTGGAAATCAATACTGGCAGCAACGTGCAGATTATGACATTTCTGCATATCTGGATGAAGACAAAAGAAATCTGAAAGGTTCCGAAACCATTACTTACTATAATAATTCTCCCGACGAGCTGGAATACCTCTGGCTTCAACTAGATGAAAACCAGCAGTCTTCTGTAAAAAATGCAGATTATCCAACTTCTTCTATACTTGGAAAAACTTCAACTATTGATAAGTTAAGACCTTCCGAAATTCCCTTAAAAGATAATGGTTATGGTGTAAATCTTGAAAAAGTAACCGATTCAAAAGGTTCTCCTGTCAAATATGTCGTCAATAAAACGATGATGAGAATCGATCTTGAAAAACCTTTGAAAGCCGGAGAAAAATTCACTTTCAAAGTCGAGTGGAATTATAACATCCCAAACCGTATGGAACGAGGCGGACGAGGCGGTTATGAAAATTTTCCGGAAGATGGAAATGATCTCTATACAATGACACAATGGTATCCGAGAATGTGCGTCTACAGTGATTTCCACGGTTGGCAGAATCACCAATTTACAGGTCGTGGAGAGTTTGCATTGGTTTTCGGGAACTTCAAAGTTTCTATGAATGTTCCGGCCGATCACGTTATTGGTGGGACGGGCGAATGTAAAAATTATAATGAGGTTTTGACTTCGGCTCAATTAGCAAGATATAAACAAGCCGAAAACTCCAGCGAACCGATAGAAATCGTAACGCTTGACGAAGCTAAAAAGGCGGAAAAATCTAAATCTAAAGAAAGAAAAACCTGGAAATTCGAAGCGGAAAATGTTCGTGATTTCGCTTGGGGTTCATCAAGAAAATTCGTTTGGGATGGGATGCGCGTTACAATTCCTGAAAATAATAACAAAGTAATGGCAATGAGTTTCTATGGAAAAGAAGCTTACGGACTTTACAGAAAATTCTCTACAAAAGCGGTTGCTCACACAATTAAAACTTATTCTGAATTCACGATTCCTTATCCATATCCGGTGGCGCAATCTGTAGAAGCTTCCAACGGGATGGAATATCCGATGATCTGTTTCAATTACGGAAGAACCGAGAAAGACGGAACATATTCTGAAGCTATTAAAAATGGAATGCTTGGTGTAATTATTCACGAAGTTGGACACAACTTTTTCCCAATGATCATCAACTCAGACGAAAGACAATGGTCCTGGATGGATGAAGGTCTGAATACATTCGTAGAATACCTGACTGAGGAAAGATGGGATAATAAATTCCCTTCCAAACGTGGACCGGCGTGGACAATCGTAGATTATATGAAACTTCCGAAAGATGAATTAGAACCAATTATGACCAATTCAGAAAACATTGCTCGATTTGGACCGAATGCCTATTCAAAACCGGCAACCGGACTTAACATTCTTCGTGAAACCATTATGGGCAGAGAACTTTTCGACAAAGCTTTCAAAACTTATGCGCAAAGATGGGCGTTCCGTCATCCGGAGCCTGCAGATCTTTTCAGAACTATGGAAGATGCAAGTGGCGAAGATCTTGACTGGTTCTGGAGAGGTTGGTTCTACAGCACAGATCCGGTTGATATTGCTATCGATAAAGTAACTGTTGCTATTCCCGATTTCGACGCCATTCCAAAAGAAGCAACTGAAACAAAATATAAAACTGATGCGGCACTTCTAAATGAATTTGAAGATGTTTCCAAAGTCAAAAACAGAGAAGATAAGAACATTAAATTCTATGTTGATGGTGACAAAGATGTTCAGGATTTCTATTACAGATACGACCGTGGGCAGGAAAAAGTTGATACTTCTAAAGAATATGTTTTAAAATCCGGAGGTTCTGAAAAATTATCAGCTCAGGAAAAAACTCAAGGTCTTAATAAAAACATCACAGCTTATCAAATCGATTTTACGAACAAAGGCGGATTGGTAATGCCTATTATTTTAGAATTAACCTTTGAAGATGGCACTAAATTGAAAGATAAAATCAATGTTCAGATCTGGAGAGCTAATGAGCAGAAGGTTTCAAAAACTTACTATCTTGATAAAAAACTGAAATCTATCCAGCTTGATCCGATGAAAGAAACGGCGGATATTGATACTTCCAATAATTTCTGGACAGCAACTTCAGCAACAGAAGCTCCAACGAAATTCCAGGTTTTCAAACAGGCTCAAAAAGAAACAGCAAGAGGCGGCGCAAGCGGAAAAGTAAATCCAATGCAGGCTGCGGGAAAGAAAAATTAATTAAATGAGTCACAGTACTATTCAAATATTATTTTACGTTGCGCTGGTTTTCGGACTTGGAGGCGGTGCATTTATATTGATTTGGTGGGCAAAAAAGATCTGGAAGAAATATTTTAAAAGTTCAACTAGCGGTAAAGTGATCAGCATCAGCGCTGTATCTATGAAAGCATTTATCTATATGTTTCCGGGAATTTTACTTTTTATATTAATGAATATTCCGTTGATGTATCTTGGAAGTTTATTGAAGAAAGAAGATTACTGCAAAGAGATAATTAAATTTAATAAGGGAATTAAAAAAGACGATCCTTTCATCAAAGAAAGGTGTGATTGTCTGGATGTAGATGAATTATTTGAGAATGCTTTGAAGGAAAAAAATTAGAAAACAAGTTTAATTTCGTCCTTCCTATGAAAAGTAGACAATTCGCTGTAACTTTACAATATCAGGCACTACTTATTATTAAAAATTATGAGAACATTTCTTATCCTTTTAATAATTGGTAGTGCCAATTTTTTTTCTGCGCAAAGTATTCTTGCACCTTCTAATGTCAAACTTGATTCAAAGTATATTCAGGATGAGTCATCAGAAGTAAGCTGGATAATGGAAAATGCAGGTTCAAAAATTGAAATCGGTAAAGTAATGACTGAGCTGAAAAAATTAAACAAAAAAGACCTTCTGATAAAAACAACCGTCAAAATGAAACAAGCGCCTGAAGCTTGGGTTGATTCTACAATTATCAAGATTTCAGATTTCCAGCCGGTTTATCATTCGTCTTTTAATTCTATGAGAAATATGTCGCTTACATTTAATAAAAATAAAGTGACAGGCTATTATCTCGATAAGAAAACCCAGAAAAAAGATATGATTGATGAAACCACAACTTCAGCATATTTTGACAGTAACAGTTATCCTGCTTTAATTCGATTTTTACCTTTAAAAGAAAATTACACATCCGAAATTTCTATTTTCGATTATAATCCGACAGCCAAAAAAGGCGTTATCAAAGCTTATATAGAAAAGGTAGAAAAAGGTGAATATAATGGTAAAAAAGTCTGGATTGTGAAAACGACCGATGATATTCAGGACAGAAAAACGGAAAGCACTTACTATATTGATGCAGATACCCGAAAAGTTCTGAAACAGGAAATAAATGCTGGCGGAAGGAAAATGATAATGGAATAAATAAAATCATCAATATAAAGTTTACCCAACCGGTAGACTTTTTTTCTGCCAAAATTTCAGTCCGGAAATAAAAATCTGCCAAATCGAACAATCAACCAACAACTATCGACCGTCATCAACGTTGGCACATTCTTGGAGATGTAGGAATCAGAATAAACATTAAAAAAATCAAATATAATTATGTCAGTAAATTTCAAACCATTAGCAGACAGAGTTTTGGTAGAACCAACACCTGCAGAAACTAAAACAGCATCAGGAATCATCATCCCGGACACTGCAAAAGAAAAACCTCAGGAAGGAACAGTTGTAGCAGTTGGCCCAGGAAAAGTAGATGAGCCAACTACTGTAAAAGTTGGTGACAAAGTGCTTTATGGAAAATATTCAGGAACAGAACTTAAGTTTGAAGGTAAAGATTATCTTATCGTAAAAGAAGGAGATCTTTTAGGAATTATTGGGTAACAAATTTTAAAAAGTAAAAAAATATTTACGTAAAATGATTTAAATTTTCGTGGATATAAAATTCATTAATACATTGTACAAAGTACATTAATACAAAAAAAATGGCAAAAGAAATTAAATTCGATATTGAATCAAGAGACGCTTTGAAAAGAGGTGTCGATGCATTAGCAAATGCAGTTAAAGTAACTTTAGGACCAAAAGGCAGAAACGTTGTCATCGAAAAATCTTTCGGTGCTCCACACGTGACTAAAGACGGTGTAACGGTTGCAAAAGAAATTGAGCTGGAAGACAGAGTAGAAAATATGGGAGCTCAAATGGTAAAAGAAGTAGCTTCCAAAACCAATGATATCGCTGGAGATGGTACAACTACCGCTACAGTTCTTGCTCAGGCTATCGTAAGAGAAGGTTTGAAAAACGTTGCCGCCGGTGCAAACCCAATGGACTTGAAAAGAGGAATCGATAAAGCTGTTTTAGCAGTTGTTGAAAACCTTAAATCTCAGTCTCAGGAAGTTGGAAACAACTCAGAAAAAATAAAACAAGTAGCTTCTATTTCTGCTAACAATGACGATACAATCGGATCATTAATCGCTGAAGCTTTTGGAAAAGTTGGAAAAGAAGGCGTGATCACTGTGGAAGAAGCAAAAGGAACGGATACAACTGTAGATGTTGTAGAAGGAATGCAGTTTGACAGAGGTTTCCAGTCTCCATATTTCGTGACAAATCCTGAAAAAATGGTAGTTGAATTGGAAAATCCTTATATCTTATTGGTTGAGAAAAAAATCTCTTCTATGAAAGAATTATTGCCAGTTCTTGAGCCAGTTGCACAAGGTGGAAAATCTTTATTAATTATCTGTGAAGAAGTTGAAGGTGAAGCTTTGGCAACTTTGGTGGTGAACAAATTGAGAGGTTCTCTTAAAATTGCTGCTGTGAAAGCGCCAGGATTTGGTGACAGAAGAAAAGCAATGTTGGAAGATATCGCAATCCTTACCGGAGGAACTGTAATCTCTGAAGAAAGAGGTTTCACAATGGAAAATATCACAATTGAGATGTTGGGAACTGCTGAAAAAGTAGTAATCGACAAAGACAATACAACACTTGTAAACGGTGGTGGCGAAGAAGCTCAGATCAAAGGAAGAGTCTCCCAAATCAAAGCTCAGATGGAAACTACAACTTCTGAATATGACAAAGAAAAACTTCAGGAGAGATTGGCTAAATTAGCTGGTGGTGTTGCCGTACTTTACGTAGGTGCTGCTTCTGAAGTTGAAATGAAAGAGAAAAAAGACAGAGTCGACGATGCATTGCACGCAACAAGAGCTGCAGTTGAAGAAGGAATCGTTGCCGGTGGTGGTGTTGCTTTGGTAAGAGCGGTTTCTGCACTTAACTTCGAAGGCGCTAATGCTGACGAAACAACAGGTATCAAAATCATCAAAAGAGCCATCGAAGAACCATTGAGACAAATCGTTACCAACGCCGGCGGCGAAGGTTCTGTAATCGTTGCGAAAGTTGCTGAAGGAACCGGAGATTTCGGTTACAACGCAAAAACTGACGAGTATGTGAATATGCTGGAAGCTGGAATCATCGATCCAACTAAAGTAACTAGAGTTGCTTTGGAAAATGCAGCTTCTGTTTCAGGAATGCTACTTACAACAGAATGTGTAATTACAGAAGTGAAAAGTAACGAACCTGCAATGCCAATGGGCGGCGGAATGCCAGGAATGATGTAACAGTCAATGACTGAAACAAATATATTGAAACCGTTCAGATTTTTCTGAACGGTTTTTTTGTTTTAATAATGAAATTAATTTGGAATTAAATTCATAAAATATTCCGAAATTTTAAACATATTTTTTATTTTTATTAAAAATTAATAACCAACTGATTCCTATGTTAATTCAAACCTCACAAGACTTCCGAAAGAAAGGGCAAGCCGCTGTTTTTTCCATCATTTTATTCGTCATTGTTTATATTTTACTTTTCATCTCTGCAATCGCGTTGACGGTTGCCTGCGTTACTGGAGGAATTATGCTGATAGCTGCAAAACCCATGTTTTTCACTTTGATGATTGGTCTGGGAATGGCAAGTTTTGGACTTCTTATTTTTTATTTTTTGATTAAGTTTTTATTTAAGAAACACATTAATGACAGAAGTTATCTTACAGAAATCAAACAGAAAGACGAACCCGGACTTTTCACAATGATCAATGAGATCGTAAAACAAACCGGAACAGATTTCCCTAAAAAAGTTTACTTGAGTTATGATGTCAATGCGAGCGTTTTTTATGATTCTAATTTTTGGAGTATGTTTTTACCAATCAAGAAAAATCTAACGATCGGAATCGGACTTGTGAATGTCTGCACAAAACAGGAACTGAAAGCAATTCTTGCGCACGAATTTGGTCATTTTTCTCAGCGGTCTATGAAAGTTGGCAGTTATGTTTATAATGTGAATCAAATTATTTTCAACTTGGTGAATGATGATGAGTCGTATAAAAACACAATCCAAAGATGGGCAAATGCAAGTGGTTATTTTGCAATTTTCGCAGGTTTAGCACTGAAATTTACGCAAGGGATACAGTGGATTCTTGCTAAGATGTACTCCTATGTCAATATCAGACATATGGCACTTTCCAGAGAAATGGAGTTTCACGCAGATGAAGTTGCTGCCAATATCGCCGGATCAATCGCTTTGGAGGAATCTCTTTTGAGAATGGATTTGGCTGATAATTCCTACAACAATGTCATTAATTTTTATGAGAACAAAATCAAAGAAAACAAAGCCAGCAGAAACATTTATAAAGAACAGGCTTATGTGATGGGATTTTTGGCGAAGGAAAGTGGTTTGGAAACTAAATATAATCTACCGGTTGTAAAACTGGAAGAAGCAGGAATTTTTAATAAGTCAAAATTAGTCATCGAGAATCAATGGGCATCGCATCCTTCAACCGAAGACAGAGTTGCCAGACTTAGAAAACTTGATATTAAAAAAGATTCTGATAATAATTCGGCAAGGTCATTATTCAAGAATTTTGAAGAAATCGAGGAGAAACTGACCGCTAAATTATTTTCGAATGTAAAATATGAAAGTGAAAAATTGGATTTAGAATTAGATCACTTCAAAGAAGAATTTGAAACGAATTATAACAAAGACACGTTTGACAAAATTTTCAACAATTATTATGACAACAAAAATCCGAATCAACTCAATGTAAGCCTTTCCGAACCTTCAGCTGTGGAATTGACATTTGATGAACTTTTTGGAAAAGACAAAATAGAATCAGCTTACACACTGATCGCTTTGCAAAATGACAGAAGTACAATTGAAGCCATTTCCAAAAAAGAATTCATCATAAAAACTTTCGATTATGACGGGACAAAATATAAAGCCGACAATGCACAGAAATTAATACCCAAACTTGAATCTCAGATCAAAGCCCTGGAAGAGGAAATCAATCAGAATGATATTAATATTTATCATTATTTTCTAAATCTTTCCAAGGATCAATATAAAGAATATGAATTTAGAAATGCTTATTCTGCTTTTGTAAACTATGATAAATCATATGAAAAAAAATTCAAGCTATATACAGAATTAAGCAACGCTTTTGCATTTATAAGCATTACAACTCCTTTTGATCAGATTAAAAAAAATTTTAAGAATCATTTGTCTTTAGAATCACAACTAAAAGAAGAAGTCAAACAAATCCTTTCAAATCCTCTTTTGGAAACTGACATTAATGAGCAGGCACGCAAAGATCTGGAACATTATTTAAATAACGAATTGATTTATTTTAGTAATAATGAATACAGAAATGATAATCTCCAAATTCTTTTCTTCGCAATCAATAGCTACCAATATTACATTGCGAGAAATTATTTTCTGTTGAAGAAGATGCTTTTGGATTTGATGTCTCAACTGGAAAAAAGTAAAATATGAACAGTACAAACATCAAAACAATATTCGCATCCGTTTTAGCTTTGCTAACTTGGTTTTGCGTAATCGCTCAATTCTACATTTCGACAGATAAGGCAATTAACGTCATCAGTTATTTCACAATTCTGTGTAATTCTTTAATTGCAATCAGTTTATCTTTTACGTTTTTTCCTAAAACTAAATTGGGTGTTTTTTTCTCAAACCTTTCAGTTCAAACAGCGATTGGCTTATATATATTTATTGTTTTTGTAGTTTACAATACCGTTTTGCGTGGAATATGGAAGCCAACCGGATTGCAGTTATTCCTTGATAATATGCTTCATGTCTTTATTCCTATTTTATATATTTTGTACTGGATTTTCTTTGTAAAGAAAGATAAATTGTATTGGAAGAATGGATTATACTGGTTATTGTTCCCCTTGATCTATCTGATCTATTCCTTGATTCGTGGTGGCTTTGTCAATTGGTATCCTTATCCTTTCTTAAATGCTACAAAACTTGGCTATGGGCAAGTTAGCATCAACATTGTCATTATGCTTTTTGTATTTCTGTTAAGCGGATCTGCACTCATTGCTATTAATAATAAATTGGTAAAGAAATAGTTTCAGTAAAATTTTAAAATTAATTGGAATGGCAAATAAAGATTTAGAAAAATACATCCAAGACATCGGCACTCCAAGAGATTATTCCGGCAGTAAATATCTTGTTTATATAGAACTTTACAAAGCGGATAAAAAATTAAAGAAGATCATTTCTCAACATTGCAAAGTCATCAAAGAACTAGAATTTGGGTATTTGTGTGAAGCTTATTTGCAGGCTATTCCGGAAATCACAAGATCTTTATCTTTGAAGAATCACGCCGTTTATCAGATTGTAAGATTGGTGAAACTTCCATAAATTAAATAATATTTGCACAAATAAGAAAAGCCATCTTTTACAGATGGCTTTTAAACTTTAAAATAAGTTGAATCTTAGTCGATAATTTCGTATTCAATTGCTATTGTACCTTTTCTGGTGTCGCCTATTGAATCAAATGCAGCTTTCGAGAGATCAAAGGCTCTGGATGAGTGGTATGGTCCTCTGTCGTTAACTCTAACTACAACACTTTTCCCAGAGATCAAATTTGTAATTTTTACTTCTGTCCCAAAAGGAAGTGTTTTATTAGCAGCGGTAAGTTCTTTGTTACTGAAAATTTCTCCGCTTG
>Ga0157369_10001706_pt1 | contig 26759 bp, 26 predicted proteins | sample C25metaG_FD_113461 | JGI IMG/M metagenome (GOLD analysis project Ga0157369, IMG submission 113461) | Corn rhizosphere microbial communities from Kellogg Biological Station, Michigan, USA - C2-5 metaG | ecosystem: Host-associated > Plants > Roots > Rhizosphere > Soil | place: USA: Michigan... | reverse complement strand
CCCTCCTGAACCGGCAGATCGAATTGAAGACCCTGGAGGTGCAGACGGCGCCTCTCCGCGGAATTGACCAGCGGGTAGTAGATTCACGGAAGCAAATTCAGGAATTTTACGCGCAGCGCATCCCTGCAAATTACTCCTCCATCGCCGTTCAGATTGGCGACCTGGCGGTCAAGTCGGGCGTGCATATCTCCGGCTTGCAATATACGCAGGGAGCCACTACGGGCGACTTGACCGAGATCTCTCTCGATGCGCGCATCGGCGGCGAGTACCAGCAGATCATGCATTTTGTGAACGGCCTCGAGCGCAGCAAAACCTTCTTCGTAATCCGCGCAATGGCCTTCACCGGCCAGCAGGGTGGCCTTGTAAATCTCCGCCTGCGAGTTACAACGTGGCTGCGACCCTCCGATGTACCCAGCGGACTGCCGCCAACTCCGGCTGAGCTGCCGACCAATAATCTTCCTTCAGCACAGGAGGGCGAATAGCATGGCAATCCCTCTTGGAACAGAAAACAAACGCCAGGTCTACACAGTCGCTGCCCTGGCAGCGGTGATTCTCCTCGTCGGCGGATACGAGTTGTACAACAACTTCAGCGGCCCCTCCTCACCGGCCGTTGCCCCTGCAGCGACCCAATCAGCTACAACGGGTCCCGCCCGGCGCCCGGCTGCTCCCACAGCTCCCTCAGGACCACAAGCGCAGCGCATCACGTCCAACAACATTGATCCCGCCCTCCACTTGGACAAGCTTGCGCAAAGCGAAGACGTAGTGTACGCAGGAACCGGCCGCAATATCTTCTCTGCGGAATCGGCACCCGTACACATCGAGGCGCCCGTAAAGAGTGCGCGCATGTCTCCCCCTGTCGCGGCTCCGCCGCCCGGACCTCCGCGTCCGCCGGCGATCGACCTCAAGTACTTCGGGTACTCGCAGAGTTCCGACAAGTCCCTGCGCGCTTTCCTTATCCGTGGCGAAGACATCTTCATGGCCCGCCCGGGTGATATCGTCGACCACCGTTACAAGGTGGACACGATCATGCCGGGATCCATTCAGATCACCGACCTCGGCTATAACAACACGCAGACCGTACCCCTGACTGCGGACTAGCAACAGGCATGCATATAGTTTTTCCAAAGCGTCGCACGCGGCCCAGCGAAGACGGCTACATGCTCGTCGCCGTTGTGTTCATGATGGCCATCCTTGTCCTCTCCCTTGCTGTGGCGCTGCCAAAAGTGAAGGAAAGCATCCAGCGGGACCGGGACGAAGAGACAATGCAGCGCGGCAAACAATACATCCGCGCCATTCAGCTTTACTACCGCAAATTCCACGCATACCCGCCCAGCGTAGACGCACTGGTGAAGACGAACGAGATTCGATTCCTTCGCAAGAAGTACATCGATCCAACCACCCGCAAGGACGAGTGGAAGCCGGTCATGTGGGGCCAGAACAAGACGCCGATGGCCATGGGATTCTTCGGCCAGCCCCTGGCAGCAGCCGGTCTGGCTGGCATCGGCCCCAGCGGTGGCAACCTGAATGGAACCGGCTCCCCATCCGGAGGCCTCTTCAATTCCAGTCCGACCACCGGCAACACAGGCGCCACCACACCAGCGGCCGGCACCGACCCAGGCACACAGGCCGGATCAACCTCTGGCGCCGCGGGAACCCCCGGCCAGCCCGCAACACCCGGAGCTCCGGGCTCTACGACCGGCACCAGCAATCCGATTGGAAGTGGCCAGACCTTCGGGGGCGGCGGAATCATCGGCTTCTCCCCGCAAAGCCCCAAACAGTCCATCCTTGTTTACAAAAAGAAGAACCACTACAACGAGTGGGAGTTTCTCTACAGCTTCCTCACCGACCAGCAGCAGATGACCAGCGGCACTGGCCTCAACGGCCAGCCAGGCATCACCAACTCTCCGCTTGGGCCGAATCCGTCGTCACCCTCAAGCCCCACGACCAATCCAACGAATCCGACTACACCGACCACTCCTACCAGCCCCACGACTCCCCAGCAATAACCAGTATCCAGACACAACAAAGCCCGTCCATCCGGACGGGCTTTACTTTTAGTCCCTATGTCCCTGGTCCCTGCCTTTGCTACACGCTGAACGAAGAACCGCACCCGCAGGTGCTCTTCACCTGGGGATTTTCAAACTTGAACCCGGCAGCCTCCAGCGTCTCGACATAATCCACGATGCAGCCATTCAGGTACATCAATGAAGTCGCATCAACAAACACCTTCAGGTCGTCGAACTTGAATACCTTGTCCATCATGCCGGCCTGGTTCTCAAAAGCCATCGAGTACTGGAATCCCGAGCAGCCGCCACCCACAACGCCAATCCGCAGACCGGCAGGAAGCGGATCCTGGGTAGCCATAATCTCCCGCACCTTGGCGATGGCCGTATCGGTCAGCGTGAGAGGGGCTTTCTTTTCGGTTTCCTGCGCTGGTGTTGTTGTGGTCGTTGCCATGTTCGCTCCTGTAATGAGTTTGCCTGCTAATACTTTACTTCCCTGCCGGCGCGGCTTCAAGGCTTTCCGGAAGGCTACAGGCATTGGATGCCTCCCAGACCAGGATGGTCGCGGGAAAACGTATCCGCGCCACCTCTGCTGAAAACCTCAGTAAACCCCCGCCGCTTCAAGGGGAGACCGTCTAATAAACGCCAAATCAGTTGCGTGGGACACCTCCTAACAAGCCTGTGACCGTTGTCACGAAAGTGCACTCTCTTTCGGGGCTATGATTCACCCGTAAACCACTCATAACAGCGGCCAGATCCAACACAAGGCCACGGGTGGGGAAACTTCGCTGAGGTGCACCAAATGACATTTCTTCCGATAATGTTGTCCGTCTGGGGCCTCACGGTCATCGTCATGGCCGCGATGCTTCTATATCGTTCACGGCTATCCCGCGATGAAGAAGATCAGCTTTTCCTGGATGATTCGTTCAACCAGCAGAAATCAGCACAGGCTGAGATTGCGGCCAAGGTTCAAAAAGTACAGCCGATGGTCAAGGGCTCCGAGTTCGCCGCAGGCTTCACAACACTCATTCTTGTCGGCTATTTCCTGATCGACATGTACAAGAACTTATTCAGCTAAACCGAAGTTGCCCTCCCTCCAAAGCACAAACGGCAGCCGAAAGGCTGCCGTTTGCCGTGATGTCCAATCAGACCAGTTCTATTCCACTTCCTGCCTTGCTCTATAACCGTCCCTCGCGATGATGTCGTACTTCAGAGTCTTGTGCTTCTGGTCCTGCATCCTCAGCGGCTTGCCCTCGTCATCCACCAGTTCCACTCGCAGCTTGCGGTAGCTTCCGTCCTGCTTGCGATTCGACGGGTGATATACGAGCTCGTATTTGGAGCGAATCGCTTGATTGATGTCCGAGAATATCTCCGGCATCTCCCCTTCGAACCTCGGACTGAACCACATACCGCCAGTCATCTTCGCGAACGTCTTCATCTCGTTATCGGCCTGCAAATTGTCTATGTCGCGCATCTGCTGCCCAAAACCCGGCCCACCCTCGGTCATTGCCCGGATCGCTCCTCCCGTTGAAATGGCAAAAATCGTGATATCCGGTGTGTTTTTCACCTTTTGATAAATCTTATCCAGCGTAAGCTTCGAGAAAGTGTCTCGGCCTGAAGCAATCAGGATGATGTACTTGCGACCCTCAATGCGGCTCAGCCGGTCTTCCGCCTCGTAAAGCGCGTCGAAAAGATTTCGCTCGCTGAATCCCGGAATCACAAGCGACTGAATCGCATTCAGAAGCTGACGCTTGTCCTGCGTGAAGTCCAGCCAGATCTGCGTCCTCATGTCGAAGGTCATCAATGCAACGTAGTCCTGCGGCCTGAGCTGCTGCGCAAACGCCCATGCCGCATTGCGCATGTCGTAGATGAACCGGTAGGTATAGTTACTGTTCGCAAATTCGCACAGCATCAGAGCCGTGATCGGAGCCTCAACACGCTTGAAGCCGGTCACCTTCTGCTCGACGCCATCTTCATAGACCTTGAAGTTCGAGGGCTTCAGTCCAGGAACAAACTGCCCAGTCTTCTCCAGCAGTACACCTACGTCGACGCTCACTTCGGGCACGTCGACGCGCAGTGAGTAGTCCCCCGCGCCTTCGGGATTCTTGAACTTTGGCTGAGCTGGCGCTGGCGGTGGCGCCTCGTCAGGTTTGTCCTTCTTCTTGGGCAGCGCGATCGGGCCGTTTTCTCCGCCCGGACCGCCTGCATCCGGCGTAGTCTGGTCCGGCTGCTGACCGGGTTGAGGGGCGGGTTGCTGCGGAGGCGGAGCCTGCTGAGGCGTGCTTTGCGCTATTGCAACCGGGGCAAATGCCAAAGCAGCAAGGAGAGGAAAAACCTCAAGACGGAAACGGAAATGATCTTTCAGACGAATCGTTGACATGACGACCTCTGTGTTCACAGCATAGGGGATCGCCCAGGGAAATCGGCAAATCAAACACTTACCTTCATTGAAACCACCTGCAACCTCGGGCGTCAAAAACCTTAGTGCATCACCAGGACAGAATTCGTGGCATCCAAGCTCCCGGCGCGATGCGACTCCGGTTTAATCTTATAGACGTGAAACCCCGCCTTAAGGCATTCCACCGGCTCTTTCGAATCCTTGCCTTGCCTCTCGTCGCTATGGCGCTGCTGTCTCATGCTCGTGCGCAGAGCGACTCCGCGTCGGCCACCCCTCCACCTTCCGATGGAGGCTTTTACCCCCTCAATGAGGTTCATCGGGGGCAGATCGCGACCGCATGGACGGTCTTCACCGGCACAAAACCAGAGCCCATGCAGGTGGAAATCCTTGGCGTGCTTCGAGGTGCGCGTGGGCCAGGGCAGGATATGATCCTTGCCAAACTGCGCGGTGCCAAACCGGAATACACCGGCGTGGTAGCCGGCATGAGTGGAAGCCCCGTCTACATCGGAAACAAACTTCTGGGAGCGCTTTCCTACCGCATCGGCCAATTCGCCAAAGACCCCATCGCAGGGATCACTCCGATTGCCCAGATGCTGGAGGTAAAAAACCTCCCAGTCACAACGCAATGGGCCTCCACTGCCCCGCCGCGCTCGCTTTCCGCTACAGGAGAGCAGACCGCCGGAACGCCAACCAAGAGTGACGCCGGAAGCGTGCCCGTCGGCAATATGAACTTTCAGGCCATGGAGACGCCACTCGTGATGAGCGGTTTTCATCCCGAGGCAGTCCGGCTATGGCAGAAAGAAATGGCTGGTACCGGCCTCGATCTGATTGCCACGGGTGGGGGCAGCGGGTCCTCCAAATCGGATGCTGAAGGCGGGTTCGGCGCCATTTCGCGTTCGGCAATCGCCAGCGTGGTTCCCGGCTCCGCTGTGAGCGCTCAACTTGTTCGCGGCGATCTCGAAGTTTCTGCCACCTGCACCGTCACCTACGTGGATCCCAAGCAGCTACTCGCCTGCGGCCATCCGATCCTCCAGGCGGGCACGGTCTCGCTCCCAATGACGACGGCCGAGGTTGTTGAAACCCTGGCGTCCCCCCTGAACGCGTTCAAGATCATCAACACTGGCGACGCGATCGGCACCTTCACCGAGGATCGCGACTCTGCCATTCGCGGGGTTCTCGGAATCAAACCCCACATGATTCCGGTACACATCACGGTCCATGGCGAAGGCGCGGACCGCAAGCTGAACATCGAAGTCGTCGATCTGCCTTCTCTTACCCCGCAGGCCATTCTGGTCTCTCTCTACGATTCGCTGCTCCAAAACAACCAGAGCAGTGCCGAGACCAGCTATCACGTCACGGGCAGCGTCAACATCGAGGGCTATCCGCCATCGCCGCTCGATCTTTGGGCTCCGGCAGGCGACCAGGGTTCGGCGCAGCTTTCCGCCGCGCTCCAGGCCGATCAGAGCTTCGCAGTACTTTATGCCAACGGTGCGCGGCAGGGAGCCATCAAGGCCGTACATCTCGACGTACAGTCGATTCCGCGGCGAGCTCAAGTTCAGCTTGAGAACGCGCGCCTCGATACCGGCGACATCGTGCATGCCGGCGATTCGATTGTCGTCGAAGCCACGGTGCGCCCATGGCAGCAGCCGGCGCGGAACATCCGCATTCCGGTCCGCCTCCCCAAAGGTCTTGCGGCAGGCAACGTACGCCTGCTGGTGTCCGATTCCGGCACCCTCGATCGGGCACTGAATCCTCCCCGCATTACCGGTCGCGCCGTCGACCTTGATACGGCTCTGGCCCAGGCGCAAAATCAGCACTCCGCCGACCGCATCTTCGTCAGCCTGCTGCTGCCCGATGCGCAAGCGGGCGTGAACGGGCAGACGCTCTCAACCCTTCCGCTGTCCATGGCGAATGCTCTCGAACCACTGCGTACTGCGCAAGACGTGAGCCTGAATGGCGAGTCGGCCGTGGTTGCTGGACAAGCGCCCGCAGGAGGAATGCTGAGCGGCTTTCAGCTTCTCAGCCTGCACATTGAGCCGGGCGGCGGTTTAGACTAGCTACAACCTGCTTTGCATCCTGTATTTCGTCGTATTCTTACGGCTCAGGTGCTTTCAGCCTTTTTATGGACCCCAGTGAGGACTGCGAAACGTCATGGCTCAGATCCAAGGTTTAGCAGCTCACGCAGCGGGCGCCGAGCTTTTGCCTTTTCGCTACGACCCGGGAGAACTCGGCGTACAGGAAGTCGAAATCGGCATCACCCACTGCGGCATTTGTCATAGCGATCTTCATCTCATTTCCAACGATTGGGGCATCAGCCAGTATCCCTTCATTCCCGGTCATGAGATCGTCGGCACGATCACCGCGATCGGGTCACAGGTGCGCTCATTGAAGGTCGGACAGCGCGTCGGCTTGGGCTGGCAGTCGAACTCGTGCGGAGAGTGCGAGTGGTGCAGCCGCGGCCTTGAGAATCTATGCCCTTTCCAGGAAGCGACCTGCGTTCACCGTCACGGTGGCTACGCTAGTGGAGTTCGCGCCAACGCACGGTTTGTTTCAAGAATTCCAGACACCCTGCCGAGCGAACAGGCGGCACCCCTGCTCTGCGGCGGAATCACGGTCTACAGCCCGCTCCGAGATCATGGCGTGAACCCCAGTTCCCGGGTCGGCATCATCGGTATCGGCGGCCTCGGGCACATCGCCATCCAGTTCGCAAGGGTCTTCGGAGCCGAAGTCGTCGCATTCTCCACTTCTACAAGCAAAGAAGAGGAGGCGCGCTCGCTGGGCGCACACCACTTCGTAAATTCGCGCGAATCGAAGGCTATGAAGGAAGTGGCAGGATCGCTCGACTTCATCCTGAACACGGCCAATGCAGACCAGGATTGGAACGTGTACACCCAGGCTCTGCGTCCCACAGGAACCATGTGCTTCGTCGGTGTGCCGCCTTCACCGGTATCCGTGCATGCGTTTCCTCTGATCTCCGGCATTCGCACAATAACCGGCAGCCCTATCGGCAGCCCACAGCGCATTCGGGAAATGCTCGACGTGGCAGCACGTCACGGCGTGAGAGCGACTACTGAAGGCTTTGCGATGTCCAAGGCAAATGAAGCCATCGACAAAGTCAAAAAGAATAAGGTGCGCTACAGGGCTGTGCTGGCCAACTAAGCCGCATTACACAAACGTCAAATGGGCGCCCGCATGGGCGCCCATTTGCATTCAGCATCAACAATGACTCTGTTTGGTGGCTTATTTGGCTTCCACAGAAGCCGGCCTGCGCGGTTGCAGCCCGTCCGATACTCGCTGCAGCAGGTCCTGCGGGTGCAGTGGCTTGTTCAGCAGGGTGAAATGGTGCCCCTCTGCGCGTGCACTTGCCAGCAGGTCGGCAGTCGATGCCTGTCCTGAAAACAAGATTATTTTGCAGTCTGGGAAGATCCGCCGCACTGTGATTGCCAGTTCGATACCTGTCATTCCGGGAAGTACCACATCCGTGATCAGCATCTCTGGTGGCGTCAGCAGCGCAGTCTCAAGCGCACTGTCTGCGTCGTATACAGCAAGGGCCCTGTAGCCACTGCGAGAGAGTATCTCCGCAAGGGTGTCGGCGATTACGCTCTCGTCGTCTACTACCAGCACGACGGGCCTGTGCCCTTCAGATCTATGCTCCTCGAGGTTTGCGGGGACTTCCTTGAGCGGAACAGTGGGAAAAGTCTGTTTCTTGCTCACAAATATTCTCCTCTTTGACCACCCTAGCAGTTTTTATCAGCTGCGTGGGAGATCTTTCGTTTTACGCGCTAAATGCTTGAAATACGGGATTTATACGCATCGAAGCCACGTTGGAATTTCGCTTAGCTTTTCAATATTTTGCTTGACGGTCCGCGTCGAATTAAGGATAGGATTAACCTACGCTGTTTACCTTAGCTATACGTTTAGCCGAAAGTGAGTCGCAACCCACTGGGAAATTTGATGGCCAGCAATTCGGAACCAAATACATCTTCTATGCGATACGAATCGATTAAACAGGCCGACGTGCCCAAAGGCCGCGACGGCAAGCACAAGCAGATTATTACAGCGATATTGAACGACATCGACCTGCTTGAATCTGACCACGCCCTCAAGATTCCGCTTTCGGCATTGCCAGACAGCAAAGAGAATATCCGCTCGGCTCTGAATCGCGCCACCCGACAGCTTGGCATCGAGGTGTCAACCTCCAGCGACGCTGAGTTCCTCTACGTTTGGAGAACATCGAAACCATCTTCCCCGGAACTCTCATAAACCTGGTGACCGGTCTCCCAAAAACCTCCGTACGCATGGACAAGTGGCTGTGGGCGGCGCGCTTTTTCAAAACGCGTGCGCTGGCAGCGAAGGCGTGCGACCTCGGCCGCATCTATTCAAACGAAATCGAGGCCAAACCCGCTCGTGACGTCCACGTCGGCGACATGCTGCGCATTAAAAACGAGGGCGGCGAATTTCACGTCGAGATCCTGGGCGTAAGCGATATCCGCGGCCCCGCGGCGTTGGCGCAGAATCTCTATCGAGAGACGGACCAGAGCAAGGAACGCCGCCAGCAGGAAGCAGCGGCCCGCAAAGCGATGCAGCAATACGCTGCACTGCCTGAGCACCGCCCTTCTAAGCGAGATCGTCGACGGATAATTCAGTTCCGCGCTGGCCGATAGCCCTCGTGCCCAATCCCTCTCTTGATAGACTCAAGCTCAGAATGTTTCCAACTTCCCGCCCGCTTCTCGCCTTGTTGATGGCTGCCTCGGCGGCAATCACCACTGTCCCGGGAGCTCAGCTGCTCCGTGCCCAGGGCACTCATCTCTGGACCCAATCCCGCATCGAAGAGTTTGAAAAAGGCACACCCCAGGGTGTCGCCATCGACAGTACCGGACAGCTCCGCGAGGGCCCCGGACTCACGGACTTGCTGACCACGCCTTCAACCTTCGTATGGTCCGTGGCCGTGGATAAGAGTGGCACCCCTTATCTCGGGACAGGTTCGCCCGCTACCGTCCTTCGCGGCAGCGCACAGAAGGACGGAAAACCCGTAACCATCTTCGAAACCCGGGACGTCAGCGTGCAGGTGGTCCGTTTAGGTCCTGATGGCTCGCTCTACGCAGCCACCCTTCCCGGCGGCAAGGTCTACAAAATTAACCCAAACCCCTCCGCCAAGCAGGGCGAGTCAAATGCCAAGATCGTCTTCGATGCCGCGAAGGCCGAAACCTCAGCGGCCGAGGAAAACGAATCCAAACCGAACCGTGAATCGAAGTCTCACTACATCTGGGACATGACCTTCGACTCGGCAGGCAGACTCTATATAGCAGTCGGAGGTCCTGGCGCAATCTATCGCGTCAACCCGGCAACTGCCGATGCCAAACCAGAACTGTTTTTCAAGACCGACGAACAGCATATTCGTACGCTGGCGTGGGATCCCAAGGGCGATCTGATTGCCGGCTCTGACGGTTCAGGACTCGTTTACCGCATCAGCCCACAAGGCAAAGGATACGTTCTGTTTGAAGCGCCGCGTCGTGAGATCACGTCGGTGACGGTTGGGGCTGACGGCACAATTTACGCCGCTAGCGTAGGAGATAAGAGCCACAATCCGCTTCCACCGCTTCCCGTTTCAGGCGTGGGCACCATCACCTTCACAATTGTCCAGCCAAGTTCCCTGCAGGCTGCCAACGCCAGCACCTCCGCACCCGAGGGGACCGAAATCTACGCGCTCGCAGCAGACCAGGCCACCCGCAAAATATGGTCGAGCAAAGACGACATCGTATACGCACTCGATGCCCAACCCGACGGCGTCCTTGCCATCAGCGGCAATCGCGGCCACATCTTTCGCATCCAGAAGAACGGCGACTACGCCGATATCGCGCACGTCGAAGCGCAGCAGGGACTCAGCCTCGCCAACGTACACGGTAGCGCAGGCGACGCCGTCCTCATCGGCACAGGGAACACCGGCAAGCTCTACTCACTCGGCAAAACGCAGACACACGAATATGCAAGCGACGTGCTCGATGCCGGAGCCTACGCGCGCTTCGGCCGAATCGAAATCGAACCTGGTTCTGCGAACTACGAGATCCTCACCCGCAGCGGCAATGTGGAGCAGCCTGCCCGCGGCCGCGGCGATTGGGGCTGGTCCGACTGGCAGTCATTGAAAGACAGCGCAGTGCAATCTCCTCCCGGACGCTTCATGCAGTGGAAAGCCGTTCTTCGCGACGGCGGCAAACTCGGTGCGGTTGGCGTGAATTTCCTCCCTCTGAATGCCGCGCCCAATGTCGATGATCTCGTTGTCGCGCCTGGCGCGCGGATCAATCCGCAGGTTGCGAACGCAAATCAACAGCAAAACGTTAACATCAGCTTTGCGTCAGCGAATCAGCCCACTGTCGTTCCCGTAGAGACTGGAAGCGCGAACACTCCGCTTCAGGCTTTGAAAGACCGCACAGCCGTGACCGTCCGCTGGTCCGCCCACGATGACAACGGCGATGACCTTGTCTACTCCCTCTATCTTCGTGGGGACGGTGAGCGCGACTGGCATCTTCTGAAAGACAACATTACGGAAAAGGCTTACAGCTTCGATGCTGCCCTGATTCCCGATGGTGGCTACCGCATCAAGGTTGTGGCCTCGGATGCACCATCGCACAATCCAGGTGAAGCGCTTTCCGACTTCATGGAGAGCGATCGCTTCGAGATCGACACCACACCGCCGGTTGTAACCGCGTTGAAGGCCGAAGAGCAGCCGATCCAATGCGTGCGGGCGCCATGCGCAGGTCCCGTGCACGTCACGTTCGACGCGGAAGACGCAGCCTCACCCATCGCACATGCCGAGTACGCGATTGATGCCGGCGCATGGCAATATATCGACCCGATAGGCAAGCTCTCCGATCAGAAACGCGAGCACTACGATTTCCAGATCCCGGCCAAATCGCTCGAAGCCAAGACGGGTGAGCACCTGATCACGGTCCGCGTCTATGACAGGCACGAGAATGTGGGCGTAGCCAAATCGGTGGTTGCCGCACCGGCTGCAAAATAAATGCAGGCAAAAATAGAAGTGGGCACGATGCGTTTTGAGCTCTTTGTGGCGGCGCGATACCTGAAGGCCAAGCGGCGGCAAGCCGTCGTCGGCATCGTCACCGCCATCTCCATCGCCGGAGTAGCCGCCGGTGTCGCCGCACTCATCATCGCTCTCGCCATCACCAACGGCATGCAACGCGACATGCAAGATCGTCTCATCGACTCCAGCGCCCACGTGCAGCTGTTGCGGGTCAAGAACGACGGCATTCGCGACTGGCAGCCACTCCTGCAGAGGCTGTCCAAATTGCCCCACGTGGTAGCCGCCGCTCCTGAGCTCGATGAACAGGTCGTAGTCGCACACGGCGCTCGCGAGGGTTACGCGCTCATCGAAGGCATCCTCCCCGAAAACGAAAAAGCTGTCAGCAAGGTCCTCACCAGCGCTCCACCTTCAGCGATCAAAGCTCTCGAGCCTACAAACGAACCGGCGGATGCTTCAAGCCCAACCGAACTTCCCCCGCTCATCATCGGAAAGGATCTGGCCGACACCGTAGGAGTCGGCGTCGGCGACTCCGTTACTCTGATCAGTCCCCAGGGCGAACTTACTCCGTTGGGGATGGTGCCTCAGACCGTCCGTTTCCAGGTCGTCGGTACTTATCACACCGGCTTTTACCAATACGACACAGCATGGGGCTTCGTCCGCCTCGGCGATGCACAGCGTCTCTACGATGAGCCCGACCTCATCACCGTCATCAGCTTCCGTGTCGACAACCTCAACAACGCGCCTCAGATTGCGAAACAAATCGAAGCTGCCGCCGGTCCCGGATTCCAGACCACCAATTGGAAGGAGCAGAATCGCGAACTCTTTCGCGCACTGCGCCTCGAGCGCATTGTCACCTTCATCGTGATTACCCTCATCGTGATCGTTGCCGCGCTCAACATCCTCATCGCCCTCACCATGATGGTGATGGAGAAGACGCGCGACATCGCAGTGCTGATGAGCTTCGGCGTAAATCCCGGTCAGGTTCGCCGCATATTCCTTCTACAAGGATTCTTGATCAGCATCACCGGAACCATACTCGGCCTCGTGCTCGGCTATCTCGGCGCCTGGGCCGGCGGACATTATCGCATCGGTCTCACGCCCGACGTCTATGCGATCGACACACTGCCATTCGCTCCGCGGATTATTGACGGCTTCATCGTTTCCATCGTCTCCATCGGCATCTCTCTGCTTGCCACTTTGTATCCCTCGTTCACTGCTGCCCGGATCCGCCCCGCTGAAGCGCTGCGATACGAGTAGCAGTCTCTCGTGATGACATTGCTGTAACTCTTCAGTAAGCCGCTCCATCAGAGTGTTGCACCCGCACCGTTCCGCTCGTGCTCGTCTCTTGCGGGAATCACAGGGCAACTGTCTTCGCTGGAGTGATTGGAACATGGATATGATCGGCACGTCACCGCACTGCGCTACCCACATCCGCCCGCCATTGTTAAATCAGGCAGCCTGGGCTCGTTGGACTCCCGTTCCGCTGCGATTGATCGTCGGATGCGGTTTCATGCAGCATGGCCTCGCCAAACTATCCCGAGGGCCGAACGCATTTGCTGCAACCCTGCACGCACTTTCTGTTCCCGCACCTCACCTGATGGCCTGGCTGACGATTCTCATTGAAATCGCCGGCGGCCTTGCCGTTCTCATTGGCCTCCTGATACCCCTCTTCGCCTTGCCCATGGCGGCTGTTCTGCTGGTGGCCATGTTCAAGGTTCATCTTCAGTACGGATTCAGTTCCATCAAGCTGATCTCTGTCACCCTGGGCCATGCTCAGTTTGGACCGCCCGGATACGAGTGCGATCTGCTGTATCTCGCTTGCATTGCAGCACTCGTGCTCGGCGGATCGGGACCGCTGACGCTCGACGGCCTGTTCGCCAGAAGATCTGGTGAAACTCGCCCTGGCATTGGCGTAGCGCACTAAGGCTTGCAATAGAGAACCTACCCGCCTATCGCGGCATGCTCCCCACCTTCCCTACGAAGACCCGTAGGGTCACTGCGCCAACTTTGTGCTCACCAGAACTCGCCGTCCACGTAAGTTCCTGCCAACCTTCATTGCCGGAACTCCGCGCCGTCACGCGCGCCGTCACCGGATAGCACTCGCCCGAGCGCACCGGGTAGTGTTCGTATTGGCTATGGTCTACCCAACCCGCCGGAAGATTGGCGCTCATGTCGATCACAGCGTCTCGGCCAGTGTAGTTGCAGGCTCGGAGCGCAATATTCAGCCACTCTCCATAATCCGCAGCCATCTCCGGAACGGGAATCAGCGCCGTCATGCGATCCAGATCGTGTGCCTGCCAAAACAGCGAATAGAAATGCCAGGGGTCGCCGATCTCCAGCTTCAATCCCCGCTCCTCAACCGGCCGATAGCCACGAACCGGCTTGAAGGGAACGCCACCCGCCCTCACGCCCTCAAAGAGATCTCCCGTCACCGAACCGCCAACAAGCGATTTCGCGAAAATCAGCCGAACAGGATATTCAAACGTTTTGAAGTTCTTCGCCTTCATCGCATCCACCCCGAGCTGTCCCTCCTGAGTCATGTAGTAGGTCTGTTCGTCTGCCTCCACCTGCCCATACGACACATGCCGCGTCGGCGACACCGCGGTCATGTCGATGCTTGGGCCAGTTCCCTCCCCGAGGTTCTTGCGGAATGGCGAGAACTTCCCAGCGTCATACCAGTACGGCGTAAACACCTCGAAGGCATCCGTGAAGAAGTACAGCTTCTGCGCCTGCCAGGGCAGCAGCCCCTCAGTCAGGTTCGCCATGCCGGTTCGATCCTTCGCCGGCGACAGCTGCTCTGGAAACTTCGTCTCGTCGCCAGCCGCATCGAACGCTTCGACTGCCACCACCGAAGATGCCTGGTGATCCGCGTGATTCTCCCCTGCCACGGGATCGGGCAGCCACGTCAGCACAACATCGGGCCGCGTAATCCGAACCAACCGCACCAGTGCGCCCAGCACGTGCCCGTGATCCCAGTGATCGAGCGAAAACAAGACATTCTGGTTGGGCGTATCGTGCTGATTGAGAAACCAGACGTTTTCGATCCCGATGGACGCAAGTGCCCGGCGCGCTTCCATCTGCCGCTCCTGCCCCAGCGCCGCTCCAGCTTCATTGCCGGTCGCGTTGCCGCCAGCATCGCCATTTGTGACATACACGACGGCGATCCGCTTGTGCTCGTCCTGGGCTAGCTTTGCCAGATAACCCGCGATCATCACCTCATCGTCTTCATGCGCCACCACCACCAGCACATCTGCCTTGAAACGTGAATCCGGTTGAAGCAGTTCAGGAGCCCGCAAATTCTGCGCGGCGAGCGGAAGGATACAAAACACGAGAATGGCAAACACAGAAAGATAAGCGGAATCTAAAAGGGGCCTGCGTTTCATCGCATCATCTTAGAACAGCCATCAAACAGTTCGGCCTTGATTGCGATTCGTGAAGTTTGCGCGCGGAATTCCTGTGCACTTGGGCCAGCTGAACAAGTCCAGCATCAGCCCAATGCGCTCAATGAAATCAGGGCATTTTTGACGAACTCATTGCGGCGTTATGATTCCGCCCAGAGCATGGCGTCGCGGCAGAACGATTCCGCGGTGATCCACTTCCGCAGGCACCGCGTTCGAGCCTGCATCGGGGAGTGCTGGCCGATCCGTCATCGCCCCTCCACATGCCGGGCACCAGTCAGCTTCAGTGTTCGCGGTCAGCATCGCGTGGCAATTCGTGCAGATCCGTTCCATGATGCCAGTTTATCCAAACTCAGGCCCATCGTTCATAGCCGCGCCGTGATCTCCTCGGCAATCGCCTTCCCCCACCGATGAATCCACTCCCAGTCTCGAATATCGGAGGCGGGCAGCTTCCTCATCGGATTGGCCGGCAGCTTCATGATCAAGCTGATCGGAAACGAGAGATTCAGACGCGCCGGATCGAACTTCCCGCCCAAGACCCGCATGTCAGCAGGGCGCACCGAAGGATGCCTGCCAAGCTCCTTCCGCGCCTGCTCCTCTGCCGCGGCAAACTGCTTACGTTCCTTCTCGGTCGGCCCCAGCACGAAAATCCACGGTCGCACCTTCGCAAGCTCCGCCTCGAATCGATCCAGAAACCGGTGGAACTCTTTCGGAAAATGACCAATGTAAAGGGCCGTGCCGAGCACCAACACAGTACCTGCCGGGATCGACTCCACCTCGGTCACCGACTTCACCTGGGCAGCAAGACCGCTGTCATCAATTGCCTTGCGAATGGCCTGGGCCACCTCGGCCGTCGAGCCGCTGCGCGTGCTATACGCAATCAGAACTTCAGGTTTCATGTGACTCTCCCCGAGCCCACAATTCCGCGTTTCGCAATTCTGCACGCAACCTCGGACCTCAGGGAGTGCTCGCGATCACATGCCGAAGTTCCCAGTCGCCTTGGTTCTTGCATCGACAGCCCCGGTCGGAGCCGGCCTGCAAGGCGGCCCCTTAAACTGGATATATGCATCCTCCCGTTCGCCTGGTGGCGATCGACATCGACGGCACATTGCTGACCACCTTCAGCCAGACCATCAGCCTGCGGAATGCCGAGGCCCTCAGGGCGACGCAGCACGCGGGGATTACAGTTGCCATCGCGACCGGTCGCCGCACAGCCTACACAGCTCCCTTGCTTGAGGGCCTCGGTCTGCGAGCGGATACGCCCCTCATCACGTCAAATGGAGCAGTGACCCGAACCCTCGGTGGTGACCCCCTCGACAGATCGCACCTCAAAGCTCAAGTCGCGCGCGGACTTTGCGAGTTGCTAAGGCCATTCGGCACACTGGTTTTCACCTTTGATATGGTCGGACGCGGTGAACTGGTCGTCGAAGATATCGAGCAAGCGCACCAGCGGATCGCGCTCTGGGTCGAGGCCAATCGCGATGCCATCGAAGTCGTTCAACCGCTGGAGAATGCCCTTCCAGACGGCAACGACCCGATCCAGGGCATGGTCACAGGCGGAGTGGAAAGAATGCGGCAGGCCGAAAAAGCCCTGAGAGCCAGCGAATGGATCAAGTTCTGCGAGGCAGTCCGCACGGAATACCCCGCCCGAGACCTCTCCATCGTCGACCTGCTGCCGCCCGGAGTATCGAAAGGCTGGGCACTCGAACGGCTCGCCGCGCGCTTAGGCGTCGACCGCAAGGAAACCATGGCCATAGGCGATAACTGGAACGACGTCAATATGCTGGAGTGGGCCGGCCAGGCAGTGCTCATGGGCAATGCCGCCCAGGACCTGCGCATCCTTGCAAAAACTAATGGCTGGAAACAGGCGCCCCCCAACGACCAGGACGGAGTGGCGGTGACTTTGGAGATGGCTTTGGCCCGCCGCTCTTCTGCTAAAGTCTGAGAACACAGGAATTCCCGCTTGCAATTCGTTTTCAAACTCGCAATCGCCTTTGCGGCACCCGCTCTAGTAGGCGTGCCTCCTTCTGCCCACGCCGCCGAGCGAGTGCACCTCGCCAACGGCTTCGATATGCACTGCGATCATCACGCGCAGATCGGGTCTATAGTCCGCCTGTACACGAGCAGAGGAGAAACCAGCTTCATTGAGATCAAGCCCGAAGAGATCACCAGCTACGACAAGGTGGCAGATCCCTCGCCGTTGTCGCAAAACGCCCCACCGAAGCCTAACGCAGACTCGAAGCTCACCCCGGCCGACCTCCGCGTGATGCTTGCTGACGCCGGAGAGCAGCACAATTTGGATGCCGACCTGCTCGCCAGCATCGTCAAAGCTGAGAGTAACGGCAACGCACGCGCTGTCAGCCGTGCGGGCGCACGTGGCCTCATGCAGCTAATGCCCGGAACCGCAACGGAACAGGGCGTCAGCGACAGCTTCGCGCCCGACCAGAATGTTCGCGGCGGCACCGCCTATCTCGATGAGCTACTCCGGCGCTACCACGACAACATCTCCCTCGCACTCGCTGCCTACAATGCGGGCCCTGCCGCGGTGGACAAGTACCATGGCATTCCGCCCTACCACGAAACTCGCGCATACGTCGCACGCGTGATCCACGAGTTCAACCGCCGGGTGTTGGCTCGCCGCAGCGAGCTGTCTCGCGCTGCTCGGACGCCGCATTCCCAGACTGCCGCAACCCGCCTCCAGGCTTCCTCTTCTCGCTAGTGCGCTTCCTATCCAGATGCAGAGTTGCAGCACTGCCAAACGTACAGAAGTAAGCCACGTGCCACACCATACAATGAGACCAGCATCCGCAACGGAGATCGCTTGAACAAACGACAACTGATCCTGGGATTGGTAGTTCTCGCTGCGCTCATCGGACTGGCTATCTACGCCCAGCACCGATACCCAATTGATTGGCGTGAGGTCCTGGGTCAGCTTGAGCGCGCCAGGTGGAGAGATCTTGGAATTGGGATCGCCTGCATATACGCGGCGTTCGCCTTGAGGTCTGCTCGATGGGCCAGGCTGCTCAAGCACCATCAAAAGGTTCCTGCACTTTCGCTTGTAGGAACGCAGGTCATGGGCTTCACTGCCATCGCTCTCATCGGCCGTGTCGCCGATCCGGTTCGCCCATATCTCGTCTCAAAGAAGACCGGCCTCCCGCTCAGTTCGCAATTCGCGGTCTACATTGTCGAGCGTTTGTTCGACGCTGGATCAATGGCTCTGATCTTTTCGATAGGTATGCTGGGGTTCTCTCAAGATGAGGTCCTCCGTGCGACCGGCCATTCCAAAATCGTCACTTCGCTTGGACAGCACTCTCCAGAACTTGCCGCGCTGTTTGCTCGGTATGGAGGCCTCCTTCTAACTGTGGCGGGTGCCCTCTTCCTTGTGGCTGTACGTCTCTCCGGACCTGCAATAGCGGTGTTCTGTGAACGGACCCTTGGCTTGCTCTCAAAGAAGCTGGGTGCGGCTGTCGGAGAAAAGATCCGCACTTTCCATTCCGGCCTCGACACCATGCGCACGCTGGGTGAGTTTGGAGCGACAACCGGGCTCTCCCTCGCCATGTGGGTACTGATCGCATGCGCCTACTTGAGTACCTGCAAAGCATTCATCGGGACCCCCCTCGCCGATATGACCCCTTCGCAGTGCGTCCTGCTGATGATTGTGAGCGGAGTCAGCAGTGTTGTGCAGTTGCCGATAGTAGGTTGGTTCACGCAAATCGGCCTGGTCACGATCGCAATTTCAAACTTTTTCGGAGTCACCCGCGAGGCTTCCGTTGCCTGCGCGACCGCATTGCTTCTCGTCACCTTCCTCGCAGTCATTCCCGTCGGCCTGATCTGGGCGCAGTTCGAACACATCAGCTTCCGCAAGATCACCCACGAAAGCGAAGCCGCGGAACACGTAGTCGCGCCCGATCCCGTACCCAGCCCAAATACCGAGTCGCTGTAAATCGGACTCTAACCCGAACGATTCTCGCGATAAACCCAAGCGACCAGCAGAAGCGGAGAGACCCATGGTTGCTTTCGGTTTACCATGCGCTTGTTGAGCCAGACTGGTAGAGTCCTACCGGAACAAGCCCAGATCAATTGAATCCGCCATAATCTGATAACCCGGATCTTTCGGATGCAAATGATCACCTCCATCCGCCTGCGGTGAAAACATCAGCGGATTCGCGGGATCACGCGTAGCCTTGTCGAAATCAATAGCCCCATCAAAAACCCCCGACGTCAAAATCCACTTGTTTACAGCCTCGCGAATCTGCTCGCCGTTTTCCGTGAAGTAGCCGGCTCCCTTGTAAGGAGTCAGCGTCGCTCCGAACACTTTGATGCCGTGTTCGTGCGCCCGCGCCACAAGCTGCGCCAGCCCCTGCTCAAGATCTTCTGCGGTTAGCTTGTACTCGGGCAGATTAGGACTGTGCAGTCTGCCGATGTCATTAATACTCTCCAAAACAATGACGTACTTCACGCCAGCCTGCGAGAGTACATCGCGATCGAAGCGGGCCAGCGCATTGGCAGCCACACAATGGATCAAAACGCAATTTCCACCGATGCCCTCATCCAGGACCGCGAGATGCGCTGTCGCCGGATTGTTCTGCAGACGCACGGCCAGGTAGTCCGGCCACCGGTGGTTGGCGTTCACTGTCGAAAGCGCCCCATCCGTAATGGAATCGCCAAATGCGACAATAGCCGCCGCCCGGGCATTTGTTGGCTCGACATCCACGTCCTTGACGAAGTACCACGAGGGTATGACCACAGGCTCCGTGAATGACGCATCGCGAACATGATTGCCGGTTGCGATAAAGTTGTCCTGCTGAGCGCCTGAATGCACCGTCACATCACTGATCTGCTGCAGCGGCAGATAAAGGCTGATAGCCAGGTTGGAGAACGCAGGTGTGGACATCGCAACGGAATCAGTCAGCACTTCCGCGCCGGGCGGGATGACAATCGAAGGCGATCCGCCAAATGTCAGGTCGTGCAGAGATGCTGCATCAATGCCGCTCACGCCCGAACTCGCAGCGATTGTTGCCGCACCGATGCGCAAAGGCTCCTTACCGAATTCATTCGTGAACCGCACCCGTAGCGCCCTGCCCGGAATGGACGTGTGCACAATCTCGCGCAAAGTCGAATCCACCAGCGTCGGTATCGTGTGCCATGGATCGCCATCGAAGGCCGACGTAGCCCAGGTTCCTACCCAAGCTTCTGGAGCGGGTTTGGCCGCATTCGATTGAGCGGCGGCCGTAGACACAGCAATCAGCAACAACAGCGCGAAAGCAACACGAAAACGCATTTGACCTTGAACCCTCCGGCTGAATCAAAGAAGGTCCATCATAAACGCTCAACCTTGAGCTGAACCAAAACCGCGCCCAGCGTTACAGATGCTGGGTCGCAACCTGGTCAGCCTCGATCTTCGCCTGCGAAAACGCAATCCTCTCAGGCGCCACGGCTCCTCCCGTCAGCAGCATGCTCATTGCCTGCTCCATTGTCAGGTCCGTCATGGTCACGCGGCTCATCGGCAGAAGTTGCAAAAATGCTGACGTGGGATTGATTGCATTCGGCAGCAACACGGCGGCCAACTCTTCGCCTGTAACCGAATCCGCAAATGTGCGCGTGAGGAACCCAATGCTCTTCTGCCCCGCAATCGGGAAATCGACCAGCACCACGCGCTGATTGGTATCCTTCTTCGCCAGCATCGAGTCCAGCAATTGCCGCACCGATGTATACACTTTCGCGACAACCGGAAGTCGCTCCAACACAGATTCGAACAGTCCGAGAACCTGTCGTCCGAGAACGAGAGACGTCAGTTTTCCCAAGGCGTAGAGCACCAGCAGCGTCAAGGCCACAGCCAGCGCAGACTGGATCCAGGGGTGCCTCATCCACGCCCCGGGATAGATCGTCTGCAAGCCGTAAACCAGGGGCTGTCCCGCTCTCGCCAGTTTGTCGAGCAGGAAGCTGAAGACCAGCCACGTCACAAACAGCGGCCCCACTGTGATGAGGCCCGCAAGAATATTGCGCTGCAGACTTCGCAGGGGACGCACTAGAACCGATTTCACGCTCTGTTCCTCGCTCCCCAGCATACGGAATACAGCCATGTTTTTCAGAATCCGCCTTGCCTTCGCTCCCCTATAGTTGAGTAAATGGTGCTGCATGATTGATCCTCTCGGTCCGGATCCCAATGATCCCGCTACCCCGCCGGGGAAAGCGACCGAGATCGTCTCCGGGTTCGAACATCCTGAGATGATGACTCCGCGAGGGCCCAAGGTCAGGCATGCAAACTACGACAGTCCTGAAGCATTGGTCCGTCCCGAAGGGTCGCTCACGCACGAAGCAGCTGCACCATCCAATCTTGCGCCACGGCCCGTTCCAACTGCACCACCCCGTCCCGCCGCACAGCCCGAAATACCAAAGGCGGCAGTTCCACCAGAAATCATCCCAAAAGCAAAGCAGACCCCATTGCCCAAATTCGCCAGCACTGCGCTCGCCCGCCCCATTCCGCCCAAACCCGGCAAGCTCGAACGAGCCATCGGCGTCGCCAAAACCATGCTGCCCATCGTTGGCAACTTGCTGCCTCTGCTGGAAGGCAATGTCGCCGGCGCGGCAGCCAACTTCCTCGCCAACCGTCCCGCACACGAGGTTGACCTCAAGCCGCTTCAGGAGGCAGTCGCCAGCCTTCAGTCCGACCAGCGGGCACTCAACTTCCACACCAGCGAGCAGAAACGGGCCATTCGCCGGATTGAGGACGAATTCGCGGCCCTTCAGGAATCTGTTCAGAAGTACGCGGCCGACCAGAACGAACTGGCTGAGCAGCTCGTAAACCTGGCAAAGCGCACCTCAAAATTCATGCGCCTCGTAACCGTTCTGCTGATTGTTTCTATCCTGTTTACAACGTTGCTCGTCGTCAGAATCGCCTATCTCATGCGCTTTTAAGATCCACAATCCCGGCTAAGGTCCCCAAACGGCACTGAAGCATCAATGCATCTGGTGTGTATTTACTGAAAAGGTACTTCATAGCGTCACAAAACATGCTGACTAGCGAAACAGTTTAATGCTATTGAACTCGATATTGACGAACTGAAAACCAGTTCAGCTTCTCTACTCACCTTTTACGCGCAACGTGATGCAGAACATTGCCAGTCGTCTTGTGCTGGGGCTAGTATTTCGCCTAGTTCAATTGGGGATATTTCGCCCTGTGTCGAACCGTTGGTCCCATTGAGTTCACAGAGCTTCACTAACGAGCGGCGTGCTTACCGGCTCGCCCGCACACGGAGTGCCTCCATATGGCATGGTATGCCTACTGCATTGGTGAGAAACAAGCCTTCCCAGAACTAGCCCGCCACCGAAAACCCGTTCCGCTCGAGTCAGTCCATGGGGTTAGCGGAAATCAGGTTTTCCTTTACCCAGCCAGTGATCTAGCAGTTATCGTCAGTGAACATAACCCGGCAGAAGCACTCAATCAAAAAGCCGGGGTCGACCACGCAAGAGTCATTGCAGATTGTTTCAAGCACTCCACCGTCCTTCCCTTCCGATTCGGCACCGTATTCAACGACGACGAAAGCCTGCGAAAGTCCATCCGGTCCAACCAGCGCCAGTTCCTCGGCAACATCGAAAAACTCCGCGGCAAAACCGAGATGCACCTCAAGATCCTCGTTGACGACTGCTGCTGCGCCCGTGAGCTCGCCAGCATTGCGCCAGAGAAGGTGGGACGCGCTTACTTGTCTAACCTTCGCGAAACGGCTACCCGCCAGCGCGAGCGTCAGACACGTGCCCGCGCCGTCAGCTTCCAGATGCATCGCCTTTTCCTGCCTCTGGATGAAGAAGTCAGCTGCCGTCTGACCGAATCCGGAAAGATGGTGCTCGACATCGCTCACCTGATCGATCGCAAGTACGTGGAGCGTTATCAGAACAAATTCCAATCCACGAGCGCGATGATGAAGGATTGCCAGATGCAGCTCTCAGGTCCCTGGCCGCCCTATCACTTCGTCCATCGCCTCACACGTGGCGCCCACCTTCCCGCGCACTCCATACCGGCAGAACCCCTTCCAGCTGCGGCATCGACCTCGGCACCACCGCAAGTTGTTGCCATGGCCTAGTTGTCCTGCAGTTCCTTTGCTGTCCAGCCCGGCTTCGGCCGGGCTTTTCGTTGTCCGCTTGTCCCGCAGAACGAAAAGCCTCGAAATTATCATTGACGCCCACCCAAATTGCGGATTAACTTACGCAACAAGTCCAGAGTTCGACCATCGTGTAGATCCGTTTTGAGCTGTCTGCACACCGGGAAGTCTGCGGGTGCCTGTCTCGAGCAAGAGTGATCTTGCAAGCCGTAATTCGAGCGTTCGGGAAATCTCCGAAAAGGCACATTCATGAAGTCCATTTGCACCCTTTCTCTCCCTCAGTTCCTGACAGTCGCCGCCCTCATCCTCACCTGCACCGCCTCCTTCGCCGGTTCAGCCGGAAAGAACAGCCGTCCCGTGACCACTACGGTCAAAAACATTCAGTCTGCCTACACCTGGTCGATGACCCAGGACGCGGCAACAGATGGCGTCGCGACCGGATCCATGACACTGGTAAGCAAGCCATCCATCAGCGGAGCGGCGCGCCAGTTCGGCATTAGCTTCCAGAACTCCGCCGGCGAGCGCTACTGGTCTGTCTTCGACAAGGACACGGCTGCAACGAACTTCACCTATGACGTGAAGGTCTACATCGCCTCTCCTTCCACCGACATCGGCAACCTAGAGTTCGATATGAATCAGGTCATGTCCAACGGCCAAACCGTCATCTTCGGAGTGCAGTGCGACGGCTACAGCAGCACCTGGGATTACACGACCAATGCCGGCACGCCGGACTATCCGGTCGACCAGTGGCTGCACTCCACCGCTCCCTGCAATCCGCAGAAGTGGACCACGAACACCTGGCACCACCTTGTCATCAACTACTCGCGCGACAGCGCCGGAAACGTCACCTACAAGAACGTAAGCCTCGACGGCATTGTTCAACAGATCAACGAAACAGTTCCGTCCGCATTCGCCCTGAAATGGGCCCAGGTGCTGTTGACCAATTTCCAAATTGACGGAATGGGCGCGTACGGCAGTGCGACGGTGTACCTGGATCAGCTGACAATCTCCCGCTGGTAAACGGACCCTTCCCCTTCGCGAATCGGATTCCGTCGAATCGGATGTCGGCGGTGCTCGGGTTCTGGACCGATCGGCGTACTATCAAAAGACCACGGTTTACCAGCATCGCCGGTCCAGCGAGATTGTAATTTAAATACGGTCAGAACGAGGTGATGACCGCTCGCCAGGCCGCACGCGTCCTGTACAGAGAGAATTCCGCAACCATGAATTCCCAGCCTGAATCCACCCTACCGATGATCAACCTGCCTCAGCATGAATCTCTCGATGCCCTTCTCTCCGTTGCCATGCAGTCAAATGCATCGGACATGATTCTCGTCGCTGGGACGCCTGCCACGTTCCGGGTTAATGGCGCGCTTCGCTCGGACCCAGGCCCCGTACTGTGCGAATCCGATATCCAGAACATCTTGCTTCCCCTGCTCACTCCCACCCAGACCCAGCAATTACAAACCCACAAATGTCTGGATCTCTGTCTCGTCAACGAAGGCGTCGGCCGAATTCGCGCAAATCTCCACTTCCAGCGTGGAACCCTCGCTGCAGCCATTCGCCTCCTCCCAGCTGAAATCCCCACCTTCAAATCCCTCAACCTTCCCGAGCAGATCGCCACCCTCGCAGAACGCCGCCAGGGCCTCATCCTTCTGACCGGCGCCACCGGCTGCGGCAAATCGTCCACCATGGCTGCGCTTGTGAACCAGATCAACTCCAGCCGGCAGGATCACATCATCACCATTGAAGACCCCGTCGAGTTCGAGCACCTGAACCAGCAATCTCTGGTCGAGCAGATCGAGCTCGGTATGGACACCAACAGCTTCGCCGAGGCAGTTCGCTCCGTCCTCCGCCAGGATCCGGACGTCATCCTCATCGGCGAAGTTCGCGACGGCGAAACCATGGCGGCTGCCATGACCGCCGCTGAAACCGGCCATCTTGTTCTCACTTCGATGCACACCAACGATGCCGCCCAGACCATCGGCCGCATCCTCGACATCTTCCCCTCAAATTTCCAGGCCCAGGTGCGCCGCCAACTATCGCTGGCTCTCCTGGCCGTCATCCATCAGCGACTGCTCCCCGCGGCAAACGGCGTTGACCGTTACCCCGCCGTCGAAATCCTCATCGCCACAAGCGGCATTCGCAACCTCATCCGCCGAGGGGACGATCATCAACTCCGTGCTGTCATCGAGACCGGCCGCTCAGAAGGCATGCTCACCATCGAGCAGTCCCTCGCAGAGCTGGTCCGTCTCGGCCGGATCACCTCTGAAACTGCCTTCGCCAACTGCAACCACCCCGAAGACCTCCGCCGGCACATAGGCTCTTGAGCACCCGATCCTGCCAACGGCGGAACGGAAAAGCACCTGCTCCGTGCGATGATCGTCCCGGATCGCGAACCGCTTCCTGAAACGCGATCCCTCCGCCATGCAGGCCCACTTCGAGCAGCTAATCCGAGAAAAAGACGTCCGGGTCCCTGCTTTATTGTCCCCAAATGCAACATTCAAAGTCTGTTTTCCGCCACTTCAAGGTGGCTCCTTGCACCCGAAAGTGTCATTTACTCTGGTCGATAGTTACCTTATGTTACTGATGTGACCATAAGAACGGGTTACCGCAGTTGGGGCAAAGATGCTGGTCGTAGCAGAAAAATGTGCCCAAAGCCTGTTTTTTCTGATACTAGTGGAAGTGCTGGTAGAGGGTCGTCCGGTCAGGGACGGAAGTACATAACGGTTACCAAAGACCGGACCAGGGGCTACTGATGATATTCCTCCTGCTTCAACTCGGTGCTGTTGTCTTGGTTGCTCTATACCTGGGGCACTGGCGATTGAGTCATCGTCGTCGGAATTCCCAAACGTGGGAGTCGCTCGTGGCAAGGTTGCGGCCAGACTGGAGCGCTCGCGAATTGAGCGATCAGTTCCTCTGGAAAGAAGGGTTGACCTCGACCCCCGAGGATACCTGGACGCGGATGGAAGGCCCACGCGGTCTCTGGGTCATGTATCAAAATGCCAAGGTCATGCTTGAAATGGCCGACTATGCCAGCCGCAACTGCGAGAACGTTGACCGTGTGCTGGTGGCCACGCTCCGTAGCGACGCAATGCAGATTCGCCTGTGTGTGCTCATGGCACTCGGTCAGTATGCGTTCACCCAGGCCAGCGAAGGCGTTCGCGTGAACGCATTCCGCGCCGCATCCATGTATACAGGCATGGCGGCAAGAATGACGCAGCTGCTGCAGGAGAGCGCAGCTGTAATGGTTCCCGACTTTGTCGCCGCGATGTAATCGCAAATTCTCCTGATGGCAAAAGCCCCGGCCTCGCTCGGGGCTTTTGCTTTCTGCATGAACTTCGCCCTGAAGCGAATTATCCGCGAGGCTTCAGGCGGGATTTTCCGCCAGGAAGCCGTTGATGCGGTTGTACTCCTCGTCGGAGAGACGGAAGTGCAGCGCCGGTGAGAGCCCTTCCACCTGCTGCGGGCTGCGGCCGCCAACGATGGCCGCCGTGATGGCCGCGTGGTGCAGCGTCCAGGCGACAGCCACCACGCCGGGCTCCAAGTTGTGCCCGCTGCCAATTTCGCGGAGCAGCTCGACGAGGCGGAGGTTGCGGCTGAGGCGTGGCTCATTGAACTCCGGGGCCCGCCGACGCCAGTCGTCCTGGGGCATGGCGGCAATCCGCTCGCGGCTCATCTTCCCCGTCAACATGCCGGAGAGCATCGGCGAGTAGTTGATCACCCCAATGTTGTTAGCCTTTGCGAACGGCAGGATCTCCTGCTCGATGGCGCGGCGGAGCATCGAGTACGGCGGCTGGAGGCTGGTGATGGGGGCGATCT
>Ga0157369_10001705_pt1 | contig 26767 bp, 29 predicted proteins | sample C25metaG_FD_113461 | JGI IMG/M metagenome (GOLD analysis project Ga0157369, IMG submission 113461) | Corn rhizosphere microbial communities from Kellogg Biological Station, Michigan, USA - C2-5 metaG | ecosystem: Host-associated > Plants > Roots > Rhizosphere > Soil | place: USA: Michigan... | reverse complement strand
GAGGAGATCGTCGGCGAGATCGAGGACGAGTTCGACGTCTCCGAGGAACAGATCGAGCAGATCGACGACGACACGTACCGCGTCGACGGCATGTTTCCGATCGACGAGTTCAACGACCGCTTCGGCACCGAGCTCCCGGACGACGACTTCCACACGCTCGCCGGCTTCGTCTTCGGACAGCTCGGCCGGGCGCCCCAGCCGGGCGACGACACCGAGTACGACGGAATGCGCTTCGACGTGCTCGAAGTCGACGGGAACCGGATCGAGAAGATCATCGTGAATTTCCTGGAGCATCCGACACCGCGCCGCGCGAACGAGGAGCTCCGCGCTCCCGAGGACGACCTCGAGTAGAAAACCGGATGTCGGGGCGTGCCGTACCTCCTTGTGACTCTGTCTCCAAGGAAAGGGAAACGCATGCTGCGACGTCTTCTGCTCCCCCTCGCGCTCGTCGGAATCTCGCTGGCCGCGACGGCCGCGGGCAATGCAAGCACCACGAGGAGCGCAGGCCTAACCGGTGAGGTTGGCCCCGGGTACACGATCGAGGTCAAGCTGGCCGGCAAGGATCTGAAGACGATCAAGGCCGGCACCTACAAGATCAAGATCGAGGACAAGGCCTCGAGCCACGACTTCCATCTCGTGGGCCCGGGCGTCAACAAGTCCACCTCCGTCGCGTTCGTCGGCGAGAGGATCTGGACGGTCACCCTCAAGCCCGGCAAGTACACGTACAAGTGCGACCCGCACGCCCTGATGGGCATGAAGGGCAGCTTCCGGGTGACGAGCTAGGAGAGTTCCAGGGAAGCGATCCGGCCGTCCTGGATCGTCCAGGCGGCCAGGTCGTCTTCGCGAAGCGAATAGATCAGGTAGGGCTTCCCCTCCCAGAGCCCGATGTTCTCGACGTCGGTGCGCGACGGGCGCGGCGGAGACGAGAGATGCGAGTGGAAGACGGCGAGCTCGTAGCCGTCGTCCTCGAGGAACCAGAGCTCGGGGTCGACCTCGAGCTCGAACCTGTAGGGCGACGCGGCGGCGTTTCGCCCCCGCTCGTATCGCTCGGCGATCCCGTCCTTCAGGACGACCAGGCCGCACGCCTCGTTCGGCTCCTCCTCGCGCGCATGCTCGACGAGCGCGCGCCGCACCGCGTCGGGCACGCCTACCACCACAGCGTGCGCTCCATCGACGTCGCGACGTCGTCTGCGTTCCAGAAGTCGGCGCTCAGGTACTTCCAGCCGGCGTCGGCGAGCACGCAGACGACCACGCCCTCGTCGAGCTCCGCGGCGAGCTTCACGGCGACGTGCACGACCGCGCCTGCCGAGACGCCGGCGAAGATCCCCTCGGCGTCGAGCAGCGCGCGAACGGCCGAGACCGACTCGGCGTTCGAGACGAGCATCTTCCGGTCGAGCTTCGAGATGTCCAGGATCGGCGGCACGTACCCTTCGTCGAGCGACCGCAGCCCCATCACCGCGTCGCCGGGCAGAGGCTCGGCCGCGGCGACGACGACGTCGGGGAAGCTCTCGCGCAGCCGCTCTCCGGTCCCCATCAACGTGCCGCCGGTGCCGAGGCCGGCGACGAGGACGTCGACACGATCGAGCGCGTCTGCGATCTCCGCTCCCGTGCCCTCGTAGTGCGCGCGCGGGTTCGCGGGATTTGCGTACTGGAACGGCATGAAGTAGTGCGGCTCGCGCTCGGCGAGCTCGAGCGCGAGCCGCACCGCGCCGTTCGAGCCTTGCTCGCCGGGCGAGTCGACGATCGTCGCGCCGTAGAGCCGCAGCAGACGGCGGCGCTCCTCGGTCGCGTTGGCCGGCATGACGCACGTGAGCGGGTAGCCCTTGAGCTTCGCGATGAGCGCGAGCGAGATGCCGGTGTTCCCGCTCGTCGGCTCGAGCAGCTCGCGCCCGGGCTGGAGCTCACCCGCCGCCTCGGCGGCATCGATCATCGCCTTCGCGACGCGATCCTTGATCGAGCCGGTCGGGTTCTGGCCTTCGAGCTTCGCGTACAGGCGGACCGTCGGCTTCGGCGCCAGCCGCTTGAGCTCTACGAGGGGCGTGTTGCCGACGAGGGAGAGCAGGCTGTCTGCGACGACTGCTCTAGACACCGCCGGCCATGGCCGGGAGGAGGATCACGGTCGAGCCGTGCTCGACGGGCGTGTCGAGCCCCGCCAGCATGCGGACGTCCTCGCCGCCCACGTACACGTTGACGAAGGTGGCGAGCTCCTCGTCCTCGACGAGCTGGGTGCGGAGGCCCGGGAAGCGCGACATCAGATCGTCGAGCAGCTCGCGCACGGTGTCGCCGGCTGCGGGAACCTGGCGCTCGCCGCCGGTCTCGGCGCGGAGTGCGGGGGGTATGCGGACCGTCGTCATGCCGGCGTGGGCCTCCCTGAGCAAAATTCCACGTAGTCGATGTACTCGGTGATGGTCGGGGCATCGCCGCACACAGGACAGTTCGGGTCACGACGCAGCGTCACCTCGCTGAACTCGGTCGAGAGCGCGTCGAAGAGCAGCAGGCGGCCGGACAGCGACTCGCCGATCCCGAGCGCGAGCTTCAACGCCTCGTTCGCCTGGAGAGAGCCGATGATCCCCGGCAGCACGCCGAGCACGCCGCCCTCCGCGCAGCTCGGCGCGAGCTCGGGCGGCGGCGGGTGCGGGAAGAGGCACCGGTAGCACGGCCCCTCGTGCGGCTTGAAGACGGTGACCTGGCCCTCGAACCGGTAGATCGAGCCGTGCACGACGGGGATGTCGTGGAACACGGAGGCGTCGTTCACGAGGTAGCGCGTCGGGAAGTTGTCCGCGCCGTCGACGATCACGTCCCAGCCGTCCGCGAGGATCCGGTCGACGTTCTCCGAGGTGAGGCGCTCCTTGTAGGCAACGACCTCGACGTCCGGGTTGAGCGCCTCGAGCGTCCGCTTCGCCGAGTCGGCCTTCCACTCGCCGAGCGACTCCGTGGAGTGCGCGATCTGGCGCTGGAGGTTCGACGCGTCCACGCGGTCGTCGTCGACGATCCCGAGCCGGCCGACGCCCGCCGCGGCGAGATAGAGCGACGCGGGGGAGCCGAGGCCGCCCGCGCCGATCAGCAGGATGCGGGAGTCGAGCAGCTTCAGCTGGCCTTCCTCGCCGACCTCGGGGATCAGCAGGTGGCGGCTGTAGCGCGAGCGCCTCTCGGGATCGAGCACGCGTGGGAGCTCGGTCGTGAATCCGTTGCGCTTCCAGTCGGTGAAGCCGCCGGCGAGCGAGACGACGTTCTCGTAGCCGAGCTCGGCGAGCGTCTTCGCCGCGAAGGCCGACCGGCTGCCGGACTGGCAATAGAGGATGATCGGCCGGGCGCGGTCCGGCGCGGCGCGCTCGATCCGCGACTCGAGGTTCCCGCGCGGCACGTGCACCGCCGCGGGAAGGTGGCCCTCGCCCCACTCGTCCTGCTCGCGGACGTCGACGAGGAGCGGCGGGTCGATCGAGGCGAGGAGCTCGTGGGCGCGCGCGGCGTCCACCTCGTCGATCTCGGCCTTGACCTCCTGCAGCAGCTCGCGGTAGCTCGGCATGACTATCCCAAATATAGCGGGGAAGGGCCTGGCTAGGCTGATTTGCGATGACGCCGCGCGCGCGTGTCCTGACGGTCGTCGCGGTCGCAGCCGTCGCAGCGGCCGCCGGCACCGTCGGGATCACCCTGCTCCAGACGCGCGGCGAGACGACGGAGCGCCCGGGTGCCGTCACGAAGCCGCGGCCCGGCGTGCCGCCGCTCTGGTTCGACTTCGGCACGCGCGACGACAACGAGGCGATCGACCTCACGCGTGCCGCCGCGCTTCTCAAGAAGGGCGAGCGGCGGCAGGCGGCTGCGATCTTCGCGCGCTACCACTCGCTCCAGGCGCAGATCGGGTCGGCGTTCGCCGCCTGGCCGGGCCACGGGCTCGACGATCTGAAACGACTCGCCGCCAGCCATCCCGGCAGCCCCGTCGCGCTGCTCCATCTCGGATATGCGTACTACTGGTCGGGTCGCGTGGCGGACGCAGTCTCGACCGAGGAGCGGGTCGCGAAGGACTTTCCCGACGCGCCGGAGTCCGTGCAGGCGGAGAACATCCTCTTTCCCCGCCTCGTCCCCGACCTGCCGCCGATCGTCGCCACCGTGGCTCTGCCGAGCGCGCCCTCCCGGTCGGCCCAGCTGCGGATCCTCGCCCGCGCCGCGCGGGCGCCGGACGCCCAGGCGAAGCTCCGGTACGGGCTCGCCCTCTGGCGGCTCTGGAATCGCGTCTCGGCGGAGCGCCAGTTCGAGGCGGCCGCGAGGCTCGCCCCGAACGACTCGACCGTGCGGACGGCCGCCGCCGTCGCCGCCTTCACGAAGCTCGATCCCGTGCGGGCGTTCGGCCGGCTCGGGCCGCTCACGGGCCGGTTTCCGAAGGCGGCCGTCGTCCGGTTCCACCTCGGCCTCCTGCTCCTCTGGACGCGCCAGCTCGCCAAGGGCGTCGACCAGTTCCGGCTGGCCGCGGCCGACGAGCCCGGGTCGGTCTACGCGACCGAGGCGCGGCAGTTCATCGCGGACCTCGGAAAGAGTGGGACCAAGTAGACGAAATATGAGCCGAACGGCCTATAGCGGCATGTCCGCCCTGGCAGGCATAGTTCCCCATCTTCAAAGTCTCGTCCTAGTTGCCACAAAGCATGCCGAGGGGGAGCACGTGAGCGCAGGGGTTGAACGAGCAGCGGTTGAACGAGTGGGGGTCGAGCGAGCGGTGGGGGCCGTCGCGGAGGTTCTCGAGAGCGAGGAAGCCCGCAACCTCCTCGAATCGGCGCAGGCGTCCGGCTCGGTGACCCAGGACGAGTTGACGCTCGCGCTGGACGAGCTCGACCTCGACGCAGGACAGATCGACGACTTCTACCGCACGCTCGAGGAGATGCAGGTCGAGATCGTCGCCGTGCCCGAGCCGGAGGAGAAGGAGGGCCCGGCGCAAGCCGAGACCCGCGAGATCTCCACCGACTCGCTGCAGCTCTTCCTCAAGGACATCGGCAAGGTCGACCTGCTCACGGCGGCGCAGGAGGTCGAGCTCGCGAAGCGGATCGAGCGCGGCGACCACGCGGCGAAGCAGGAGATGGTCGAGGCGAACCTGCGCCTCGTCGTCTCGATCGCGAAGCGCTACCGGAACCAGGGCCTCCCGTTCCTCGATCTGATCCAGGAGGGGACGATCGGGCTCGTGCGTGCCGCAGAGAAGTTCGACTACCGCAAGGGCTTCAAGTTCTCGACGTACGCGACCTGGTGGATTCGCCAGGCGGTGGCGCGGGCGCTCGCCGACAAGGCGAGGACGATCCGGATGCCCGTGCACGTCGTCGAGAAGCTGAACAAGATCGTGCGCTCCGAGCGGAAGCTTCGCGCCGAGCTCTGCCGCGAGCCGCTGCCGTACGAGATCGCGGTCGACCTCGACCTGCCGCTCGACGAGGTCGAGCAGATCATGCGGAGCGCGCAGACGCCTGTCTCCCTCGAGAAGCCGGTCGGTGACGAGGAGGAATCGGAGTTCGGGCACTTCCTCACGGACGAGAACGTCCCGCTGCCCGACGAGGCCGCCGAGGTCTCGATGCGGAAGGAGACGTTGCTGAAGATCCTCTCGACGCTCTCGCACCGGGAGCGTCGCGTGCTCGAGCTTCGCTACGGCCTCGACGGCGAGCATCCGCGCACGCTCGACGAGGTCGGGCGCACGTTCAACGTCACGCGGGAGCGGATTCGCCAGATCGAGAACCAGTCGCTGAAGAAGCTCCGCGCCCTCGCGGACTCGCACAGCCTCAAAGACGTCGCCTAGGCCGGCCGGCGACCCCGGTGTCCGCTACCGGTGTCTGACACCGGGGCGGGGCCGGCGCGGACGCGTCGGCGCCGGCCTTCGGTGACCGGAAAGCGACGCGAGCAGGCGTTTTACCGTCACGAAAGTGTCACGACTTTGCAACGGTGTCTGACACCGGGGCGCGTCCCGCAGGGACGCGGCCCACGAACCGCTCGAGGGAGGCGCGGATGCCTGCGGCGTCGAGGCCGTGCGCTGCCCGGTGCTCCGCCGGCCGGCCGTAGTGGCGGAACTCCGCGTTCGGCACGCCGAGCGAGAGCAGGCGGTGCGGACGGTCGGCCAGCGCGACGGAGACCTCGGCGGCGCTCGTGCCGGCGAGGTACGGCTCGACGAGCACGACGCCCGTTCCACGGAGCGCCGCGTTGAGCGCCTCGTGCGGGAACGGCCGCACCGTCGCGAGATACGCGACCGTCGCGTCGAGATCGGCGGTCGCGGCGAGCGTCTCGCCGAGCGCGGGCCCGACGGCGACGACGAGCGGCGCCTCGTCCGAGCCTTCGCGGAGCACGACGAGCCCGTCACCGTTCACCGGCGCGTGATTCTCCTCCTCCGAGAGCCGGATATAGACGCGGTCGTCCCCTGTGAGCGCCTTCGCGAACACGCGCTCGACCTCGTCCGCGTGGCCCGGCGCGTGGATCGTCCAGCCGGGAAGCGCCGCGAGCACGGCGACGTCCTCGGGCGCCTGGTGGGTGCGGCCCGCGCGCGACGCGTCGTACGACGCCCCTGTGCTGACGAGGATCGCGCCCACGTCCTGGTGGCCGAGATCGAGCTTGATCTGCTCGTACGGGCGCTCGACGACGAACGGCGTGTACGAGTGGACGATGGGTCGGTACCCCTCGAGCGCGAGCCCGGCCGCGACGCCGATCATCAACTGCTCGCGGATCCCGACGTTGTAGAGCCGCGGATGACGCGGCATCGCCGCCACCCCGATCTCGGCGAGCACCATCGCCACGCGCGGATCGGATTCGAGCGCGCCCGCGGCAAGGGAGTAGAACCGCTCGCGCATCGTCACGGCAGCACCTCGGCCACAACGACGTGAGGACGATCGTCGTGCTCCGCCGTCAGCGCACGCTCGAGTGCGTCGTGGTCGTGCCCGTCCGCCAGCGCGACGCTCCATCCCTCGAGCTCGAAGCGCGCGCCGATGCCGCCCGGCCAGTGGTATGTCGAGCTGTGGTTGTCGACGGCGACGACGGTGAGGCGCCCGAGGCCGATCCGGCCGGCGTACTGCACCGCCTCCCAGTTGCTCCCCTCGTCGAGCTCGCCGTCGCCGACGAGGCAGAACGTGCGGCGCCCGGCGAGCGCCACGCCGACGGCGATCCCCAGCCCGTGCCCGAGCGAGCCGCTCGAGATCTCCACCCCCGGCGCGAGCGCCCGGTCGGGGTGGTAGCCGAGCCGCGAGTCGAAGCCGCCGAAGCCCGCGAGCTCCTCGACGGGGACGAGCCCCTTCGCGGCGAGGACGGCGTAATACGCGGCCGGCCCGTGCCCCTTCGAGAGCAGGAAGCGATCGTCGCGCCCGAGCACGCGGTCGTACAGGACCCAGAGGACGTCCAGCGTCGATACGACGCTCCGGTCGTGTTTTTCGTCGCCGGTCAGCGCAGTGACGAGCTCCGGCAGGTCGTCGTAGCCGAGGTGCGTTGCGATCGCCATCTCGCAAGCGTAGAACCTCAACTATAGTTTAAGTCAAGTGATGCGTGAAATGACGATCGGTGAGCTCTCGTCGCGCAGCGGCGTCGCGCAGTCGGCGCTCCGCTTCTACGAGCGCGAGGGCTTGATCGCCGCTCGACGCACGGACGGGAACCAGCGCCGCTATCCGAGCGTGACGCTGCGCCGTGTCGCGCTCGTGCAGGCCGGCAAGGCCGCGGGCATCCCGCTCGAGCGGATCCGGCTCGCGCTCGAGACGCTGCCGGAGGGGAAGCCGACGAAACGCGACTGGGCACGACTGTCGCGCAGCTGGGCCGCGGAGCTCGACGAGCGGATCGCCACACTCGAGTCGATCCGGACACGCCTGACGACGTGCATCGGATGCGGCTGCCTGTCGCTGCAGACCTGTGGCTTGCTCAACCCCGGCGACGAGGCCGCACGCCTCGGCGGCGGCGCCCACTATTTGCGTAGAGTCCCGCGCCATGGACGAAGCCTGGCTGGCAGAGCTCCGTGAGTTCATCGAGATCCCCTCGGTCAGCGCCGATCCGGCCCGCCGCGAGGACGTCAAGCGCGCCGGGGAGTGGGTCTGCGACTTCATCCGCCGGATCGGCGGCACAGCCGACCTGACGCCGTTCGGCGACAAGGAGCTCGCGCTCGGCGAGATCCGCGCCTCGACCGATCCCGAGCACGCGCCGACCGTCCTCTGCTACGGCCATTTCGACGTGCAGCCGGCGCCGCCGCTCGAGCTCTGGGAGACCGACCCGTTCGAGTTGACGATCCGGGACGAATGGGCGTACGCGCGCGGCGTCACCGACGACAAGGGCCAGGTCTTCATCCTGCTGAAGGCCGCGCAGAAGCTCGTCGAGGCGAACGCGCTTCCGGTCAACCTGCGCTTCGCGTGTGACGGGGAGGAAGAGGTCGGCGGTCACACGATCGTCGACTACCTCGCGGTCGACGATCGCGGCGCGAACGCCGCGCTGATCTTCGACGGCGGGATGCTGGCCCGGGACCTGCCGGCCTTCGACCTCGCGACGCGCGGGCTCATCGCCTACGACGTGAAGGTCAGGACCGGTGAGCGCGACCTCCATTCCGGCATGTACGGAGGCGCCGCCCTCAACGCGATCCACGTCCTGTTGCGTTGCTTCGACGCGGTGCTCGCCGGGCCCGACGGCCTGCTGCCGGCGCCGCTCCGCGAGGGCATCGCCGCGCCGACCCCGGAGGAGCTGCACTCCTGGTCGTCGCTTCCCCCCGGCGCGGACGAGTTGCGCTCGCAGGGCGCGCGCCCGCTCGACGCGGACGCCGCCGAGCAGTTCTACATCCGCACGTTCGCCGAGCCGTCCGTCGACGTGAACGGGATTCTCGGCGGCAAGCCGGGGCTCCGGAACACGACGCTCTCGGTGCAGGCGTCGGGTGAGCTCTCGATCCGGCTCGCGCCCGGCCAGGACCCGGCCACGATCGGCCCGGCGGCCGAGCGGCTCCTGCGCGAGGCCGCACCGGCAGGCGCGGAGCTCGACGTGACCTGGGCGGGAACGCCGCCCTCACTCGTCCGTCCCGACTCGCCGGCGATCCAGCTCGCGCTCCAGGCCTTCGAGGAGGTGCTCGGGGTGCAGCCGCTGCTCGTGCGCACGGGCGGCACCCTGCCGATCATGCCCGCGCTCGTCGACCGGGGCATCCCGACCGTCCTCACCGGCTTCGGCCTACCCGAGTCGAACGTGCACTCGCCGAACGAGAAGTTCCTCGTGCGCTACTTCGAGCAGGGCGTCGACACGGCGGCGGCCGTCTACACGAAGTTCGCGGAGCTGCCGACGGACTAGTCGGCGTGGTCGTGGTCGCAGTGCAACCACGAATGACCGAACTCGCGCATCGCGTCGATGATCGGCAGAAGCGACGCACCCTTGTCGGTGAGCTCGTACTCGACGCGGGGTGGCGACTCGGGATAGCTGCGCCGCTCGACGATCCCCTCCTGCTCGAGCGCGCGCAGGCGCTCGGCGAGCGTGCGCGGGCTGATTCGGTTGCACGAGCGCTCGAGCTGCGAGAAGCGCCGCGGGCCCTCGGAGAGGTCGTGCACGAGGAGCGCCGTCCATTTCGCGCCGATGATCTCGGCGCAGGCGGCGACCGCGCACGTCGTCGACTCGTGGATCTGGTTCATGGTCCGGCTCACAGCTCGGATTGTAGTCGCCCGAATCGGGTGCGGAAGCGCGCCCGGCCGTGACTAGCCTGGGAGCCTCGTGTGGGGCCTCGCGGCATTCTCGGGCGGCCAGGCGACGGCAGTCGTCATCCTCGGCTCGATCGTGTTCCCATTACTCGCCCTGGGCTGGCTCTGCTGGTTCTTCTGGCGCCACAGGCACGACGACTGATCAGCCCCACGGTGGCGGGTTGTGCACCCATCTGCCGGCGACCATCGTCGCCACGACCTGCACCTGCGCCAGCTCCTCGGGCTCGCAGGCGAAGGGATCGCGGTCGAGCACGACGAGGTCGGCGGCGCGGCCGGGAACGAGCGTGCCGCGGACGCGCTCGTCGTGCGAGAGCCAGGCCGGCGCGACGCAGGTCGCGTGAAGCGCCTGCTCGAGGGAGAGAGCCTCCTCCGGTCGCCACGGGGGGCGGTCGTCGAGGGTGCGCGTCACGCCGGCCACGACGCCGGCCCATGGATCGAGCTCTTCGATCGGCGCGTCTGAGCCGTTCGCAAGGAGCGCCCCGGTCTCGAGGAGTGTGCGGAACGCATACGTGCCGTCGAGCTTGTCGGGCCAGAGGCGCTCCGCGAGGTCGCGGTCCGAGGGCGCATGCGTGAACTGCGCCGAGACCGTCACGCCGAGCGTCGCGAACCGCGACAGATCTTCGGGGGCCACACACTGTGCGTGCTCGATCCGCTGCCGCAGCCCGGCGGCGTGCCAGGCGTCGTGCGTCTGCTCGAACGCGTCGAGGGCCTCGCGGTTCGCACGGTCGCCGATCGCGTGCACGCCGACCGGCCAGCCTGCCTCGGCGCCCTCGCGGATGATCTCGGCGAGCTCCTCGCCGCTCGTGATCCGCACACCGCTCCCGTCGAGCATCCACGCGGTCTCCGAGCCGAGCGTGCCGTCCATGAAGACCTTGAGATAGCCGAGGCGAAGCAGAGGCGAGCCGACGCCGCTGCGCAACGCGAGGGCGCGCAGGTGGGTCAGCTCGTCGTGCGGCACGGATTGCCAGACGCGAAGCGAGAGCGATCCCTGCTGCTCGAGCCGCTGCCAGAGCCCCACGGCGCCGAGCCATCCGTCCTTGTCGTGCACGCACGTGACGCCGCGCGCGTTGGCCACTTTCACGCCGGCTCGCATGGCGTCGACGTAGTCGCTCGCGGGAATCGTCAGGTAGCGCTCCTTGAAGCGCCACGCGGCCTCCTCGCGGAGCACGCCGGTCGGCTCGCCTTCGTCGTCGCGCTCGACGACACCGCCGTCGACCTCGAGGTCTCCGCCGGCGAGCGCGAGCGCCGCGCTGTTCAGCCAGAGCGAGTGGTAGTCCTTTGCGATCAGGGCCGCGGGCCGTCCGCCCGTGATCGCGTCGAGGTCTTCCTTCGTCGGGTCGCGATGGTCCGGCCAGTCGCCGCTTCGCCAGCCGTACCCCCGCAGCCACTCGCCCGGCGCGTCGGCCGCGCGAACACGGTCGAGCGCTTCGCCGAGCGACGAGCAGCCGTCGAGCTTCACCTCGCGCTGCGCCACCGCCCAGGTCGGGAAGTGCGTGTGGGAGTCGGTGAAGCCGGGAAGGACGCAGCGGCCGCCGAGGTCGACGGTCTCGGGGCTCGCAAGCATCGTCTCGTGCACGCCGACCCCGCCCGCGATCCGGTCGCCCGCGACCGCCAGGGCGCGGGCCTCCGGAAGCGACGGGTCGAGGGTGCGGATGACGCCGTTCTCGAGGATCACTCGGCGGCGAGCCTACTGAGAACGCAGCAGGCCCGGTCGTTCTGCGTGGATGCCGCAACTACAATCGCGCCGTGGCCTGGGACCAGCTGACCGGCGAGCAGCGCGAGCTCCGCGACCTCGTCCGGACGATCGCGCGCGAGCGGATCGCCCCTCGCGCCGCGGAGATCGACGAGTCGCACGAGTTTCCATGGGACGTCGTGGAGCTCTTCCGCGAGAACGACATCTTCGGGCTCTTCTTCGACGAGCGCCACGGCGGCCTCGGCACAGGCACGCTGCTCGCGCTGATCGCGATCGAGGAGGTATCGAAGGTCTGCGCGACGAGCGGCCTGATCCTCGCAGTACAGGAGCTCGGCTCGCTCGGCCTGAAGCTCTCCGGCAGCGAGGAGCAGAAGAGCCGCTACCTGCCGAGGCTCGCGAGCGGCGAATGGCTGCCCGCCTACGCGCTCACGGAGTCCGGCTCCGGCTCGGACTCGGCGGCGATGCGCACGACCGCGACGCGGGAGGGCGACGGATACGTGCTGAACGGCTCGAAGCGGTTCATCACGAACGCCGGAGTCGCGAGCCTCTACACCGTGTTCGCGAAGACCGACCGGGACGGCGGCCACGCCGGCATCTCCGCGTTCCTCGTCGAGTCGGACACGCCGGGCTTCGAGGTGGCGCGCCTCGAGCCGAAGATGGGCATCAGCGGGTCGACGACCGGCGAGCTGACCTTCGACGACTGCAGCGTTCCGGCCGCGAGCCTGCTCGGGGAGGAGGGGGAAGGCTTCAAGATCGCGATGCGCATCCTCGACCGCTCGCGCCCAGGTGTCGCGGCGCAGGCGCTCGGCATCGCGCAGGGTGCGACGGACTACGCGCTCGACTACGCGAAGACGCGCGAGACGATGGGCAAGCCGATCGCGCAGCACCAGCTGATCCAGGCGAAGCTCGCCGACATGGAGACCGAGTGCGAAGCGGCGCGCGGGCTCCTCTACCGCTTCGGCCAGATGGTCGACGACGGGGTCGACGACGTCGAGCTCACGAAGGCATCGGCGATGGCGAAGCTGAAGTGCGGCGACGTCGCGATGGCCGTGTCGACGGACGCAGTCCAGATCCTCGGCGGCTACGGCTACATCAAGGAGTATCCCGCCGAGCGGTTCATGCGCGACGCGAAGATCACGCAGATCTACGAGGGCACACAGGAGATCCAGCGCCTCGTGATCGCCCGCGAGATGTTGAAGGAGTCGCGCGCATTCCTCCTCGCGGGTGTCGGTTAGACCTTCCCTTCGGCCTCTTCCGCCTTCTCGCCGAGCTCGACGATGTCGCCATCCTTGAACAACACGTTCTGCAGCGCAGTGCGCCACTTTGCGTTGTGGCGGGAGAGCCACTCGAGGCTCATCGCGAAATGCTTGAACTCCTCCTGCTGCGCGTTCTCCATGATCGCTCGTGCCTGGTCGTCCCTTTCGACGGAGATGCGCTGCTCGTACCAGCCGATCGCCTCCGCCTCCTCCTGGAGCGAGGAGATCATGCGGGCGAACGTACGGACTTCCGGGCTGAGCTCGCCGGGCGGCTCGTGGTACTGGTCGGTCGGCATCCCGTGAACCATGCCAAGGTCGGCGGGGAAGCGTCGGCCGCGCTATCATTGACCACGCAAGTAATCGCCAGGAGGAAGACATGAGGCTCAACGGCGTGCATCACGTCACCTGCATCACGGGCGACGCCCCCGCGAACGTCAACTTCTACGCGGGCACGCTCGGCCTCCGCCTCGTCAAGAAGACCGTGAACCAGGACGACCCGACTGTCTACCACCTCTTCTACGCCGACGAGAAGGGGAGCCCCGGAGCCGACATCACGTTCTTCGAGTATCCGGGCGCCGCGTCCGGCCGGGCGGGAACGGGGATGGTGCACACGGTCGTCTGGCGGGTCGGCTCCGCGGAGGCCCTCGACTTCTGGGCCGAGCGGCTCGGCGTGGAGCGCGACGGCGAGACTCTCGCGTTCACCGATCCCGAGGGCCTGCGCCACGAGCTCGTCGTCGCGCAGGTCCCGGACGATCCGCTCGTCGCCGACCACCCCGAGATCCCGCGCGAGCTCGCCCTGCAGGGCTTCGAGGGCGTGCGCGCGTATGCGCAGGACGCCGAGGCGGACACGGCGCCGTTTCTCGAGCGGATCGGCTTCGAGCGCGACGGAGACCGCTTCGAGACCCGCGGCGACTCGCGCGGCGGCTGGATCGAGTACGGGCCTGCGCCGGCCGAGCGGGGCATTCCCGGGGCCGGAACCGTTCACCACGTCGCCTGGGCGTCGACGATGGAGGACGAGGAGGCGTGGCAGAAGCGCGTCGCCGAGGCCGGCGGACGCCCGACGCCGATCATCGACCGTTTCTGGTTTCTCTCGATCTACTTCCGCGAGCCGAGCGGGGTGTTGTTCGAGATCGCGACGCTCGGCCCGGGCTTCGCGGCCGACGAGGACCCCGAGCACCTCGGCGAGACGCTCGTGCTTCCGCCGGCATTCGAGCATCTGCGCGCGCAGGTCGAGCCGATCCTGACGCCGCTGCCGAACCCGCGCGAAGCGTGGACTCGCACCTGACGCTGCGGGCCCTCGAGCGGCCGGCGGCCGGCGAGCCGGAAGGCGCGCTCGTCCTGCTGCACGGGCGCGGCGCCGACGAGTACGACCTCCACCCGCTACTCGACGCGCTCGATCCTGGGAGGCGGCTGCACGGGTACACGCCGCGGGCGCCCCTCGCCCTGCCGCCGGGAGGGGCGCACTGGTACGCGGTCCCGCGCGTCGGGTATCCGGACCCGGTGACGTTCCGCGAGGGGTATGCACAACTCACAGCGTGGCTCGACGCGCTCCCCTTCCCACCGGAGCGCATCGTGCTCGGCGGCTTCTCGCAGGGCGCGGTGATGAGCTACGCGGCCGGCCTCGGCGAAGGACGGCCCCGCCCGGCTGCGCTCGTCGCGCTGAGCGGCTTCATCCCGACCGTCGACGGCTGGACGCCGGACCTCGAGCCGCCGTTCCCGCCGCTCGCGATCGCGCACGGCACCGACGACCCGGTGATCGCGGTGGACTTCGGGCGCCGTGCGCGCGAGACGCTCGAGACGGCCGGCGCAGAGGTGCTCTACTACGAGTCGCCGATCGGCCACTCGATCGACCCGCAGGTCATCCCGTTGCTGCGAGGGATGCTCGCGCTCCATCCCGCCTGAATTTTCCTTCTCCGCATTTTCAGGATAGGGTCGAGCCGGTCGGGTCCACTACCAGGAGGAGCACATGCGCAAGCCGATTGCCCTGCTCTCCCTGCTGACCCTGCTTGTGGCCCTCGCCGCGGCAGGCGAAGCCGGGGCGAGCCGCCATGCCACGACCTTCAAGTACTGCACCGATCCGACGTTCCCGCCGATGGAACTCGCCACGGCGAGCGGAGCGATCACCGGCTTCGACGTCGACATGGCCGTGAAGCTCGCCGCCACGTGGGGCGGCGTCGCGAAGCCGGTGAAGACGGCCTTCCCGGGCCTGATCCCGGCGCTCAACGCGAAGAGGTGCGACGCCGTGATCAGCGGCATCTTCGTCACGCCGGACCGCATGAAGCAGGCGGGTGTCGTCTCGTACATGGAGTCGCACCGCGTCCTGATCGTGAAGGCGGGGAACCCGAAGGGGATCCACAGCCCGAACGGGCTGAAGGGCAAGGTCGTCGCCGTCCAGGCGGGCACGAAGTACGAGGAGTACCTGAAGGCCCTGAAGGCCAAGCTCGGCTTCACCCTGCAGAGCTATCCGGGTGACACCGACGCCGTCGCCCAGGTGCTGCTCGGTCGCGCCGACGCGGTGCTGACCCAGGACACCTCGTTCGCGTACCAGTCGAAGCAGCATCCCGGCAAGATCGCGATCGGTTTCACGTTCGCGGCGAAGGACTCGTTCGGGATCTACTACCGCAAGGCCGACGCCTCGACGCTCGGGCAGCAGATCAAGGACGGCGTCGCCAAGCTGAAGGCGAACGGCGCGCTCGTCAAGATCGCGAAGAAGTACAAGGTCCCGGTCGCGGACGTCAAGTAGTACCGTCGGACGCTCGTGCTGGCGAGCTTCGACACGCACCTGTTCTGGGTAGCGCTCTCCTCCGGTCCGTACTGGAGGGGAGCGCTGCTCGCGCTCGAGGTGACCGCGGCGTCGCTCACAACGGCGATCCTGATCGGGTTCTTCGTGGCCCTCGGGGCGCTCAGCCCGCGGCGCGGCATCCGCTCCATCTCGTGGATCTACAACTGGCTCTTTCGCGCGACGCCGACCCTGCTGCAGCTGTTCTTCATCTGGTACGCGCTGCCTCAGCTCTGGACCGGATTCGCCCAGAGCTGGTTCACCCCGTTCATGGCGGCCTGGATCGCGCTGTCGCTGAACGAGGGCGCCTACATGTCCGAGATCATCCGGGCCGGGCTCCTGTCGGTCGATCCCGGCCAGGAGCTCGCGGGGCGCGCACTCGGCCTGTCGCGCCGGCGGATCCTGCAGCGCATCGTGGTGCCGCAGGCGATCCGGATCGCGATCCCGCCGACGGGCAACGAGTTCATCACCCTGCTCAAGCTCACGTCGCTCGCCTCGATCATCTCCCTGCACGAGATCCTGACGGCGTCGCAGGAGCTCGCCGTCGTGAAGTTCCAGTACCCCGAGCCGCTCCTCGCTGCGCTCCTCTACTACCTCGCGATCGTCTCTGTCCTGATGGTGCTCCAGAGCCGCCTCGAGCGGCGCTTCACGTTCACCTCGGCGCGACGCCGCCGGCCGAGCACGGCGGCCGCCGTCCCAGCAGTCTCGCACGACGCCCGATGAGCGTTCTTCGCGCCGACAACGTGCACAAACGGTACGACGACCTCGAGGTGCTGCGAGGCGTCACCTTCGAGGTGGCTCCCGGCCAGGTGAAGGTGATCATCGGCCCGTCCGGCTCGGGCAAGTCGACGCTCCTGCGGTGTCTCGCCCTGCTCGAGGAGACGGATGGGGGCGAGATCACGCTCGAGGGAGCGCGGCCGGGGCCGGGCGAGGTCGGCATGGTGTTCCAGCGCTTCAACCTGTTCCAGAACATGACCGCGCTCCAGAACGTCATGTGCGGCCTGGTCGAGGTTCGCCGGCAGTCGAAGTCCGAGGCGCGAAAGGCTGCGCTCGAGTTCCTCGACCGCGTCGGGCTTGCGGACAAGGCCGCGCAGTATCCCGACGAGCTTTCCGGCGGCCAGCAGCAGCGCGTCGCGATCGCTCGGGCGCTCGTGATGCGTCCGAAGGCGATGCTCTTCGACGAGCCGACCTCTGCTCTCGACGTGGAGCTCGTTCGGGAGGTGCTCGACGTGATGGAGACGCTCGCACGCGAGGGAATGACGATGGTGGTCGTCTCGCACGAGCTGCGCTTCGCACACCACGTGGCGAGCACGGTACTGATGATGGACGATGGGCGCATCGTCGAGGAGGCGCCCCCCGGCGAGTTCTTCTCCGCTCCCAAGGAAGAGCGCACGCGGCGCTTCCTGTCGCTCGTCGAGTGAAGTTGCTGCTGCTCGACGAGCGCTACCCGCCCGAGCTGCTCGCGGGCTTCGAGGTCGTGCACGAGCCGAACGACGACGTCGTGGTCGCGTTGACGGTGATGCAGCCGGTGGGGGAGGAGCTCTTCGCCCGGCTGCCCGCGCTCCGGGTGGTCGGGACCGCGAGCGTCGGGTTCGATCGGATCGACGTCGAAGCGGCGGAGCGACGGGGCATCGCCGTCGTCAGCGTTCCCGACTACTGCACGCAAGAGGTCGCGGACCACGCGCTCGCGCTTCTCTACGCGCTGCTCCGGGGGATCGTCGTGCTCGACCGCGACGTCGCGCGCGGCGGCTGGGATTCCAAGGCCGCTGGCGCGCTGCGGACGCTTGCGGAGCTGCGGGTCGGGATCGTCGGGCTCGGGCGCATCGGCGGCGCGGTCGCCACGCGGCTCGTGGCGCTCGGTGCCGAGGTGCTTGCGCACGACCTGCTGCCGGTCGAGCGCAAAGACGTCCGCCTCACCGACCTGGACGAGCTGCTCGCCGAGTGCGACGCGGTGACGGTGCACGTGCCGCTGACGCGCGAGACGCGCGGCCTGATCGGCCGTCGACGGATCGAATCGATGCGACAGGGCGCGCTGCTCGTGAACACGTCGCGAGGAGCCGTCGTCGACGTCGATGCCGTGCTCGTCGCGCTGCGGTCCGGGCGGCTCGGCGGCGCGGCGTTCGACGTGCTCCCACACGAGCCGCCGCCGGTTCCGCCGGCGGCGCCGAACCTGATCGTGACGCCGCACGCGGCGTACTACAGCCCCGCCGCCGAGGAGCGTTCCTACCGGCTCTGCCTCGCGCGGGTCCGCGATGTCCTCGGCTCGTAAGGCGACGGTCGTCGGCTCGGGCCCGAATGGGCTCGCTGCCGCGATCACGCTCGCGCGCGCCGGCCTCGAGGTCGTCGTCCACGAGGCCGCCGAGCGTGTCGGAGGTGGGATGCGCACCGAAGAGCTGACGCTGCCGGGCTTCCGGCACGACGTCTGTTCGGCGATCCATCCGCTCGCGCGCTCCTCCGCGTTCTTCAGAGAGCTCGGGCTCGACGTCGACTGGATCGAATCGCCTGCGGCTCTGGCGCATCCATTCGACGACGAGCAGGCCGTGCTCGTCGTGCGGAGCGTCGAGGAGACCGCGTCCGGCCTCGGCGCCGACGCGATGCCATACCGCTCGCTCCTCGGGCCGCTCTCGACCGCCTGGCGTACGGTCGAGCCGCTGCTCCTCGCGGCCTTTCCGCCCGACCCTCGCCTGCCGCTGCGCGCGCTCCGCGAGCTGGGGGGAGCGGCCTCGCTCCGCGCGTTCCGTGCGGCCCTCTCGCCGGCCGTCGTGTTCGCCGAGCGGACGTTCTCGACGCGGCCGGCGCGCGCGCTCGTCGCCGGAAACGCGGCCCACTCGATGCTGCCGCTCGAGCGCCGGCCGAGCGCGGGCTTCGGGCTCGCCCTGCTGACGATGGGCCACGCCGTCGGCTGGCCGTTTCCGCGCGGCGGCTCGCAGGCGCTCGCGGACGCGCTCGCCGCGCGCCTCCGTGAGCTCGGCGGCGAGATCCGCACCTCGTCGCGGATCGACGAGCTGCCCGACTCCGGCGTCGTGCTCTGCGACGTGTCGCCGCGGGAGCTGCTGCGGATCTCGTCGTTCCCGGCGCGCTACGAGGCCGCGCTTCGCCGCTATCGCCACGGCCCCGGCGCGTTCAAGCTCGACTGGGCTCTCTCGGGCCCCGTGCCGTGGCGCGACGAGCGCTGCGCGCAGGCGGCGACCGTCCATCTCGGCGGATCGCTCGAGGAGATCGCCGCCTCGGAGCGTGCGCCCGGGTCGGACCGGCCGTTCGTCCTGCTTGCGCAACCGAGCCTCTGGGACGACACGCGCGCGCCCGCCGGCCGGCACACCGCGTGGGCGTACTGTCACGTGCCGAACGGCTCGGGGGTGGACGTGACCGACGCCGTCGAGAGACAGGTGGAGCGCTTCGCGCCCGGCTTCCGCGAGCGGATCGTTGCGCGAAGCGCGCTCGGCCCGGCGCAGCTCGAGGCGCACGACGCGAACCTCGTCGGCGGCGACATCAACGGCGGCTCGATGGACCTGCGCCAGCTCTACGCGCGTCCGCTCGCTGCGCTCGTCCCGTACCGGACGCCGCGGCGCGGGGTCTATCTCTGCTCCGCGTCGACCCCTCCCGGAGGAGGAGTCCACGGCATGTGCGGCGTCGCGGCGGCGAACGTGGCCCTACGGGACCTGGCGAACCGGTGAGGCCGGGGCCAGGCCCCGAAACGGAAGCGTCACGAGCCCGTCACGAGGGCGTCAGCGACCCGGATGGGGCAGCGAGGACGTGTCCACCACCTCGAAGTCCGAGCCCGTGACCCGGCCCAGCGAGTGCAGCGCGTCGTTGCTCCAACCGGGGCTCGGGGCGCCGCTCACGTACCAGCTCGAGCCGTTGTCGGCCAGGATCATCCCGTACGTCTTCAACGCCTGCAGCACGATTCGCGCCTGTCTCGGAAAGCCGGAGATGTCGACGCTCGACTTCAGCCGGACGCGCAGGCCCATCGGCGGCAGCGACGGGTCGTCCGAGGACGACGCGAAGTGGCGCGCAGGGTAGACATACGCCCGTCGCGTACGCGATGCCGTGAAGCGCAGCGCATGATCGATCGTCCCGCGCGCCACCTCGTCGTAGCGCGCGAGGCCTGGAAAGATGGGCAGGCCGGCAGCGTCGGCAGACGTCCAGCCGGCTGGACGCAGCGCATTCGAGCGGAGATTCCAGCTCGCACCCGAGCCGGCCTTCCACCCACCGCCCGGCTTCGGATGGAGCGCGTAGAGCTCGTAGAGCCGGCAGGCGTCCTTGTCGACGAGGAGCGCATGCTGGTCGCCGTCCGAGTTCCGGCCACCCTCGATGTGGACGCTCCTCGGGATCGGATACGGGCCACGGTCGGACTCGTCCGCGTACTGGAAGGCGACGCGTGAGCGCGGGGTCGTCTTCGTGACGACGTCGAACGGGATTCCGATCGGCCGACCGCCGTACAGCCCCGAGCCGAAGTCGGCGTGCAGCGTCGTGCCTGTCCCGATCGACCGGACGAGATCGGCCGAGTTCGTCGCCACCGGTAGCGCGTCGACTCGCTGGTTCCACGCGTTCGCCGCCGGAAAGATGGGGCAGCGCGCGGCGTTCGGGAGCCGGAGCGCAGGTGCGGCGGCCCCGCCGGCGAGCAGCGCCGCGGCGGCGGCGAGCACGAGCTTCATTCGTTGAGACCGGCCGGGAGCCGGACGGTGACGCTCGTGCCCTCGCCCTCGCGGCTCGAGAACACGATCGTGCCGCCGTGCTGCTCGACGAGCGCCCGGGAGATCGCGAGCCCGAGGCCCGTACCCGGAATCGCACGCCTCGTCGCGTTCGACGAGCGGAAGAAGCGCGAGAAGACCTGTGCCTGCTCGTCCTGGGGCACGCCGATTCCGGTATCCGTCACGACGAGCTCGACCGCGTCGCCGCCCCCGTTGACCGTGACCGTCACGGAGCCGCCCTCGTCGGTGAACTTCACCGCGTTCGAGACGAGATTGTCGATCACCTGCGTCAACCTCGCCCGGTCGCCGAGCGCAGCCGGCGGGTGGTCGGACACGAGATCGATGGCGACCTTCTTCTCGCCGGCGGACGGGCGGGCGGCCTCGACCGCGCGAGTGGCAAGCTCCGCGACGTCGATCGCATCGAGCTTCAGCTCGATCCGCTTCGCCTCGATCTGCGCGATGAGGAGCAGGTCCTCGACGAGCGAGTGCAGACGTTCGGTGCTCCGGCGTATCACCTCGAGGTATCGGCGACCGCTCGCGCCCAATCCCTCCTCTTCGTCCTGCATCATCTCCAGGAAGCCCGAGATCGACGTCAGCGGCGTGCGCAGCTCGTGCGAGACGGTCGCCACGAACGCGTCGCGCATCCGGTCGAGCTCGCGGTCCGCCGTGACCTCTCGCAACGTCCAGATGCGACCGGTGAAGCCGCCTCTCACCTCGGGTACCGGTGCCGTGTAGCCGCGGAACACCCGCCCGGTGGCGGCGATCTCGAACTCGTCGGTCGACGCCTCGCCCGGCGCGCGGGCGAGCTCGATCATTCGCGTCCGGTAGCGCTCCGACTCCACCACCGTGTCGGCGATCGCGAGCAGCCGGTCTGGGACGCTGCCCTCCTGCGGCATGCCGAGCTCGAGCGTGAGCCGCCGTAGCGGCTTGTTCGAGATCAGGATGTCGCCGCGCGCGTCGGTCAGGCAGATCCCGTCCAGGGTGGCGTCGATGAGCGCCGACTGGAGCGATGCGACCGCTCGTTGCGAGGCTTCGCTTCGGCGGAGGCGCCGCCCGACGAGAGCGGTGCCGAGTGCGAGCACGATGAGTGAGCCGCTGCGCACTCCGACCTGCGCGTCGCTGAACGTCACACCGTCGGCATTCACCGCCACGAGCCAGAGGGTGACCGCGAGCGCGACGCCGACGGCGCCCGCAATCGCTCCAGCGTCGAACCCGATCAATGCGACCCAGGGCGCGAGTGCGATCACCCCGAGCGTGGCCGACCAGGAGAATGCGAGCATCAGACCCCAGGTAGCCGCGATCGCGGCGACGGCGAGGAACGTCACGGAGTGGCGGCGGTCGAGCATGACGGCGCCGCGCAGTCTACGCAGCACTGGTCTTCGGCTCGCTCTCGGCGCCCCGGCTGAGAGCGTGGACGAAGACGAAGCACGCCGCGAGGATGGCGAGGAAGATCGGAGAGCGAAGGTACTGCAGGACGACGATCGCGTTCGGGATCCGGAGGGTCTTCGCGCCCACGATGTCTCCCGCCCTGGGCCGCCAGACGTCGGGCTGCGTGCGGTTGTCGCCCTGGACCACGAACCCGCGTCTGCCGTCGCCGCCGATGATCCGGTGGATCACCTGGGCGCCGGCCATCGGGTCACCCTTCGGCACGCGGTACGCGATCACCTCTCCGACGTGATAGCTCGCGTGGCGGCGAACAAGGACGAGGTCGCCCGTGTGATACCGCGGTTCCATGCTCTGCCCGGAGACGAGCACGTACGCCGCGCTGCCGCCGAGCGATGTCGGCCGCAGGAAGTGCGCCCAGAAGAGGCAGGTGAGGGCGACCAGCGCGATCCCCGCCGCAGTCCGGGCCACCTCGAAGGCCGGCTTATTTCTCATAGTTGATCACGAGCGTCGGCTTGTTGGCCGCCGCCTCGCTCGAGTTGAAGGCCGCCTGGTCGAGCGCCGCCGGCGCGTTCCCGTCGCTGATCCGCCAACCGAAGGCCGCCGCCGGGCTCTTGATGAACGCGTCGACGTCGGCCGTCACGGTGATGGGGAGCGCGACGTTGCTCGTCGTTCCCGTCGCGACGCTCGCCGTCGATGTCCCGTACGTCAGCGCGAGTGCGGTCGCAAACGGGAGATTCGCGGGCCAGGTGCTCTGCACGGGAGCGAGCGTGATCGTCCTGCTGGTCTTCGGTGCAGTCGTCTCGAAGAGGGTCAGCGTCGCCGAGTCGGCACCACCGGTCGTGGGAATGTTGCAGCTGCTCAAGTCGAACCTGATGTAGATCCACTGGCGCCTGTTCGTGTCGGGCTGCTCCGAGAGGGTCGTGCTCGCCGAGTTGTCGGAGCTCGTCCTCTCGTCGGCGTACGTGTCCGTCGCTCCGGTCACGGTGCACTGTGTCTTGGTCAGCGTCTGCGAGCCGGCCCAGAGGTGCCACGAGCCGACGCTCAGCGTCGACGCGAACGCGGCGCTGCAGCCGAGGCCGAGCGTCGCGCCGAGGACGACGGCGAGGCGCCGCATCGTCACGATCCCACCAGCCCGAAGCTGTATCCGACGACATTCGCCGCGGAGACGGTGCCGAGACCCGAGATCGTCGCCGAGCAGGTCGTGCCGCAACTGCCGAGCGTCGCCGTGCCGCTGCCGAGGCTTGCGTTGCCGGAGCCGACGAGGGTGACCGAGAGCGTCTCGCCGGAGCACGCCGTGGGGATCCCGCCGACGTTCACCTGCGTCACGTTCCCGGCATTCGAGACGTTCCGCGTCGCGCTGAGGGACGTGAGCCCGCCGCACGCCGTGACCGCTGCGTTGCCCGCCGAGAGGGAGTTCGAGCCGAGCGCGAGGCTCGCCGCCGCGCCGCAGGCGGCGAATGCCGCCGCCGTCGCGAGTGCCAGTCCGAGAATCTGTGCCAGAAGCTTCATCGCAGTGGTCTCCTCCGAGTCGTTGCGGGGCGGAACACCCGCCGCCAGGTGCTCCGCCCGCAACTCCGTCGGCCGGTACGAGGCCGGCCTTAGCCGTTGATTGCGACCGAGACGCCGATGACCGACGCCGCCGAGATCGCGGGTGCGCTGGGCGTCAGCACGAGGGAGCCGCCGCTGACCGGAACCGTGCCCGTGACGGTGCCGAGGTTCGCCGCGCTCGCGCCGGTGAGCGTCACCGAGACGGGCTTGGAGGCGCAGGCTGCGTCGAGACCCGTGACCGTCACGCCCGACACCTTGTAGCCAGGCAGCGTGCTGTCGTAGGCGACGGCGTAGGTTCCGGTCGCCGGGGTGCCGGCCGGCTGGCAGGACGCGACCGTGGCGTTACCGGCGCTCAGGTGGTCGGTGCCGACGTTCAGTGTGGCCGCGAAGCCGTACACCGCGCCGAAGATGGTGAGTGCGAGCATCAGGGCGAAGAGCGTCTTCTTCTTCGCGATTGCCTTGAGTGCGTTCATTTCGAGTCTCCTCTGCCTTTGGATGTACCGGCCGGACTTCGTGTCCGTTGGGCAGATGATCGGAGACGGTGTGATGAAATCGAGTGCTCTCGCGGTATGCGGAACGTATGAGCGCACATTCACCCGAAAGGGTGACAACGGAAGTGCGGCCGCGCAGCTCATCGCTCACAGCATCGTCCCGGAGGCGGGGACGGACCTCCCCCCGGCGGGTCGGCCTCAGAGAGCGATTCCGGGGTACTTCGCGCGGATCTCGTCCACGAAGCCGGCCAGACGCTCGGCGAGCGCCGGGTCCGCGATCTCCAGCACGTTTTCCGCGTTGAGCTCGCCGGAGTGGGAGAGGTTGAAGCTCCCCACGAAGACGACGTCGTCGGCGACCGTCACTTTCGCGTGCATGTAGTCGTGCACGGTGCCCGGGCCGTACGGCGTCGAGTTCTTCCCGGAGAAGGGCGCCCTCCCGAGCGCGGTCCGCAGGAGCGGCTCCTTCCAGGAGGCATTCCCGTTCGCTTCCCACTGCCGCAGCACTTCGAGCACCTGCGTGCGATCGACGACTCCCGCGAGGTCGACGCGGCCGTCGGAGGCAACCTGCGCGAGAGTTGCGAGGACCGGTGCGGAGCTGATCACGGGCGACGCGATGCGGACGCGCCGGGTGGCGGTCCCGATCGCCTTCGCGATCCGGTGAGCGAGCTTCTCGCCGCGGCGCGGGCAGAACCAGGCCCGCACCGGGAGGTGTCCGACGTCGATCGGCGCGGTGTCGACCTTGCCGGTTCGCTGGACACGGTGCTCCGTCCAGAGCTCCTCGAAGTTCTGGCCGTAGAGCGTCGCGAGCTCCGGCGAGTCGATCGTGACGATCACGTTCTCCTCGCGCGTCCACGAGTCGGCGGTCCAGTTCGTCGATCCCGTCCACACGGCTTCTCCATCCCGGACGATGTACTTGTGGTGCATCAGGTCCGGGATTCCCGGGATCGCGACGGTGGGAAACGGGAGGGACTCGACGAGCTCGGGGCTCGTCTGCGGCGGCGGGGGGACTGGCATCTGCTCGGGGTGGTCGCGGTTGTACGCGAGCCGCACGCCGACGCCGCGGTCCGCCGCACCGGTGAGCGCGCCGACGACCGTCGTCGCGAGCGGCTCGGGGAGCCGCAGGTCGTAGATCGCGATCTCCAGCGTGCGCTTCGCGGCCCCGATCCAGTCGGCGAGCGCCTGCGCCGTCTGCTCCGCCGGCTGTCCGCCGTCGGTGAGCGTGCGGACGTCTATTTGGCGGCTTTCGCGCGGAGCTCGGCCTTGTGCGCCCGCTTCGCTGCCTGGTAGTCGAGCAGGCCCTCCGGGGAGTCGACGTCTCCGAGCGTGCGGTGCTCCGGTGCGATCTCCTTCGCCACGGCGACGCCGTACCGCTTCGCGAGGATCGCGGCGAGCGTCTTCACCTTCATCTCGCCGAAGCCCGGCAGTGCGGAGATCCGCGCCCGGAGCTCGGCGCCGTCGTGCGCCTCGGTCCAGACCCGGGACGCGTCGCCCCCGTAGTGGTCGGCGACGAATGCCGCGAGCTCCTGCACCCGCGTCGCCATCGAGCCCGGGAAGCGGTGGACGGCCGGCTTCTCGCGAAACACGGCAGCGAGCTGAGCGGGATCCGTCTGCGCAAGCCTTTCGGGGTCGAGCGTCCCGAGACGCTGCCTGATCTTCTGCGGGCCTGCGAAGGCCGCCTGCACGGTGACCTGCTGGTCGAGCGCGAGCCCGACAAGCAGCGCGAACGGGTCGGTCGCGATCAGGCGCCGAGCCTCGTCGTCGTCGGTGAAATAGAGGCGGTCGGGCGCGGCCATCACCGCGATCCTAGCCCCGTTTGCCGGAGCTAGGCTGCCTCTGTGGGAGCTCTCGACGTCTTCAGCCCGGCGACGAGAACGTGGTTCGAGCGCACCTTCGAGGCGCCGACGGCGGCGCAGGAGAAGGGCTGGCCCTCGATCGCCTCGGGGGCTCACACGCTCATCCAGGCGCCGACCGGCTCGGGCAAGACGCTCGCCGCGTTTCTCTTCGCGATCGACCGGCTCACCCCGTCGCCCGGCGCGGGGCTGCGCGTCCTCTACGTGTCGCCGCTCAAGGCCCTGAACTACGACGTCGAGCGGAACCTGCGCGGGCCGCTCGCGGGCGTCCAGTCGAAGCTCCGGGTCGGGGTCCGCACGGGCGACACGTCGCAGAAGGAGCGCGCGGCGATGCTCCGGGACGCGCCGGACATCCTGATCACCACGCCGGAGTCGCTCTTCCTGATGCTGACGTCGCAGGCACGCGACCTCTTGCGGTCGGTCGACACGCTGCTGCTCGACGAGGTGCATGCGGTCGCCGGCACGAAGCGCGGCGCCCATCTCGCTCTTTCGATCGAGCGGCTCGAGCGCCTCGTCCCGTCGCCGTTCCAGCGCATCGGCCTCTCGGCGACACAGCGGCCTCTCGAGGAGATCGGTCGCTTCGTCTCGGGTGGACGCCCGATCGAGCTCGTCGACGCGGGTATCGCGAAGGAGCTCGACCTGCAGGTCGTCGTGCCGCTCGACGACATGCGCGAGCTGAACGCCACGGGCCAGGCCGAGGCAGGGGGCGAGCGTCCGCCGAACTCGATCTGGCCGTCGATCTATCCGGCGCTCCTCGAGCTCGTGCGCGCGCACCGCTCGACGATCGTCTTCGTGAACAACCGCAGGCTTGCCGAGCGGCTCGCGCTCCGGCTGAACGAGCTCGCGGAGGAGGAGGTCGCGCGCGCGCATCACGGCTCGCTCGCGCGCGAGCAGCGCGTCCAGATCGAAGAGGATCTGAAGGCCGGTCGCATTCCGTGCCTCGTCGCGACGTCGTCGCTCGAGCTCGGGATCGACATGGGGGCCGTCGATCTCGTCGTGCAGGTCGAGTCGCCGAAGTCGGTGGCGCGCGGCCTGCAGCGCATCGGTCGCGCGGGGCACTCGTTGCACGCGGTCTCGAAGGGCCGGATCTTCCCGAAGTTCCGCGCCGATCTGCTCGAGTCGGCGGTGGTCGCACAGCGCATGCGGGCAGGTGCGATCGAGGAGACGCGCATACCGCGAAGCCCTCTCGACGTGCTCGCCCAGCAGATCGTCGCGATCTGCGCCGACGAGGAGATCGAGGTGACCGATCTGCACCAGCTCGTGCGCGGTGCATACCCGTTCGCAGACCTGTCGCGCCCGCAACTCGAGAACGTGCTCGACATGCTTGCCGGCCGGTACCCGTCGGATGAGTTCGCCGAGCTGCGGCCGCGCATCGTCTGGGATCGCACCGCGGGGGTCGTACGTGGTCGCGAGGGCG
>Ga0157369_10001703_pt1 | contig 26778 bp, 20 predicted proteins | sample C25metaG_FD_113461 | JGI IMG/M metagenome (GOLD analysis project Ga0157369, IMG submission 113461) | Corn rhizosphere microbial communities from Kellogg Biological Station, Michigan, USA - C2-5 metaG | ecosystem: Host-associated > Plants > Roots > Rhizosphere > Soil | place: USA: Michigan... | reverse complement strand
TACTGAAGCCAGGGCATCACCTGATACGCGAGATCCGGGCTTTCGAGCCACGTGTATTCGGCTCGGGTGAGAGTTATCTTCCAGAAGGCGCAGATGAGAATCAGCAGCAGCGCGAAAGGCGCCGCGAGGCGTCGCACGCCGCGCGTGGCTTTTCCACGGGATGGGCCAATTAACGCGACCTGGTGGTTTTCAGCCATTTCCGGACCGAGCCATTATGATGGGAAGTCCCGCTGAATCAGGTGTTTGGAATTTGGTGAGCGGATTGCCCCCGAAGGAGTGGCGGGTTCTATGCGATTCCGATCTCTCATCCCCGGTTTGCTTCTCACCTTCGCTCTTTTCGGCCAGCAGTATCCGCCCGCGCAATACCCGGGGCCGTACCCGCAGCAGCCGTATCCACAGCAGGGCTATCCGCTGCAGCAGCAATATCCGCAAGCTCAGTACCCGCAGCAATACCCACAATATCCCGCACAGCAGGCCGACGCCGAACCCGAGCCGCAGGATCAGCCAGGCGAACCGGTGGCGCGCCTCAGCGTGATGAACGGCGACGTTTCGGTGCGCCGCGGCGATTCGGGCGAATGGGTAGCGGCAGCAATGAATGCGCCGCTGATGGCGGGCGACGCGATTTCGGTCGGGCCCGGCGGGCGCGCGGAAGTGCAATTCGATTTTGCCAACTTCGTGCGCATCGCGGGCGATTCCGAGCTGCGGATCTCGAGTCTCGAAAACGGGCGGTATCAGGTGCAAATGGCGCGCGGGATGGCGACGTGGCGAGTGCTGCGGGATGGCGGCGCCCAGGCCGAGATCAGTACGCCGCTCGTTGCTGTGCATCCCGAGCGCGACACCGCCGTGCGAGTGGAAGTTGCGCCGGATAGTTCGACGCGGGTGATGGTGCGGCATGGGGTGGCCGATGTTTCGCACGCCCGGGGCTCGCAGCAGATTCGCGAAGGCGGAATGATGATAGTGCTCGGTCAGCCGAACGATCCCGAATATCAGGTCGTCGCGGCTGCCCCTCGTGATGGGTGGGATTCCTGGAGCGATGAGCGCGATCAGGTTCTGCTGCGCTCGCAATCTCCGCAGTATGTGAGCCAGGACATTTACGGCGTGGAAGATCTCGATCAGTACGGGCGCTGGGAGCAGGACCCGAACTATGGCGCGGTGTGGGCGCCGAACGTCCCCGCGTCGTGGTCGCCTTACAGCAACGGTCAATGGTGCTGGGAAGATTACTACGGCTGGACGTGGGTTGACTACGACCCTTGGGGATGGGCGCCGTTCCACTACGGCTCCTGGTTCTATCGCGGTGGGCCCTATGGCTGGGCGTGGTTCCCGGGCGCGCGTCATCAGCATTATTGGTGGCATCCGGCGAGGGTCGCGTTCTTCGGGTTCGGCGGCGGAGTTGGTGTGGGCTTGGGTTTCGGCAACATCGGCTGGGTGCCGCTTGCGCCTTACGAAGCTTTCCATCCGTGGTATGGGCGGGGCTGGTACCGCGGGGGCCGCAACGTCTTCATAAATAACGTCCACAACGTGAACGTGTTCAATAACTATCGCAATGCGCGCTTCGCAGGCGGAGTGCGGGCGGTAAGCGCTGGCGATTTCGAGCGCGGCAATTTCCGAAATTCGGTCCGGGTAGGCCGGGACGAGCTGATGCGGGCATCTCTGGTCCGTGGGGCCGTTCCCGTATCGCCCTCGGCGCATAACCTGCGGTTTACGGAACGAGCCGCGGTGGTGAATGGCCCGCGGACCGATTTCGGCAATCAGCGATTCTTCAGCCGGATGGGCGGCGGCGTCGCCAGACCGGCTGTTACGACCCGAACGCCGTTTTCGCAGCAGCAGGCCGCGATACGCTCCGGGATTGCCAGACCGAACAGTTTCACGGGCGTTGCCGGACAGGGCGGATTCCGGTCGTCCGGCCAGCCATCGTCTGGATGGCAGCGATTCGGAGAGCCGAACCGCGCGGGACAAGGGTTCGCCCCACGACAGAATCCCGGCGGTGGATGGTCGCGCTTCGGGTCTCCGCAAGCAGCGCCGCCGTCGAATCAGTACAGCCGTCCCGGATTTGGCGAGAGCTTCGGACAAAGGCCCTCGGCTCCGGCGTTCGAACGCCGGGGGAATGCCGGAGCGGAGGCGGCGCCGCGGCCGGCTCCGAACTTTGGCGGCGGCGGTAACGCACCGGCATTTCGGGGTGGCGGCAATCCACCAGCGTTCCAGCGTGGCGGCGGCAGTGCTCCTGCGTTCCAGCGCGGTGGCGGCAGTGCTCCTGCGTTCCAGCGTGGCGGCGGCAGTCCGCCTGCTTTCCAGCGCGGTGGCGGCGCTCCTGGGTTCCAACGTGGCGGCGGCGGAGCCCCTGGGTTCCACGGAGGTGGAGGAGGGCCGCGCGGCGGTGGAGGCGGCGGCGGGCGCCCGGCAGGTGGTGGCGGGCACGGTCGTCGATAAACTGCAGTTTGTCATCGTTCGTTCAGATCGAAGCTGCTGACCGTCATCTTCTTGGCGTCATCTCAGACGCGATGGCCGAAGCGGCGCGGCGGAGCGGGGCGTGGCTGGTTTGCCGGCCGGGTTGTACGCAATGCTGCGTCGGGCCATTCGCCATTACCGCGCTCGACGCTATCCGGCTGCGCAGGGGCCTGGCTGAGCTGGATCTCGAGGACCCCACACGCGCGCAGGCTGTCCGAAGTCGGGCGGCCGAATATGTTCGGGCGACATCGTCGATTTATCCGGGAGATCCCACAACGGGGGAACTGTTCGACCAGGACGCGCTTCCCGACGTAATGGACGAACTTCCCTGCCCCGCGCTCGATCCGGCTACGGGCCGGTGCGATCTCTATTCGTCTCGGCCGATTACCTGCCGGACATTCGGGCCGGTGACGCGAGTCGAAAATGGCGCGTTCGCCGCATGCGAACTCTGCTACTCCGGAGCAAGCGAAGAGGAGATGGCCGCCTGCGCGATTGAGATCGATCCGGAAGGACTTGAAAGCGACGTGCTCGCCGCACTCGATCGGACGGGGGCAGGCGGCGCCACGATCGTCGCTTATGCGCTCGCGAGTGGCTTGCCGATTTCCCGGTGATGTCCGAAGGGATCGACGACGCGGCCCAGACGCCAGCCGTAATCATTCTTCATCGGGGTCACGATTTTGGCTCCGGCCGATACCGCCCTTTCGAATGCGGCGTCCGGGTCGTCCACGATCATCACTATGCGTACGGTTCCGCCGCCGAGGGTCTCGGGACTGAAATTCAGATGCTCGGGCGATTCATCGGCAACCCAGAACTCTGCGCGGTTGACCGATAGTCGGGCCACCACCTCTCCGGTCGGGGAATCGAGGCGGAAGAGTTCGGACGCGCCGAACGCATCCTTAATTAATAGAATGCGAGCGCCTGCGCGCCCTGGCGAACTGAAAGCATAGGGGCGATTGATGTGGGCATGATCAGCTCCGCGGTTGGCTTCGTTTGGAGCCGGGCTTCAGATTGGGTTTGATTTGCAGTGCTGGGCACGTTGCGTTCGTCGGCGCCAGGGGATTGGGTTTGTTTTGTAGCGCGTTGACGGCGTTGGCGCCGTTTTGTAATCCGCATTCGAAGCGACGGCTGGGACAGGCGACTTGCGGCCCAAATGGGTTCGTTTGGGCGCAGCACAGCAGATTGGGTTTATTTTGCAGGCGGGCTCGCCGCGTTGCGGTCGGCGCCAGGGATTGGGTTTGTTTTGTACCGCGGTGACCGGGTTGTGGCCGTTTGGTAACCGCTGCGAAACCGAGGGATGAGCGCGTGACTTGCGGCCCGTGGGTTCGTTTGGCAGATTGCGCGGATCGGGTTTGTTTTGCAGCCGGGCTGACTGCCTCGGCGTGGCTCAGCGCGCGGAGAGAGCGGACGGGCATCCTTGCGCAGCGGAGATTTGAAATGCGGGGCCCCAACATCGCACCGGAAGCTTAGCATGGGGCCGAAGCGGCGACGACGGAAATGCAGGACATGAGGCGGCTTGCCGCTTGTGAATGAGCTAGGCTGGTTCGTGCTTGCGGCGGGTCTTGCGGTTCGCCACTGCCTTGCTGCTTCTTCGTGCGCGTGATTTCTTCGCCACAACCTTGTGAGCTGAGCTTGTGCGGCGCGAGCGCGTGGTGGCGCTACGGGTCATGGTCTTCATGACGGCGGGGCGGACTGACGGCCTGGCTCCGGTTGCGGCAACTCGCTGGACAGCCGGAATGGGCCGCGGCGCGGGCGAATCGTCGTTGGAATCGGTGGTGGCACGCCGGTCGCCATAGATCGCGCGGTACATGTCGGCATTCCGGAGCACCGCCTGCACGTACTCGCGGGTTTCGCTGAAGGGGATGCTTTCCACGAATTCAGCGGGCTCGCGGTAATTGCTCCAACTCAGCCACTCGCGTACACGACCGGGTCCGGCGTTATAGGCGGCAAGGGTTTGAGTCCAGTCGCCGCTCCAGCTATCGAGTTGGCCGCGCAGATATTCCGTGCCGAGCCGGATGTTCATATTCGGATCGAACAAGGCGGCCGTTCTGACGCGAACGCCCTGACGGCGCCCCATCATACGTCCAGTGGACGGAATCAACTGCATCAGTCCATAGGCATTGGCGTGGGATTTCGCGCCCGGATTGAATTCCGATTCCTGGCGAATCAGGCCAGCGACCTGATACGGATCGAGCGAATGGACGCGGGCGCTGCGGAAGAGCACATCCTTATAGGGCAGCGGAAACAGCATCTGCCAGAATTTCATGGGCGCGCGATCGATCGGCATCGCGAGATAATCGCCGCTCACACTCTTCATCATGCGCAGAGCACGGGCGGGCGAGGGCGCGGAACGCGCGAGTTCGACGGCCAGCAGAGCGGGCTGTTCATTTCCGGTCTTCGCGCCAAAACGCAGTTCGGCCTCGGCCAGATCCGGCAAACCGGCTTCGTTCAGCAGGCGGAAACGCTCGATACGCAACCTGGTGGCGGCGTTTGCTTCGGCGGCGGAGAGATCCCGCTGCTTCGGCCAGTCAATCGTCTGAAGCCAGGACTTGACCGGCTCATCGGCTACCGCCGCGGCCACTTCCGGCGTTTTCATGCGATCGCGAGCGAGGACCCCGTAGAAGTAATGAGGATATTGCGCGCTCAGCTTTTCATACCAGGCTCGCGCCTCCGCCGGCTTGTTGTTCTTTTCGGCGAGCCGGCCAAGGAAGTAAAGAGCGGTGCTGGCGCGGGCATCATCGGGGTAACGCTCGACCTGCTCCTTCAACAGGGTCTCGCGTTCCGGCTTGTCTCCCAGCCACGCATCCCAGGTGACTTTCCAGTGACAATAAGCAGTTGAGCTGTCCGATGCAAATGTGTCCGACGCAGCCTTGAACAGCGGCGTGTATTTATCGCGATCGTTGGTGAGCAGATAGCGATTGCCCGCCGTGATCAGCGCCTTGAGACGCCAGACCGACTGCTCGTAATGTTCGCCGAGCTGCTTCACGGACTCCATCATCTCTGCGTCGTCACCCGTTTTTCGGGCGGCTTCGGTCAGGTAATAGAGACGCTGGGCGTCGGCTTCGGAGCGCGCGACGTGAAGGCTCTTCAAATAACGAACCGCCATGTTGGAATCGCCCGCGAGATATTCGGCGGCGCCGACGCCAACCTTCGCTTCATCCCGCGCGGGATCTTCAAGCGATTTCGCCAGTTGCTCGTACTCCTCGCGCGCCTTGTAATACTCTCTCGCGTCAAGCCATTTCCGGCAGCGTTCGAGCTGCTGCCGGGCGGTTGGCTTCGGGAAATCCGAACCGAGCGAAGCGCGAAGCCGATCGAGGGCAGTCCACGCCTGGGCTGCGAGATCGGTGTTCGGATAGGAGTAAAAGACGCGCTGATAAGTGAGGGCCGCCTGCTGTGGTTCATTCTGGGCCTCGTAAGCAAGACCCATGGCGAAATCGCCATCGGGCTGCGGCAGCAGTTTGTAATCGGCCTGGAGAATCTCGAGCGCTTTTGCGTTCAACGCCGGCTGGCGCCGATCAAGCAGCGCCCGCGCCTGCACAACGGTGATCTTGCCGGCGAGCGGCGATGCCGAAACAGGATTTGCGCGGTACCGAGTCAGTTCGTCAACCGCGGAAGCCGCATCGCCGGACTGCTCTTCCGCGGAAGCCAGATAATACACCGCATAGTCCGCTATGTGCGGTTGCGCGGCGGCTACGCCGTGCAGGGTGGCGATGGCTCCCGCAAGATCGTGCGAGTTGTAAGCCGTGATTCCCTGCCCCAACTGCGCGAGCGACGTGTCAGCGAAACAGGCGACCGCACTTGTGAGCAACAGCGTGAGAACTGCCTTCGTCTTCAACACGCCCTATACCATTGGACCCGGGTATTCACGCCCGAGAACGCGATCGTCTTCATTGGCCAGGCTCCGCAGAATTTCGAGATGGAGGTAATCCACCATGGTCGAGGATTTCGATAAAAATGTTTGAAGAAACTCAGTGCGCGCAGCTTCAATATCTCTCCTGAGCGCGCCATAAATATCCGACTCGGCGAGACCGCGCCGCCAGGCTTCTTCCCGGTCAAGCCGCATTCTCGCAACGCGCACACGCGCGACACGCTGGGCCTGGAGGTGGAGTTTCTGGTCGTCGGGACCGAGTTCATCCCAGGCGCGGCGATCCGCGATTGCGGACGCCGGTACCGAGGCGCGCTGGATGGTAATGAGATCTTCCATGGCGCTTTCCACGGGCGGGGTTTTCTTCACCACGTCCGTAATAGCTTCGAGTCTCATGCCGGCCGCTTCCGCCAGCAGCTCTGGCGCGGAGGGAAAGACCTCCCCGGCAACTACAAGCATCGCTACAACCTGCTGACGCGCAACTACAGGAAAAAGATACACTTTCTCCGGGGGCGCCGCGTCGAGCAGCCGCGCCAGCGCAGGTGAAATTTCAGACTCCCGGGCGAGGACGGTAACCGGATCCCGGGTTTCAATCGCCGTAGCCAGGGCGGGCGCATTTTCGAGAGTGAGATCGATGACAGCGCGATCCGGACCGGCGCCGTTCGTCGGGGCTGTGGCGGCAGCGGCGGGATGCAAGGCGGCTACCCGGGCCTGGTTGTCCTCAAACACAAGCACCACCGCTTTGTGCGCGTAACTGGACGACAGCTCGGCAGCGAGCTGAAGCGTCGCCTCGACAGAACTCGCCTGGCGAATTCGGCGCAGCGACTGGTTCAGGGTCTCCGCCATGGTCTGGCGCGTGGCGATGTTGGACTTTGCGGCGGCTTCGGTGAGTTCAGCGCGAACCTTATTTAACTCCGCGCTGGCCTGGTCACGAGTCAAATTCAGGTTCGCAACGGCGCGTTCGCTGACCTTAGTCATTTCCGCGGTGGCCTGTTCGCGGGCCGACTTCAAATCCGCCGCCGATTGCTCGCGCGCAGACTTCAACTCCGCGTTTGCGCGTTCACGTTCCGCAGCAAGCAGTTTGCCGGCTTTTTCCATTTCGACGGCCACTTGCTTCTCTGCGTTTTCACGCGATTTTTTTTCGTCCGTCAGGCTCTCGCGCAATGCCGCGATTTCCGCATTTGCTTTCTCGCGAACGGCGGTGAGCTCCGCTTTTGCGGTTTCGCGCTCGGCTTTTGCGATTTCCCGCTCAATGTCGAGCGCTGCGTCTGCTTTTTCGCGCTCAGCGGCAATGGCGTTCGCTGATTTTTCCTGCTCGGCGGAGAGGGCCGCATCTGCTTTTTGCCGCTCCGCGACTACGGCCGCGGCTGCGCTTTCCCGCTCCGCAGCGAGCGCCGCGGCTGCTTTCTCCTGCTCCGCAGCAATAGCTGCATCGGCGCTTTGGCGCTCGGCGGCAACGGCTGCGGCTGCTTTTTCCCGCTCGGCGGCGATCGCCTCGTCCACTGCTTTGCGGCGATCCGTTTCTACGGCGGTCGTGAGTTCTTCCAGCAGCCGCGCGTAGCTTTTTTCCACGATCTCGCGCCATGCTGACGCGCCGGCATCGTGCATTCTATTCCAATGGTACGGCACGGTTTAGCAGGTGTCGAGCGTACGATTGATCATGTCTGAAAAAACTGTAGAGCGCCATCTCAGCGGCAGGGTTGCGATTATTACGGGAGGAACGCGCGGGATCGGCTTCGCGATCGCGGAACGGCTGGCGAGCGAAGGGGCGAAGATCGCGAGCTGCGGAGCGAAAGAGGGGACGGCTGAGCAGGCGAGCCAACGGCTTGCGCCGATGACGGAAGCGTATGGTGAAACCGCGGACGTCTCGAATTATGCCGATGTGAAACGTTTTGTAGCCAATGTGAAATCCCGATTTGGCAGCGTGCATATTCTCATAAACAATGCAGGTATCGGCGTTTTTCGGCCTATTTCCGAACTTACGCCGGCGGAATGGGACCGAATGATGGCCGTGAACCTCTCTGGCGCGTATTATTGCTCGCACGAAGCGCTGCCGATTTTCCGCGAGCAGGGCGAAGGCGACGTGATTAACATCAGTTCACTTGCGGGCCGGAATCCGTTTGCAGGCGGGGCCGGCTACAACGCGTCGAAGTTCGGCATGAATGGCTTCTCGGAGGCCATGATGCTCGATCATCGCAACGACGGAGTGAGGGTTTCTTACATCATGCCGGGGAGCGTGGACACGGAATTCGGAGGCCCGGGCGGAAAGACGTCGGCGAACTGGAAGATCGCGCCCGAAGATATCGCGGAGGTAGTTTCAACTTTGTTGAAAATGCCACGGCGCACGACAGTCAGCCGTGTTGAAATCCGTCCATCCAGGCCGCCTTCCCGGTGACGAGCCCGATTTGTGCGTCGCGGAACGGCGCGCAGGAACGGGTTGGCACGGCGCGTGCTCATTCCTTGTTGTGAAAACGATGTTCGCGGCAAACGGTGGGTGGGGGAAAACAAATATGGTCCGGTTGAACAAAAAGCTTGACCCGTCGCAGACGGGCCACGAAGCGGAAAAGCTCCACAATGATCTGCACAAGCGAATTGTGGGGCAAGAGGAGGCGGTCGAGCAGATCGTCAACATCTATCAAACGTTTCTGGCCGGGATGACCAGCCCCGGACGTCCTATCGGCAATTTTCTGTTCCTCGGACCGACCGGAACTGGCAAGACCCGTCTCGTCGAAGCCACAGCCGAGTCGCTTGTCGGCGACATGCGCGCGGTCATCAAAATCGATTGCGCTGAATTTCAGCACAGCCACGAGATCGCGAAGCTTATCGGCTCGCCTCCGGGATACCTCGGACATCGTGAGACACACCCTCTGCTCAGCCAGGAGGTGCTGAATCAGTATCACACCGATAAGATCAAGATCAGCTTTGTCCTTTTCGATGAGATCGAAAAGGCGAGCGACGCTCTATGGAATCTGCTGCTGGGCATTCTGGATAAAGCCACGCTGACGCTCGGCGATAACCGACGCGTGGATTTCTCGCGCGCCATGATCTTCATGACCAGCAATCTGGGCGCGACCGAGATGAGTTCCATTCTGAGACCGAATCTGGGATTCGCGACATCCGAAGTGGAACGCAAGCGCGCGTGCGGCGAAGTGGACGAAGGGCTGAACGACAAAATATCACGCGCCGGAGTGGAAGCCGCGCGGCGCAAGTTTACGCCGGAATTCATGAACCGCATCGATAAGGTGGTGGTGTTCCGGCCGCTCGGAAGCGAAGAGCTTCACCGCATTCTGAATATCGAGCTGAACATGCTTCAGCAACGGATTTTCAACTCGGCCACAACGACGCCTTTCGTCTTTAATCTCACGGCCGAGGCTAAAGAGTTTCTGCTTCGTGAAGGCACCGATATGAAATATGGCGCCCGGCACCTGAAGCGGGCGATCGAAAGGTCGCTGGTGCATCCGCTTTCGAATCTGATTGCATCCGATCAGATTCGGGGAGGAGACCTGGTCAGGGTCGATTATGACAGCGACTGCCCCAGTTTGTGCTTTACCAAAGAGGCCGAAGAGATGCCCGCCTACGCAATGGTGCAGATGATCGATACAACGTTCACGGCTCCGCCGCAGATGGCCGCGACGGCTGCCGAAGTTGAGTATCCGCGGGTAGCGAACGCGCGAATGCAGAGAACACGTTAAGCCGAACTCGGAAATTGGAAGAACGGCAGGGGGCGCGCGAGCGCCCCCCTTTTTTGTTGGGCGACGATAAACACGATGAACACGAATCGGCATCCATCTGCGTTGATCAGCACCCGGGAATCATGCGCGCGAACGGATGACATGCGACAGAATAAGACGCATGCGCTCCATCGCCATTCCGCTCTCCGTATTGGCCGCGGCCGGGCTGGCCGCTGCCGCCGAACCGGCTCCGCACGACCCCATCGTCGATAACACACATTCGCCGCACGCCGTGCTTCGTTCCGTTCCGGTGAGCGCCGTCAAAATGGGACCCGGGTTCTGGGAAGAGCGGCGCAAAACCACCATCGACCGGTCATTGCCAACCATGCTCGATCTGGAGGTGAAGAACGGCTGGCTCGATAATTTTCTGCGGCTGGAAGGAAAGAGCGCGCCACGGAAGGGACCTGTTTATACCGATTCCGATATCTATAAATGGCAGGAGGCGGTCGCCTGGGTGCTGGCTTCGACGCCACAGCCATGGCCCGCAAATGTAGTAAAGCTGAAAGGGGACTTCGACCGGCTGACGGACATTATCGTCAAGGCGCAGGAGCCCTCCGGGTATCTGGATACCTATTATCAGGATGAGCAGAAGCCGAAACGGCTTCATGAGACGTATCGCTCGCACGAGCTTTACTGCCTCGGCCATCTGCTGCAGGCGGCGATCGCGTATTATCGCGTGACCGGTGACCGGAAACTTCTGGATGCAGGTATCCGCTACGCCGATTACCTCATCTCCAGGTTCGGACCGGACAAGGAGCCGACGCTCACCGGACATCCCGAACTCGAGATGGCGCTGGTGGAACTCTATCGCACGAACGGGCAGAAGAAGTATCTGGATTTCGCCGGGTATCTGTTCAGCGGAGTCGAGACGCAACGGCTCAAGCTGACGCCGGCGCAAACGAAATACATGTTCAGTGGGACTCCGTTCACCACCCGCACGGTTTTCGAAGGCCACGCGGTACGCGCGATGTATGCATCAAGCGGGGCGACCGACTATTACATGGAGACCGGCGACGATGCGTACCGGAAAACGCTGGATCGCCTCTGGACGGATCTGGTCACGTCCAAACTTTACATTACGGGCGGGGTCGGCTCACGCGCGTCGGGCGAGGCTTTCGGGGAGCCTTACGAACTGCCGGACGCGCAGGCTTATACCGAAAGCTGCGCCGCGATTGCGACGCTCATGTGGAACTGGAGAATGATGCTCGCTTTCGGCGATTCGAAATATGCGGACGTAATGGAGCGCGCGCTTTATAACGGCATTAACTCGGGCATGTCGCTCGACGGAACGCTCTATTGTTATCGCAATCCTCTCGAATCGAACGGAGAAAAGATTCGCAACGAATGGTACGACACGGATTGCTGTCCTCCGAATCTGGAGAGGACGTTCAGCGAGCTTCCCGGGTATCTCTACGCGACCACGCCTGAGGGCGTGTGGGTGAATTTCTTTCATAGCTCCACGATTGAGACAGGCGGAGTGCGGCTGACGCAGACGACGGACTACCCATGGTCCGGCGACGTGCGCATCCGGATCGATCAGACTCCCGCGCGCGACTGGAGTTTGAATGTTCGCATTCCGGCGTGGTCAAAAGACACAACGGTGAGACTCAATGGGAACACGACGATTCAGGCTGAAGCCGGACGTTTTCTCAATATACGCAGAGCGTGGCGCGCAGGCGACGAAGTGGCCGTCTCCTTCGACATGAAACCGAGACTGACGGCTTCGAATCCACTGGTGCGTGAAAACGCGGGACGCGTTGCGGTGGAGCGCGGGCCGCTGGTCTACTGTCTCGAACAGCCGGACAATATGGCGACGCGTCTCTTCGACGCTTCGATCACGATTTCTGGTATCACGCCGTCTGCGAGCTTCGTTGAGGAGCGGCGTCCGGACCTGCTGGGCGGCGTGATTGTGCTGAAACACCAGGGCGAGGAATCGACCGCGCCACTTGCGGGCAAACCTCTATATCAGAGCTTGCCGGAAACAGGCTTCACGACGAAACCGGTGGAGCTGACGCTGATCCCTTACTACGCATGGGCAAATCGCGGGCCGGATCAGATGGAGGTGTGGATACCGGTTGCGAAAGGGGGACAGTAATGGTCGCGGCCGCTGCGGTGAAGAGCGCCGGGACGGGGACGTCGGCCGGCATTCGCATGGCGGCTCTGCGCCGTACGATGGGCGCGAAGCCGGAGAGCCAGCTCTCGAAATCAAGAACGCTCGAGCGCGACACATCGACGTAGCGCGGCAGCAACATCGCATCGTCTGTCGAGGAGGCGAAAGCGGGCGCGCACGTCACGGCCGATTTCACCGGAAAGTCGCGGAGCCACTCCACCCAGTGCGGAGCGACGAGGCCGCTTGGATAACAGAAGTGCGACGGCGTGACGCCGGTCCACTCTTTTATCTGATCGGCATTGCGGCGAAGGTCCAGTTCGAAGCGGTTGCGCAGATTCGGAATGCGATGCGAGCGCGAATGCATTTCGATGGAAACTCCGGAGCGCGAAGCCCGGAGGATTTCTTCCGGCGTCATGAGACTCACGGCGCGACGCTCGCGGAGTTCGTCGAAGTCCTCACCAAGCGCCGCGGCCAGACGGGACAACAAGTCATCCTTGGCTTTACCCGAGTAATCCTTCTCCTCAGCGTGGTTGATAATTGTCCGCGCGGCCGACTCCCGACCCTCAGGAGTTCGCAGGTCCAGTTTCGCAGGCGCCCCGGGAATGTCCAAACCCGTGCGGATCTGTCCGCGCGCTTTCCATAGAAGATATGAGCAGGCGACCGGGAAAACGGGTAAGTTCGCGTGTTCAGAATAGTAAGTACTTACATAAACCGTGGCGGGGAATCCATATCTTTCGAGAATCGGAAGCGCATTGGAATAAAAATTGGCAAAGCCGTCGTCAAATGTGATCGCTACCGCACGCGTAGGAAGGTCGCACTTATATAACCTGTCAATAGCCTCGCCAAGCGATAGAACTGAGCAATGGTGCTGCCTGAGACTTTCCAGTCGCGCGGCAAAGCGGGCCCGGGTAATAAACAGATCGCCGTTCCAGTCAGTCTCCTCCCCATCCGCAATGCCGTGATAACAGAGGATCAATAGCCTCCGCTCGCGCCAGGCGCTGCAGTGCGCGACATCAAAGGCGCGTAAGTGTCGCGCCAACCCCAAAAGAGGCTGTTTCAGCCATCGTGATCCCCTCACGTCGCCTGATTCTAGTTACTTTATCGCACGGGTGGCAACATTCTTCATCAACTTTTTGTTTCATTACTCCCGGGCGCAGCGAGCGGAGCGTTATAACAATACTGAGCGTTATAACAATACTGCTGGTGTACCGATGTGGTCGATATTTACGATCGCTTTATTTCTGGCTCAGAGCCCAGGCGGCTCGAGTGTGGGACCACCTTCTCCGAGTTCGCAGCATACCAACACAGCAAACCCAAACGCGAAACCGCCGGAGAAATGCTCAATCGCAGGCAAGGCAGTAAATGCCGTGACGGGCGAGCCGCTGAAAAAGACACACGTTAGTTTACAGGGCACAACCGGCGATAACATGGGCGGGGGAGTCGGCGCGACGACAGGAGCCGACGGCACGTTCCTGCTGAAGGATGTAGAGCCCGGCATATACCGGCTGAATGCGAACAGAACAGGCTTCGCTCCGACTTCATATGGCGCCCGCAGGTTATCGAGCGGGGGCGCGGATCTGAAACTCACCGAAGGCCAGGCGATGCAGGACATTGTTCTGCGTCTGCAGCCGCAGGCAGTGATCACGGGACGAATCACCGACACCGATGGCGAGCCAGTGGCGAATGCGTCGGTATCGCTGGTTCGTTCTTTCTACAGGAACGGACAGCGAACCATGGTGAACGCTGATACCGCGATGACGAACGATCTGGGGGAATACCGCATTTTCGGCGTTCCGGCCGGACGGTATAAGCTGCGGGCGATGCTGTACGGCAATACGTTCGGCAATCGCGACCCGGAGGAGTATGCGCCAACTTACTATCCCGGGCAGCCGGATCCAGCGGGCGCAGCACCAATCGATCTGCAGCCTGGACAGATATTACGTGGGGTGGATATGGTGGTATTGCCCACGGCCACGCGGCGGGTTCGAGGAACGGTGGCAGCGCCATCGCGCAGCGGCGATGTGATTCAGGTAATGGTTTCGAGCCGCGATCCGGGCGCCTATTTTATGGAGCGTCACAGGACCGTGGTTCGCCCCGACAAGCCGAAATTCGAATTCCGGCTCGCGCCCGGCGCATATAACGTGACGGCGTATTCCAACAACGGCCCCCAGACGGTGACCGGGGTTGTGCAGGTGGATGTGGGCGAAAGCGATATCGACAATGTCGCGATTCAGCTACAACCGGTCGCAGAGGTGGCAGGGCGTCTGCGCATCGAAGGCGCGAATGACTTGGGCGCGCTCGCGCAGCGCAACGTGCAGGTGCGGCTGTTTCCGAAAGACGGATTCATTATGGGCGGCGCGGGGAGTGGCCGCGTCGGCGACGACGGCTCGTTCACCTTGAAAAATGTGGGCCCGGAGCCGCTGAACGTGAATGTGAGCGGATTACCGACCGGTTACTACCTGAAGGCCGTGAATTACGGGCAGCAGGACGCGAAAGCGAACGGGCTGACTTATACAGGATCGAACGATGCGCTCGAGATCGTGGTGAGCCCGAACGGCGCAGCTATTGAAGGATTCGTGCGCAATCACGCGGGAGATCCGGTGAGCGGAGCGACCGTGGCGCTTGCGCCGCCGCCCGAGCAGCGATCGGACGCGCAACGCTTCAGAATGGCTCGAACGGACCAGACCGGACACTTCAGCCTGAAAGGACTCGATCCGAACGATTACACGGTGTATGCGTGGGAGGATATCGAGCCGGGACAATATATGGACCCGGACGTCCTGAAGGCAGCCGAAAACCACGGGAAGTCTCTGAAGCTAAAAGAGAGCAGTCAGGAATCGCTGGAGGTTGAATCCATTCCGGCGGAAGAGACGCCGGCAGCCGCGCGCTTCTGACCGTCCGTCGCATCGATGATACGGCGGAGATGCTCGATGATGTGATTGGTGGTATAGGGTTTCTGGACGAAACCAGCGATCAGCGACTGACCACCGCGCTTCAGCGTCCCGGTCTCAGCGTAGCCGCTGCTCATCAGCACGCGAGCGGCGGGCTCGATCTCCAGAATTCGGAGCAGCGCTTCGTCTCCATTCATGACAGGCATGGCCCAATCCAGCAGCACCACGGCGATTTCCGTATGGTGGTTGCGGAACAGCGTTACGGCCTCCTCGCCATCTGACGCCAGCAGTACTTTATAGCCGAAGCGCTCGAGCGCGGCGCGATTCATGCGGCGAATGCCCTCATCATCATCCGCTACCAGAATGGTTTCACTGCCCCACAGGGCTTCGCGCGTCGCGCTCTCCGGGCGAGGACGCGGCGCCGGCTGCGATTCACTGGCCGGCAAAACGACGCGAAACGTGGTGCCGCGTCCGAGCTCGCTTTCGACCAGAAGTGCGCCGTGATAATTGCGGACGATATTGACCACCGTGGCGAGGCCGATGCCGCGGCCGTTTGTTTTGGTGGTGAAAAACGGATCGAAGATGCGGGCCCTGGTTTCTTCGCTCATACCGCAACCGGTGTCCCGAACTTCGAGCGCGACATAGTGGCTGGCGCGCCTTGCGACCGGAACGGATTCGAAGTTTTCGAGGCGGCGCGTGGAAACTCGAATTTCTCCGGGATTTTCGCCGATCGCCTCCGAAGCATTGATCACCAGGTTCATGATGATCTGCTGCAACTGACCATCGTCGCCATCCACGAAGGGCAGACTGGGCGCGAGATCGAACTGAAGCCGGACCTTTTTGGAAATTGTGGTTTCGAGCAGGCTGCCGATTTCGCGGATGGTGGTGGAAACATCAACCGGCCGTATCGAAATGCTGGCGCGCCCCGCGTACGCGAGCATCTGCTGGGTCAGTTCAGACGCGCGGCGGCTCGCGATCTGTACCTCGCAAATCGGGCGAAAGGCAGGATGCTCGCGCGACAGGGCGTCACATGCGAGGCTCGAATTGCCGAGAATGGTGGCCAGCAGATTATTGAAATCGTGCGCGACGCCGCCGGAGATCATGCCGAGCGATTCGAGCTTCTGCGACCGCAGGAGTTTCTCTTCGATCTGTTTGCGCTCGGAAATGTTGAGAACGAAACAGAGGTATTCGGAGCGCGAGCGACCGTCGTTCGCAAGGTCGCCCTCGCCACCGGCTCCGCGGGATGTTTCGCTTTTGTTGGCCGCGAGCGCGACACCCGCCACAAGAACGGGCAGCTTGCGGCCCGAGCGGGTGACCAGCTCCTTTTCATAAGGGCTGAAAGAGCCCGCGGAGCGCAGTTGCGCGAGGGCGCTGTTGTCCGCCGCCACAAAGCGGTGAGGCGTGAGCAGGCGATGCTGGCGCGCCGCGTCCGCGAGCTCGGCGCGGCTGAAGCCCAACCAGTTGAGCAGCGTCTCGTTCACATCCAGAACGGCCTCTCCGTCGCAAAGCATCATGCCCGTAACGGGAGATTCGAACAGCTGCCGATTGCGTGAGTCCGATTGCCGCAACGCGGAGAGGAGAGAGACGGCCTGGGCGCGAGAAGATTCTTCGACGATCCGAAGCCGTTCGAGTTCTTCCTGAAGGCGCACGCGCTCGGTAATCTCGATGGCGATCGAGCCGCAGTATTTCATCTGATTCCGCGTGGTGAATGGAAAACGAACCACGCGGAAGTGCCGTTCTCCGCTGGCAAACGGGAATTTTTCGACCGAATGCTGAACCCCGGGCGATGCGAGGGCGGTTTGATCCCGTGTACGGAGTTTATCCGCGACCTCGGTGGCCCAGAGGTCCTGATCCGAGCATCCAAGAACGAAGGTCTGGCGCTCGCTCATAAGGTCGAGAAACCCACGGTTCGCATAGCGATAATGCCCGGCTTCGTCCTTCATCCACGCCAGAGCGGGGATTTTACCCATAAACGAATCGAACAGGTCCCTGATCTCCGAAAGCGATTCTTCGAGGCGGCTCAGTTCCGCAATGCGGCGCTCGAGCCGGGAAACCTTTTCACGCAGTTGCGTAACTTCTGCCTGTTCAGGCGATTGAGGATGGGCCGTCATGTAGAAAAGCCCCAACCAGGACGCTAATTGTCGGGTTCGGATGTTTCCGTTACAATTGCGATACCAATTCCGCGGCAAGGCCGAGGCGAGGCCGAAAAAAGCGGAAATCGCCGCCAGAAACAGGGGTTTGTAGAAGAACGAACTAGTCGTAGACGAAGTGAAGAACCTTCTTCAGGTCCTCCCAGGCTTCACGCTTCGCGTTCTGATTATATGGGCGCAGCAGATATGAAGGGTGATACGTGATTATCAGCGGGATATCGCGCCATTTATGCCATTTTCCGCGGAGTTTGGTAACCCCCTCTTTGCCGCCGAGCAGCGCGCGGGCCGCGGTCGATCCAAGCGCGCAAATGGCTTTGGGCCGGATGGCGGAAAGCTGCCGGAAAAGGAAGGCGCCGCAGATCTCCATTTCATCGGGCTCAGGCGTACGATTCTCAGGAGGACGGCATTTCACAACATTGCAGATATAAACATCCGGCCTTTTGAGGGGAATGCCTTCCTTTGAAGCCGTATTTTCGATCATCTGCGTGAGAAGCTGGCCCGCGCGACCCACGAACGGAATGCCCTGTTCGTCTTCATCGGCGCCAGGACCTTCACCAACGAACACCAGCTTCGCCTCCGGCGAGCCGGTACCGAATACCAGCTTGTTACGGCCCTTGTGCAGACGGCAGCGAGTGCAATCGCCAATGTCTTCGAGAATCCGGGCGAGCGTGTCTCCTTCCGGGGCGAGGCCGGGGAGCGAAATATTGATGATGGATTCAGCAGGTTTCTTCACCGGGTTCTCGACAGGAATCGGTTCAGGTTCGATGCTTTCTTCGGCGGGCGCGCTCGCGACCGAGTTTCTGCGATAAATGTGCGTGATACCGAGGTCCCGGAAGTATTCCAGGCGGCGGCGGATCTCTTCGGGGCTCAGTTCGTTGGCGGTCATGGGGCGGCCGGCGTCTGATTGCGGAGTTCAACCGCCTGATTCAGGATCTCTTCTGCAAGTTCGCGCTTCGGCATGCGCGGAATCTGGATAAACTCGCCGCTTCGCAGAGCGAGGACCACTTCATTTTCATCGCTCTCGAACCCGGTATCCGACTGGCCAACGAGATTGGCGACGACCATGTCGCAATTCTTCGATTGCAGCTTGCGGCGCGCCTCCTCCTGAAGATTTTCAGTTTCGGCGGCGAAGCCGATCAGGAGACGATCGCCGCGTTTCCTGCCGAGTTCGGCCAGGATATCGGGCGTTGGATCGAGTTCGAGCGCGAGGCGGGCGGAGGTCTTTTTGATTTTTTGCTTCGCCTCGCTGGTGGGACGGAAGTCCGCTACCGCGGCGCATTTGATGATGATGGTGGCTGGCTCGAGATGCGCAAACACCGCATCGCGCATCTCCTGCGCGGTCCGGATGTTTACGACTTCGGCTCCAGCAGGGGGTTCGAGCGCAACGGGTCCGGAGATGAGAATCACGCGCGCGCCGCGATGAGTTGCCGCATCCGCCAGGGCATAACCCATCTTGCCGCTCGATCGATTCGAGATGTAACGGACGGGATCGATGGGCTCCTGCGTGGGGCCGGCGGTGATCAGAACGGTTTCGCCTGTGAGGTCGCGCCGAGTGCGATCGGGTGGCGCTGCTTCCACCGCGGCAACGATCCTGGAGATTTCCGCGAGACGGCCAGGTCCGTACGTCCCGCAGGCCAGGTATCCGTCATCGGGATCCACGATCGAGTGGCCGCGGCGGCGCAGAACCTCGATATTGCCGCGGGTAGCGTCATGCTCCCACATGTTGTTATTCATGGCGGGAGCAATTACGACGCGTCCGCGAAATGCAAGATACATCGTCGAGAGAAAATCGTCCGCGATGCCGTGGGCCAGTTTGGCAATTGCGTTCGCGGTGGCCGGCGCTATGAGGAGCAGATCGTGTTGCTGGGCCACGCCGATATGCTCCACAGAGCTGGCGAGTGTGGCGTCAGGGCTCGCGGAAGAAAAAAGACCGGTGATGACCTTCTGGCCCGTGAGCGTGGCGAAGGTAAGAGGCCGAATGAACTCTTCGGCGCCGGCGGTGAGGACCGCCTGCACTTCATGGCCGTTCTGGATCAGTAAGCGGGCGAGCTCAGCGGCTTTGTACGCCGCAATGCCACCCGTCACGCCCAGAACGATGCGCATGTTTCGGGATCAGACGCGTTCAGATCTCGCCCGGAATCGGCTCTTCCTCGGGTACCGGCGCCGCTTCCATCGGGATCTCATATTTCACGAGACCACGCCGGGCTTCCTCCATCGCAATCACCGTCGGTTTGCGGGAGGCGTTGGGCAGCACTGGCCGGTGGCCGCCCTGCAACTGCCGGGCGCGCTTGGCGGCGACGATGATAAAGCGATAGGTGCTCTGGTCCGGATCATCCGGGATTGAGCAGTGAGCGTTATTGCGAGGCGTGGTTTCTGACATTCACTTCGTTTCCAGCGGCATGGAGCCGCTTTTGTTACCTTTTACTTCAAGCGACTTACGACCGCGGCTTGCTTCTCCAGCGGCTTACGGCCGCTGTTTCAAAACTCCATTTGGCTGGCCGAACGTGGCGAGTATCGGTTGAATTCGGTCCTCAACGCGCACGCGCCGGACCCGTTCGGCCCGGACGATCGACATCAGATTCTCTGTGGCCAGGTCCAAATCTTCGTTGATCAGCACGTAATCGTACAGATGATAATTGCGAATCTCCTCGGCGGCGTCTGCCAGCCTGCGGCGGATCACTTCGTCTGAATCCTGGCTCCTCGCCCGCAGCCGCTGCTCCAGTTCTTCGCGGGAAGGCGGTAGCACAAATATCGTAACTGCGTCCGGAATCCGCTCCTTTAATTGTGCCGCACCTTGCACGTCGATGTCGAGTACGAGGTCTTTGCCGGTTTGTCGCGCCAGTTCCAGTTCGCCGATATGGGTTCCGTAGTAGTTTCCAAAGACGTTGGCGTGCTCCAGAAACTCATTCGATTCGATGAGCCGTTCGAACTCGGCATGGTTGATAAAGTGGTAGTCTTCACCGTCGATCTCATTGCCACGCGGCTTGCGGGTTGTATAAGAGACCGAAAAGGTGAGACCTTCCAGGCTCTCCAGGAGGCGGGAAACCAGCGTCGATTTTCCTGACCCGGACGGCGCCGAGATGATAAAGACGGTGGTCATTCGACGTTCAGGGACTGCTCGCGAATGCGGTCGATTTCGGCTTTGGCGGCCAGACCGAGATCGGTCAGCGTGAGACCCGCCTCGCCGATCCCTCCGGTTTTCGAAAGTATGGTGTTGGTTTCCCGGTTCATTTCCTGCAGAAGAAAGTCGAGCTTCTTTCCGGATTCGCCGGACGCGGCGAGCAGAGCATCCGTCTGATCGGCATGCGTGCGAAGCCGGACGAGTTCCTCACTGATATCGGTGCGTTCGGCGATAAGCGCCGCTTCCTGGGCGAGACGACCGGGATCCAGATGCGCGCCGTTCAATAGTTCGGCGATCCTCTCACGCAGGCGCGACTGGAAATGGGGCAGTGCGCGGGACCGAATGGATTCCATTGCTTCCACCAGCGATCGAATCGATTGGGCGCGGGCGCGAATTTCGGCTTCGATCGCTTCACCTTCGCGCGCGCGAAAACGGTCCAGTTCGTCGAGGGCGGCGGCGAAGGTGGCGAGCGTCTCGGTTTCGAGCGAATCGCCTGCGTTTTCCGGGACGCGCTGTTCGATCATTCCCGGAATTCGCAGCGCCTGATTCAGATCGGGGCGCGAATCGAGGCCCAGCCGGGCCGCGGCCCCGCGGAAGGCGTCAAGCCAGCTTGCCAGAAGCGCCTCGTTAATGGCGGCCGCGGAAGTTGCGTTGCCGTTGCGTTTCAAAAAGAGCTGGACCTGCACGTGGCCGCGAGAGACGCGTTTGCGAAGCGCGGTCCGCATGGCCGGTTCCACGGAATCGAACTCCGGCGGCAGGTGAAAGTGCATGTCGAGCCCGCGGTGATTGACGCTCTTGATGGAAATAATGAGTTCGCCGGCCGGGGTTGCGCGCGATACACGCGCAAAACCGGTCATGCTGCGGATCGACATGAATTGAAGTTCCGATTATGACATCCGCTTTCGGTTGTCGAGCTCAAGACGGCCATCCGTGTGAACGCGCACAAGTCCGCTTTGAGAAGATGAGTATGATGCCTGCTTTTCCCTCACGCGCACAACGCGCCGCGCTGCTCCAGACGGAGTTCGTGGCCGCTGCGCGCTGAGGGGCACATGACTTCCGCGGAGCTTCGGGCAGCATTCGCGCGGCCCCCCGCATTCGTTCCCACGACAGCGCACTACCGCCTTCGACTGATGCTCGTGCTGGCGGGAATGTTCCTTCTGTATCTCGCGTATGTGCTTTTAGTGGCTCTGATCGCCGCGATCGGATGGTTCGGAACCAGGGCTCTCTGGGGCGCGGCGCCGCCGAATCTGCTTACGGCGACCCTTCTGGTGGGCTTCCCCGCCGCTTCCGCGATCGCGGTTGTGTTTCTCCTCAAGCCGGTTCTCACCAGACCACCGCGGCCGCCGAAACCGCTCGAGATCCTTCCCGAAAGCGAACCGCTGTTATTCGAGTTCGTGCAGCGCATCTGCACGCTGCTGGACGCGCCCGAACCATCGCGCATCCTGGTAGATCTCCAGGTGAATGCTTCGGCGTCGATTCCGGGATCTCTGGGATTGCTATGGGGCCGATACGATCTCACGATCGGGCTTCCGCTGGCGGGCTGTCTCGCGCTGCCCGAATTTGCAGGCGTGGTGGCTCATGAGATTGGACACTTCTCGCAGCGCGCGGGGCTGCGTTCGTATTTCCTCATTGAAAGCATTCAGCGATGGTTTCAGAGAGTGGTCGAGGAGCGGGATCGATTCGACGCATGGCTGGACCGGCTCTGCACGCGACGCGACATTCGCCTGAAGGCGGTTGCCCATTTCGCCCGGATGATGGTGGCTGCAAGCCGGAAATACCTTTTCTTCCTAATGCGGATTGGCCGGCGAATCAGCAGCGATTTCAGCCGCCATATGGAATTCGACGCCGATCGCCGCGAGGCGGCGGTGGTAGGCGTGGAAGCATTCGCGAATACCTTTCGGAGGCTGGACGAGTTAAATGCCGCGACCATTGTGGCGTGGCTGTGGGTAACCGAGAGTCGGAACTCCGGTCTCTTTCCCGACGATTATGTGGAACTGGTCCGCGCGGGCGAGAATGCCATTGCCGACGGGGTGGTGAGCGTCCGTAAGAAGCTTCGAGAGAAGAGCCGGTTCGACACGCATCCCTCGAACCAGGAGCGCATCGCGGCGGTACGCGCCTTTAAACCATTGGTGAGGCTCGAACTGGAAGGCAAGGCGGAGCGGCTGTTTCACAACCTCGGCGCCATCTGCCGGCAAGCGACGATGGATGCGTACGATCGCATTTTCGGACAGGCTTCCGGCGGCAGAAACATGATTCCTGCTCGCGATGCGATCGCCCGGATGGAAGAAAGACGCGCAGGGAAAGCGGCGGCCTTTGCCATGTTCAACCTCGGGTAGAGTTCTGCGGACGCTCGTTCCGGCTCGACTCGGATACTGGAGGCGAAGCAGCTGAGCGCGGCGACGGAACTCCGAGACCGGGAACTCCGAACCGGAAGATTTGACGTACCGGAATCTGCCTGCATTCGAGCACACCTGAGATCACCGGTGAGGACAAGAGAGCGAGTGTTATGCGTGGTCGGACAGACGGTGCTGGCGTTCCGCGCTTCACGATGACGAGCCCGTTCATCGACGGAAGTCGTCGATAACTTCGGGACGATTTGGCAGCAGATTTGCTTTTCCGAACAGCGTTGGCGCTGCTGTTTTGCCGCACTCGCCGGCAGGCTTCTTGCCGCTTTTTCGAAAGCCTCTCACATCGCAGCGCCACTGGACGTAATTCCTCGGTTGTTTATTGCAGTACGAAAGACCGGCGCCCCTGATTGCACGGGGGTGCGGAACAGGAAACATATGTCTACCGGACCGCAAAGCGCTACAATTTCATTGAATTCAGAAGATAACAACCGCGCAGGAACCGGAATCCAGGGTCTCGATTACATCCTCGAGGGGGGATTTCCGCGCAATCGGATTTACCTGGTCGAGGGACATCCGGGCAGCGGGAAAACCACGCTCGGATTGCAGTTTTTGATGGAAGGGCAGCAGCATCAGGAAGCCGGTCTGTGCATTTCTCTGTCGGAAAACAAACAGGAACTCCAGCAGGTGGCGGCGTCGCACGGCTGGTCACTCCATGGAATTGAACTCTATGAGCTCGAAAAACTCGAGGATCAATACCGGCCGGAAACTCAATATACAGTGTTTCATCCGGCGGAAGTAGAGTTGAGTTACACGACCAATCAGATTCGCCGCCTCGTGGAAGAGCTAAAACCGTCCCGAGTCGTAATCGATTCCTTATCTGAATTACGCCTGTTATCTGAGGATCCTCTGCGCTTCCGGCGCGAGATCTTCGGCATCAAGCAATTTCTGGCGAATTACAAATGCACAACTCTGCTGCTGGACGACGTCGAGACGGGAGAGCAACAGATCCGCAGCATCGTGAACGGCGTTCTCCTGCTGGATCGGCTGACCACCGATTACGGCTCCTCGCGCCGCCGGCTGAGCATCGTCAAGCTGAGGGGCGCAAAATTTCACGACGGCTTTCACGATTTCGCCATCGTGACCGGCGGGCTGGACGTGTACCCGCGGCTGGCGCACGCGGAGAATCGGCGGTCATATAGCCGGGAGTGGTTCTCGAGCGGAGTAGAAGGACTCGATCAACTCCTTTACGGAGGTCTCGACCGAGGCACCAGCACAGTAGTGATCGGACCGGCGGGTTGCGGGAAATCCACTCTCGGCTCCCTTTACGCGCACAGGGCCGTTCAACGGGGCGAGTGCGCCGCGTGTTACCTTTTCGAGGAAAGCGCCGAAACCTTCCTCGATCGCAGCCGGGGCTTCGGCATGGATCTGGAAGATGATGTTCGCAATGAGCGCCTCATGCTTCAGCAGATCAATGCGGCGGAGTTGTCGCCCGGAGAGTTCTCTCATCGAGTGCGCGAAGCGGTTACGAAACGCAATGTCTCGGTAGTGGTGATTGACAGCCTGAACGGGTACATGAACGCGATGCCGAATGAGCGGTATCTGCTGATGCACATGCATGAGCTGCTGGCCTACCTGGCGCGCCGGGGCGTACTGACAATTCTGATCGTCGCTCAACACGGCCTGCTGGGCCACGCGATGCAAACCCCTGTGGACATCACGTATCTGGCCGACAACGTCATCGTGCTTCGCTATTTCGAGGCGGGTGGGGAGGTGAAACAGGCGATCTCCGTGACCAAGAAACGCAAGGGAGGACACGAGCGGACAATCCGTGAAATGCGTTTCACTTCGAATGGAATTCGCGTCGGACACCCCCTTCATGAATTCCACGGCGTGCTGACGGGCGTACCGGAATTTACCGGTAGTCAGCAACAGATGATGCAGGCGGAGACTGCGCATGATTGAGGCCCGGGAACCAATACTCGTGCTCGCGCCAACCGGCAGGGATTCTTTCCTGATCTCCGACACGTTGCGCCCTTTGCGACTTTCGATCGATGTCTGTTCGGATCTCGACGAATTCGCGCTTCATCTGGAGCAGGGCGCGGCGGCAGGATTAATAGTCCAGGAGGCGCTGCACGAAGGCGCTCCCACGCTTGCCAGGGCGCTTCGCGAACAGCCGCCATGGTCCGACATTCCCCTGATTCTGATGACCACCCACAAAGCTCCAGACCGCGTGGTTTTCAACTTATTGGAACAGGGCGCCAATATAACGCTTCTGGAGCGGCCGCTACGGGTCCAGACCTTGACGGCCGCGGTCGCCTCCGCTGTGCGCCAGCGGAACCGCCAGTACGAGTTGCGGGATCGGGTAACGGAGAGCCAGCGAACGGAAGAGCGGCTGCGGCAAACACAGAAGCTTGAAAGTCTGGGGGTGCTCGCCGGAGGCGTGGCGCATGATTTCAATAACCTGCTGACCGGAATTATGGGAGGGATAAGCCTCGCGCTCGATCGCGAGCCGCCCTCCAGTCCGCGCCGCCGTTATCTGGAAGACGCCATTCAAGCCAGCGAGCGAGCGGCGGACCTGACGCGCCAGTTGCTTGCATATGCCGGAAAGGGGCGTTTCATTATTCAGCCGGTGAATCTTTCAGATCTGGTTCGCGAGATCAATCGGCTGATCGAAATCTCCATCCCGAAAAATGTCCGCGTCGTTCTGAATCTGTCTGGCGCGCTGCCGCCAATTGAAGGCGACCCGGCGCAGTTGCAACAGATCGTGATGAACCTGCTGATGAACGCGGCGGAGGCGATCGCGTCCAATCAGGTGGGTTTGGTGGTGGCTGAGACCGGAATGGCGCAGGTGGACGAAAATTACCTCCGGAAAACATTGCGGGCGGAAAACGCGGCCCCCGGAGAATACGTCTACATCGAAGTTCGCGATACCGGCTGCGGTATCGACGAAGCGACTCTGTCACGAATCTTCGATCCCTTCTTTACCACGAAATTCATGGGGAGGGGCCTGGGTTTGGCCGCTGCGTTGGGCATCGTTCGCGGACATGGCGGCGCGCTGAAGGTGGACAGCGTGCGCGGCCAGGGCAGCACATTCCGGGTGCTTCTTCCCGCGAAAGGCGTTTCACAGCAAAAACGGACGATTGAATTTCCGGTGGTGGAACGGTCTTCTGGAAATCAAACGATCCTTGTGGTTGACGACGAGGAAATCGTTCGAAAGGCGGCAAGGAACAGCCTGGAAAGCTGGGGATACCGGGTTCTATTGGCGGAAAATGGACAAATCGCCGTAGATTTGTTTACCGAAGCGCGCCACCGGATTTCACTGGTTCTTCTGGATATGACTATGCCGGTGATGAACGGTGAAGAAACACTGCGGCATCTCCAGCGCATTGAACCCGGCGTGAAAGTGATTCTTACCAGTGGCTATGATGAGTCCGAGGCAATGGTGAGATTCCAGGGAGCGGGGCTTGCCGGATTCATCCAGAAGCCGTATACCGCGTCCCGGTTAGTCGAGCGCGTCAACAGAATTTTTGAGAGCGGCAGCGCGCCGGGCGCATAACGACCAATGGGGCCAGGTGGGACGGCATCTTCACCGACATTATGCCGTCGCCGCCTGGCTCGGAACGGCAAGACATTTCCGCACGGCTTCGAACAGCGGCTGCGGCAAAAATGGCTTCTTCAGGAATCCACAACTCTTGGCCGGGTGCTTCAGTTGTTCCACTTCCAGATCGAAGGGATACCCGGAAATGAACAGTACCGGGATTTGCGGGTACAAAGCTTCCACGGCGTCGGCCAGGCAGATACCATCCATTTTCGGCATCCGGATATCGGTCACCAGCAAATCAATACCGCCAGAGCAATCCTTTATGAGCCGAAGAGCCTCCTCGCCATCGGAGGCAACCGCGACATCAAATCCGGCATTCGTCAGCGCGGTCCGCACATAGGAGCGCACCGCGCCCTCGTCGTCCACGAAAAGGATTCTTTTTTTCGACATTCAATGACTTTCAGGTTCCCATAAAAAAAAAGATCAAGGCAAATCGGCCTGGTTCTCCCCCCGTCATCCCGGAAATAGATAAACAAAAGGCGCGCCACCGCCGGGCAATTGACCGCGAGCCATCCCGGC
>Ga0157369_10001702_pt1 | contig 26779 bp, 24 predicted proteins | sample C25metaG_FD_113461 | JGI IMG/M metagenome (GOLD analysis project Ga0157369, IMG submission 113461) | Corn rhizosphere microbial communities from Kellogg Biological Station, Michigan, USA - C2-5 metaG | ecosystem: Host-associated > Plants > Roots > Rhizosphere > Soil | place: USA: Michigan... | reverse complement strand
GTGATGGAGGGATTTGTTCACCTGAAGGTATCGCCATGGTTGCGGAGGCTGATTACGCGCGGGCTGGCGATTGTGCCGACCATTATCGTGGTGTGGCTCAATGGCGAGCGCGGGACGGAAAGACTGCTTATCTTGAGCCAGGTGATTCTTTCGCTGCAGCTGAGCTTCGCGGTGATTCCGCTGGTGATGTTCACGGGTAATCGCGCGAAGATGGGCGAGTTTGTGAATGCGCGATGGTTGAAGGCGCTGGCGTGGAGCACGGCTGTGCTGATTGCAGGGGCGAATGTGTGGCTGCTGGTGCAGACGGCTATGGGGTGAGGAGCCGGACAGTAAAAAGCTTGATCGGAGAAGTGGGGAGAAGGCGAAGAACGCCATCTCCCCTTTTTGCTTTAGAGGGCGGCGGATTTGTGGAATGTGGTAATGAACTGGAGGGCGAACACGTTGCTGTTGCGATTGGAGCCGGAGCCGGCGTGGCGCAGTTCGTATCCGAATTTCAGCAGCTGAAAGCGATTGGGGCGGAGGGCGGCCGAGGTTTCGAGGATATTGGTTCTGCCGGTGACGTTGGTGCTGGTTAGCGAATAGCGTCCTGCAATGGACCAGCGTGGGCTCAGGACCTGGCGGAAGTCGGCGTACCCTGCGGACTCGCGGAAATTCGGAAAAAGAGTGTAGGGCATGACGAAGCGCTGCACCTCGACGTAAGCGGAGGAGTGGCGGTGAGCCCAGCTGGCATCGATGCCGATGGCGTGTGCGGGGAGGGCGCTTGGCTTCGCTTCGCCGGGGAAGTAGTAGGCGTATTTCCGATCGAGATAGGGGCCGCGATAGCCTGAAGCGCCAATGCGAAATCCCTGGCGGATGGTGTATCCGGCTCCGCCGCCCCAGTTGCCGTACTGGTCGTGTGCAAAGATGCTGCGCGGGTTTGCAGGAGACGAATTTGCAAATTGCAGGCGGCCGTCCCACTTTCCGCGGCTGGCATCGAGTTGCGCACCGGCGACAGCAAGGAACGAGACTGGCGCGTAGTAGTAGCCGTATTGTGGCGGAAGATCGACTAGCGCGTTATCGGCATCGTCATAGCGCAGGAGAAACGATCCGAAGGCTGAAGACATTTCTCCGGCACGGACAAGGATCGATCCGCGGCTGGAGACAAGCGAGTAGTTCAATGTGGCCTGGAGAACAGAGCCCTTGGCGCCATAGCCTTGCGTGGAGAAATCGGAATCGTAATAGGGACGCGTGATGAACTGGACAGCTCCGGTGGCGAACCAGTTATCGCTGAGTTTGATTGTGGGATAAGCGACGGCGCGCGAACCGGCGATCAGAGGTGCGCCGGATCGCGGAGCATCCGTGAGCTGAGTTGAGCCGATTGCCTGAGCTGTGAGCGTTGCGCGAAGATCCACACCTGAATTTGCTTCTTGTGCCGGCAAACAGGTTGCAGCAAGCGCAAGGAGAATGAGGCAGGCTTGGCGGTGTGCCTTCATCCGACTAAAACCTCTTCGAGCTGTCGCATGTTATCGGTCGAGCTTTCAAGGATCGGGCGGCCGGCGAGGATTTCTCGCGGAAGCATCAGAAACGTGGCGACGATCTCGGGGTCGAATTGGATTCCGGCATTCTCGACGAGGATGGAGAGGGCTTTCTCGTGTGTCATCCCCTGGCGGTAAGAGCGGTTGGTAGTCATGGCGTCGTAGGCGTCGGCTACGTGAATGATGCGGGCGTCGATGGCGGTCTCGGTTTCCTGCTGACCGTGCGGGTAGCCAGTCCCATTCCAGTTCTCGTGGTGCAATTCGACGGCGGGAAGATAGTCCGCAAACCCGTGCACGCCTTCTAGGATTCTGCGGCCAATGACGGGGTGTTGCTTTACCAGTTCGAATTCTTCCGTGGTGAGGCGGCCGGGTTTTTGCAGCACGCTGTCGGACACGCCTATTTTGCCGATGTCGTGCAGGAGGGCGCCGATGCGGATGCGTTCGACATCCTGAGGAGGCAATTGCAGGGCAGTTGCCAGAGCGCAGGAAATCTCGCTGACGCGGCGACTGTGTCCGGCGGTGTATTGATCGCGAGCGTCGAGGGCGTTGGCGAGGGAGCCGACGAATTCGAGATAAGCAGATTCGAGTCGTTCGCCGGCGGCTTGCACGGAAGAGGCGGCCTCGTTGTAGATTTCGGCGAGTTCCTGAATTTCGACGATGGATGAACGCTGTGATTCGATTTCGCCGAGCCTGCCGGTGCTGACCGCATTGCGCAGGTGCGAAACGACTGTCGCGATTGGATTGACGATGGAGGTCGAGGAGCCGAAGCTGCATAGCAGCGCGACGAAGAAGCTTGCGAAGGCAAGTTCAAGAAAGAGCTTGTGCAATTTCGCCTGAATGGGGCTGGTGGCAAGATCGACGTTCTCGAGGCTGAGTAGCGTGTATCCACTGCCGTACGACTCGAGGGGTAGCGAGATCCAATTTGTTCCGTTGAGACGGAGGTCACATTCGGTCTGGGCCTTGCAGGCGGCCAGTGCTGTTTCCAGATCGTGCGAAGAAATGGCAGGGATGTTCGACTCAATGACTACGCCATTGTGAAGCAACACGACCTGGGTGGCGAGATCAGAGAAGTCGAAGAACTCTCCGACTACGAGCGAACCGATGTTTTCGTCGTTCACGTTGACCGGAACTGAGGCCACCTGGAAGGTGTGTCCGTTGAGCAGCAAGAACCCCGAGCGGTTGCGATCGAGATGAGTAACTTCGAGTGGGACGAGTTGCGATCCCTGACGCGCGACTCCGGCAAGCGGACTGCCGTTGGGAGCTGAGACGAGCATGAAATCGAATCCCATATGCTCGCCGAGTTCGCGCAACTGATCTTCGACGGTGCTGCGGGCGTCGGAGCTTTTCGGATTCTGGAGCAGGAGTTCCAGTCCTGCTTTGAGCGCTGTGTTCTCGCCGGCCACCCGCAGAAAGCGGCTGTTTCGCAGATCGCCTTTGGCATGAATGTTGGCGATCGCGACTTGGCTTTCGCGGAGCGAGGTGTGCAGGCCATCGCGGACCGTAGCCTGGACGAAACGCTGAATCATCCAGAAGCTGGTGGTAAGCAGGATGGCGAAAGGTAGAAAGCAAAGAATGAACGCGCGGGTGCGAAGATGTGTTTTCATCGGGACCCCGCGTTGTGTCCTGTTGATGACTGTTGTGCTTCCTGGCTGGCATCGATGTCGAGAGGAATGAAAAAGTCGGCCGTCGTGTCGTGCGTGCTTTCGACAACGATGGTTTTGCGGAAGAAGCCGGCCGCTTTGTGCCATGCAACGAGCGTGTACTGGCCTGGAGGAACATCGGGGATGCGATATTGGCCGCTGCGATTGGGGCGAGCGAACCAGCGGTTCGGGGTAACCACCACGGTGGCCTGCATGTTGGGGTGCAGGTGACAGTAGATGTCAACGATGCCGGGTTTGGAAAACGTGACCTTGCGTGTCTGGCCCTTGTCGTAATTTCCGAGATCGAAGGATTTGGGTTTCGAGAGGGAATAGATGTTGTGAAAGATGGGATCCATGTTCGGGAAGAAAACAGTGGAGCCGACAGGAATGACCACGAGATCGGGCATGAAGCGGCGATCGAGCTGCTGGATTTGAGGCGCCGGAGAATCGGTGGCATTTGGGCCGGCGGAGGTGGCTGCCTCTAGATAGATGACGACGCGCGAGCGTTCGTAGGCGAGGGGGTCCTGGTCTGGGTCCTTGCCAAGCTTTACGGCGGTTCCTCTGTGGTATACCGAAACGCTGGGAGTAATGCTGGGCTTGGTGAGCTTTTTCTTGATGAGGATTGTGCCTGTGATCGCCTGGGCGGGAAGAGAAACGGCAATTGCGGCGATGCAGCAGTGCAGAAGGAGACTTCTAACTCGCATGTGCCGATGACCTCGCGGTACAGGAACGGGATTGCCCGGCCCGAAAAGCGTTCAAAGGGAAGCGCAGGGCCGGCAAACACCTAAAGTCTAGGGGGCGGAAACTCTGGAAGAAATACCACTTCGCGCAGTGGTAATGACGCAAACGGGGAGTTTTGGCGCTAAACTTGGCTGCACCGAGGCTTGGCATGCGTAAGACGATGGAAGTGCTTGGTCTGATTCTGCTGGGGTATCTCTGCTGGATCACGTATTGGGCGCTGAACGGGCCGAATCGCCTCCCGGACCGGATTCCGACGCATTTTGAGATCTCGGGGCTGCCGAATGCGTGGGGCTCACCGAGATTCCTTTGGATACTGCCGGCGGTCGGGTTGGGGCTGTACCTGCTGATGACGGCGCTGGCGAGTATCCAGTTTCGGAGCTACAACCTTCCGGTTCGACTTACCGAAACGAATTTGCCGTTCATCCAGCAGAAGACGAGCGAGATTGTGGCCTGGACCAAAACGGAGATGCTGTGCCTTTCCGTCTACATCCAGAGCGCGATCATTCGCGCCGCGCGGGCTGGTGAGTTTCGATTGTCGCCGGCAATCGTTCCCCTATTCGTGCTGGTGATTTTTGCGACGGTGGGATGGCATCTGGTGGTGATGCTTCGCGGAGCACGATCGCGTGCGGAATTAACCGATGCTGCCAGTTGTCTTCGGAAGAATTAGACGCGTGGAGGGGACCGTCTGGAGAGACGGTAATGGTGTGCGCCGGTCTTAGAATATCCAGACGCTGGCGACCAATGTGACCATCGCAACTATGGTGACAACCTGATAAATCAGATCTTCCTTGCGATACGGTCTTGCTGAAACTGCAGAGGGGGAGGAGATCATACCTGGTGCCTTTCTCACAACTGACGGCAGGTACGCCGCATGGCCCTTTGAGTACGTTATCGACTATTAAGATTCAGTTCTTCTCTTTTGTGAATCAACCAAAAGTGCCAGGGCAGGCGGTTACTCGAGTCACTACGAAAGACAAAGGGGGAGTGTTCCGCCAAATTGAGGGTCAGTTTGGCGGATGGCGGGTTACAGGAGAGCGGTGTTGACGGGATCTAGTCTTCGGCAGTGACGGGGTCGATGATGCTTTGCACTTCGGCGACGGAGTTGGCAGGGAAACCGCCCTGACTGGCATGTTCGCGGACTAGCTGCTCATTTGCCGCGTTGTAGATGCAGTAGATTTTGTCGCCGGTGACGTAGCTGTGGACCCACTGAATCTCAGGGCCGAGTTTGCGGAGGACTCCGCAGGAGGTCTGGGAGATGGCTTTGAGTTGGTCGGGGCTCATTTTGCCGGCGCCGGGTACTTCGCGTTCAATCACGTATTTGGGCATAGGAATCTCCGAGGTTCATATGGACAGGCCGGATGTTTTAAAACGTCGGGTGTCCGGGCCGTCAGTTTATCGGGTTCAGGGGTTGGTGGGGAATCCTTTGTTGCAATCAAAGTAAACGCTGTAAGGTGTAGAATCCGCTCGTGAGTACCGGACCTCAACTCGTTCCCCCGACTGAGCCGCGCGAGCGGAATTGGATTGCATTGGCGATTGCAGCGGGAGTGATTGTCATTGTCGCCGTTGTTGTGATTTTGATGATGGAGCGGGGCAAGGGACCGACCACGGTTACGCCGATTTCGGCGCAGCCTGATCCGTATGCGGCGAGCCTTCCGATCAGCGACGTGAAGATGAGCGAGAGCAGCAACCTTGCCGGTGGAAAGGTCACGTATATCGACGGGCGGATTACGAACAAGGGTGAGAAGACGGTAAGCGGAATCACGATGCAAGTGCTGTTTCGCAACGCTGCCAACGAAGTTGCGCAGAACGAGACACAATCCTTGAAATGGATCAGGACGAGGGATCCGTATGTGGATCTTGAGCCCGTGTCGGCAGCTCCATTGAAGCCCGGGCAGGGGCGGGATTTCCGGATGATTTTCGACGCGGTAACAGAGGGCTGGAATGGAGTGTATCCGGAAATGCGCATTGTTCACGTAGAGGCTAAGTAACCCAAAAGTGTGATTTACCCGGTAAGAGTTACCGCTCGTTGTAAAAATTACTTTCTGATCAACTATAGATCGCAATAAATTGCCCTGCTGAGCCACCCGAACGTAAGAGCTAATTGATTACAAGTGTTTGGGTTAGGTCTTTCTCCACAAGCTGAATACCCTTTGGCATGCTCCATGCACTGACGTAGGGTGAGCGGTCAAGCCTGCTCGCCCGCAAATCACGCGGCATCCGCAATATCAGGGGTTAGACAAAAATGAAGAACGACCTTAGAGCAAGAATTATGGTTCCCAGCCAGTTAGCTGTTTTCGCACTGGCTTCGGCTATCGCGATCCCCGCGATGGCTCAGCAGACGCAGCAGCCAGACAATAATTCCCAGAATGCTCCGGCGGCCGCGCAGCAGACACCAACCTCCACTCCTCCAGCGTCGGCGACGCAGCCGATTCAGGAGCAGAAAGAGGGATTCTGGGGCCGGGTCAATCCGATGGCCCGTAAGAAGTGGGTGAAGAAGAGACTCGATCCGATCAACGATCGCCTGACCGAACTCGACCAGGTGAACGCGAAGAACGCTTCCGACATCAAGGACGTCGATTCTCGCGCGACGGCCGGCATCAAGAAGGCGCAGGAATCGGCTGACGCAGCGAACCAGGCAGCGACTGCAGCCGGTGAACAGGCGAAGAAGGCTAATGACACCGCTACCACGGCTTCAGGACACGTTGACACTCTGAACACGACGGTGAGCGGTCTGGACAACTACAAGCCGATCACGGACGTTGAAGTTCCGTTCCGCGGCGGCAGCCCGGTGCTATCGAAGGATGCAAAGTCGAAGCTTGATGACATGGCGAAGAACCTGGAAGGTCATCAGGGCTTCATTATCGAAATCGAAGCGCGGTCGCCTGCCGCAGGGGCAGCAGGTATCGCGAGTTCGCAGCGTGAGGCAGAGGCTGTAAAGCGCTACCTCGTAACTGAACATGAGATTCCCGTCTACCGTATGCACGCCGTAGCACTGGGCAATGCCCACATCGAAGACACCACGCAGATGGCCAGCAACGCTTCCGCAGATCAGACAGCGCCGAAGCCAGCAACCCATCACCGTGAGCGGGTTCCCAGCGTTGTGCATATCAAGTTGATGGAAAACAGTTTGGCGGCCCAGGGCACCACATCCCCCCATGGTATGGCGCCCTCGACCGGTACGGAGCAGCATCAATAGTGCTGTGCAGCCACCCCCCTGAGGCTCCCTTCCGTGCCGACGGCTACCCCGCCGGTGGCCGCCAATAGAGCTCTCGCAACACGAGAGAACCAAGGCAACTTGGCCCCCGTTAATAACGGGGGCCGTTTTTTGTCTGGGCAACTTGTCTAGGCAACTTTTGATCAGGTCTTACTTCCCAGCTTTGGTTTCCGGTTCCCCTGCGTCTTCCCTTGACTAGGCCGATTGTTCGACGGAACTTGGCGGAACCGCCCTCGTCGCAATTTTCTGCAGGCCCCATCGTTTTCAGGCTGACAGCGGGAGAAGCGGCTGCTACCGTACCGACATCGGCCCCCATTCCAGATTTTGACTCTACAACGTAATCAACCCGAGAGGCAGGAGGTCAGCCATGTCTTCAGTGCTCATTACAGAAACAAGCAAAGGAATTGGATACGAAACGGCGCTGATGTTTGCGCGCGCCGGTCACCACGTGTTTGCGACGATGCGTAATCCCGCGCAGTCGGACCTTGGAGCGGTAGCAGCGAAGGAGAATCTGCCGATTGCGATTTCGGTGCTGGATGTGGACTCGGACGAGTCGGTTCGCAGTGGGATTGGCAAGATCATTGCGGAACACGGGCGGATCGATGTGTTGGTGAATAATGCAGGTGTGGAGGCGTATGGAGCGGTGGAAGAGCTTCCGCTGACGGTGTTTCGCTCGACAATGGAGACGAATTACTTTGGATGCATCAGGACCATCCAGGCTGTTGTGGGGCATATGCGGGAGCGTCGGAACGGGTGCATCGTGAACATCTCATCGGTTGCGGGGCGGATCGCGAGCCCGCCGCTGACGCCTTATATGGCTTCAAAGTGGGCTCTTGAGGCGTTGAGCGAGGGATTGGCAGGGGAGTTGAAGACGTTCAACGTGCGCGTGGCGATTGTGGAGCCAGGGATCATCGATACGTCGATGGCGCGGCGCCTCGGCGAGCCACCGGAGGGATCGCCGTACCGGCAAGTCGAGCGGTTTGCAAATCTTTTCGCTACCACACTGCGGCAGAATCCCGTACCGGCGACCGTGGTAGCGCAGAAGGTGCTGGAGATCGTGGAGAGCGGGACGTGGCAGTTGCGGCATCCGGTGGGGCCTGATGGGGCTCCGTTCATTGGGTGGCGCCAGTCGATGACGGATGAGCAGTGGGCCGACCTGTACTCCAGCGGCGATGACGTGTGGTACGAGCGAATACTGCGCGACTTTGGGCTCGATACGCGTCCCAAGGCTGTAGCGGCTGATTAGGGTCGCGGCGGCCGGACGTTTTCGACTCGGGAGTTTATGTCTGTCCAGACCGCTTCAATGAGGCTGGTGAGGGCAGTCCATGTGAATCGGCGGAATGGGGACGTCTCGGTCGCCCCTACGGTGCTGGTTGATGTCCGCGCTTCTCCCAGGACTGCGTCGCAAGGTGACTTGTCCTGGGCTTATTCTTCCTCGTCCCTATGCAGCGCGCTGTGAACCCGGCCGGCGACGCAGGAGGAGCATGGCGAGGAAGGCGCCAGCGAGGACGTCGAAGGACATGCAGAAGCCGGGCCACCAAACTGGAACGCCGGGATCGTGGATGAGCAGGTGGTGAAAGGAGTCGTAGATGCCGTGGCCGGCGAGTGCGGCAGCGACGATCCAAGGGCTGGTTTTGAAGCCGATAACCGCGAAGACGATGAAGGCGGTGGCTGCCAGAGACTCCGCAATCAGCACGCGCGTGCTTGCTCCCATGACGGCGAAGAGGATGTAGTAATGAGCGACGACGATGACCACTGTGGAGTAGAAGGCGCGGTCGCGATCGAATCCCGTTAGCAGGGCAAAGATGCAAACGGCGAGCGCGAGGAGGATGCCGACCAGGTATTCCATGTTTCTGCTCCAGCGGAGAATCTTTATAAAACCGCGGCGTCAGCGCCCTTGATCAGATTGTTGTCGGTGCAGGCTTCGGCACTGCTACACGGGCGATGAGGTTGAAGAGGATGGGACGGAGGAGGTAGAGGATGATAACGAAGAACATCACCTCGAGGCCCTCGCCGAAGGCCCACATGCCGGAGGAGGCGTTCTGGGTGGCGATGATTTGCGCGGCAGGGACGCCGGTGCTGATGGATTCGTACCTGATCATCAAATTGCGCTTGAGGATCATGCCTTGCCAGCTCAGTTCCCAGATGATGTAAAGGCTGAGGAGTTCGTAAACGAGGCGGAGGAACCAGTTCATACTCCGGACGAAACTGGCATAGCGATCTGTTTCGGATGGCACGCGGTCGTTCAGCACGGAGAGGATCGCAAAGCCGAGGGGGCCGAGGGCGGCCAGAAGCAGCCACAGCCCGGATTGATTTTTGGAGCGGATTACGAGAAAGCTGCCGAGGAAGTACAGCGCAACTACGGTTGCGAGAGATCCGAAGAAAATCAGCCTCTTCAATTCGCTGAGCAGGTGCCAGTTCCGAACGTAATCGGAGTGGCCGGCGGCTACTTCAGGATTGATGAGGTTGGACAGCATACCGCCGCTGACTGCGACCGCGGGGATCAGCAGGAGCAGGAGAAGCGCGACGAGCAGTTGCTTCTTGATCATGCCTGTGTTTGTGGAAAGATGGTTGATTCACTTTACACGATTTTGAGAATCGTGACGTTAACTTCAGCAGGCCTGTTCCCAGGTGCTCAAGAGCGAGGCGCTTACATGTCAATCAACTTGCGGACGACGGGATAGCACTCGCAGGCGGCGCTTCGCAGCCCTTCGCGATCGAGGATGCGGATGTGTCCGCGGCGATATTCGATCAAACCGCTTTGCTGCAGGCTGCTTGCGGCGAGTGTGACGCTGGTTCGGCGGGTGCCGAGCATGCCGGCCAGAAACTCCTGGGTGAGTTCGAACTTCGGACTCTCAAGGCGGTCCTGAACCATGAGCAGCCAGCGGGCCAGCCTTTCTTCAATCTCGTGCAGTCCGTTGCAGGCTGCGAGCTGAGTGAGGGCAAAGTTGTGTCGCTGAAGGAATCCCAGAACAAGGCGAAGCAGGGGCTCAGATCGGAACACTTCCTTCGCAAACTCCGGGAAGGGCATACGCAGCGCGGTTCCGGCCACTTGCATGAACACCGTAGTGGGCGAACTCGCCGAACCGAGCAGGTGCATAGCTTCTACGATTCCCTCCCTGCTGATGAGCCCCACCTCGACGGCGCCGCCATCTTTCATGTAGGTGACGACGGAGGCGATTCCGGAAGTCATGAAGTGTGCAAAGGCGGGCGTGTCGCCTGGCCTCATCAGCATTTCGCCGACGGGGAGTGACACAGATTCCATGCGAGCCAAAAGAGACTTTCGCTGAGCTGCGGGGAGCTGATTGAGGATCGAATTTGCAGAGGTGCGGGTCATGGCAGCCATCCTTTGGCGATCAGGGCGCAAGGAATGGCCGCCTCTCGGCGAGGTAAATTGCGTAGGTCTGACGTGATCAGGACCCGACGGGCCCGTGATCACTATATGGACCAGGTACTAATGCAGTATGTTCCTTATCCGACATAAGCGGAAGCTTTATCTAGACGCATGGGCAGGGAGACGCGGAAAGCGGTTCCGCTTCTTCCCTCGCGGGTGCTGGTGTGGGTGCGAATTCTGCCGCGGTGCCTGTCCAGGATGGCTTTCGTGATTGCCAGTCCCAAGCCTTGTCCGCGATCTTTGGTGGTGCTGAAGAACTCGAACATGGTGAGCCGGACCGGGCGAGCGATTCCGTGGCCGTTGTCGGCGACGAGGAGATGCGCTTCTCCATTTGTGCAGCGGAGGCGGACGTGAAGCGAGCCGCTGATGGGCAGGGCTTCCAGGGCATTCTCAATGAGACTGGAAAAGACATGGAGCATTGCTTTCGGATGGATTTCGACGATCACGTTTCGGATGAGCTTTTTGGCAAGGCGGATCTTTTTGCCGGTGATGTTGTGGTGGTGAATGTGGAGCGCGGCTTCGACGACGAGGTGTATCTCACTCGACTGAGTTGAATCTGGTTCAATCGTCAGCGGCTGATAGAAGGTGTGCGTCTGGCGGGAGATCCTGGCGAGAACCTCCAATTGCTTTTCGGTCATTTCGGTGTATCTGCGCACCTGATGGTCGTCGAGCGAACTGGTTTGGGCGAGGTAGTTGAGGTTTGTAATTGCTTCCAGCGGATCGTTGATGGCATGCATCATGGCGGCGGCAAATTGCCCGGCCGCGGCCATCGCCTGACTCTCGCGCAGAGCTTCTTCCAACTGCTGGAGCCTGTTATTCGAAGAGATTGGATGGACCACTGCGCACCTCCCCAGTGCAGCTGGAGAGGACGCCATTGCTTGGCGTCGCGTGCTTGGAGGGAAGCTCCTCCTCGGGCCAGTGTGTTTCTTCGCCGCAGCATCCGGCTGGAACAGCCGTGCTTACTCAGCCGATATGTACGGTACCGAACAATAGGATGGTGGAGTAGTGAAAATGGATGCCAGCTCGTGCGAGCGGGTTGCCCAGCGGAAATGGATGTTCGCCGTGCGTGAGCCTTTCATTCCCCCGTGCGCCCTTGCTGCGCCGAGATGGTTCGGGCGCAGCGGGCATGCATAGGTGAATTGTTTGCTTTCGTCGGGATGTGCGCGGTTCCCATCATCCGGGAATCCCACCCCCTCCCCCCCCGCGTCTTTGTTTTCAATGGATTACAGCTAACGTGCGCCGCAAATACTTCTTTCCAATGGACTTAGCTTGTAAACATCCCCAAATCAATGAGTTAAGGGACTGCGGGCAAGTGAGACGGAACAACGGGCTTTGGCACATAGGGTCTTAAAACGAGCCATGGTGGATGGTGTCGCTGTGTTGTGGTTCACATTTTCGATGAAGCGTACGGGAGGTCTGTTGAGAATCGGTGCGTGAGGTTGTTGCCTGATTCGAGTATGAAGAAAACGTCGAAATGAACTGCAAAATTCTCACGAGAGTCGGCAATTTATTTTCGCTTTGCGCTTGTGAAGCCGAGCCCTGGACGGACGTCCGGGAGGATGAGATGAGGGCCATTCAGGTTCTTGGTCTCCCAGGTCCGAACACACGGACCTGGGACACCCGGCAAGGTGAAAGGCCTTCGTTCCGAAGTTTCAGAACCGGGAAATGATGTTGCGAGAGATTGTGGCTGCGGAGATTCCCGTTCCCGCCCTTGCCGCCAAAGGCGCGGCAAGAATGGGGCACCCGGGACCCATCGGTGTTGTGATTCGAAGAACCGTACGCGGGTTAGTGGCCCATGGGGGCGGGGGACAGCTTTTTGGGGCGGTTCATTAGGAAGGGGAGGGGGACAAGGACTGCGGTTACGGCGACCATTACCCAGATGACGTCGACGTAGGCGAGGAGGCGGGCCTGGATCTGGGCCATGCCGTAGATTTGTGCGCCGGCGTGGTAGATGGCATCGGGCATGGCGGAGCCGCGTTGGACCCAGGCGCCGGCGAGTCCTGCGCGCAGGCGGTCGTAGGGCGGGTTGCCGGAGGCGGCGTGGGGGATGAGCATGGCGAGATGCTTCTGGCTTTGGCGGGCGAGGAGCGTGGTGATGAAGCTTATGCCGACGGAGCCGCCGAGATTGCGCATGAGGGCGGTGAGTCCGCTGACCTCGTTGTACTTCTCCTGCGGGATTCCCGAGTAGCAGAGCGTGTTGATGGGGATGAAGAGGAAGGGGAGTCCGAGGGCGATGAAGACGCGCCAGCTTACGGCCTGTCCAAAGCTGATGTTCTGGTTGAGCGTGGACATGCGGTAGAGGCCGAAGGTAGTGATGACGAATCCGATGGAGACAAGTTTGCGCGCGTCGAATTTGGGCGCGAGTGCTCCAGCGACGGGGAAGAGGAACATGAGGACGAGTCCGCCAGAGGAGACGGCCATGCCGGCCTGGCGGGCGGAGTAGCCCATGATCTCCTGCAGGAATTGCGGGATGAGGACGGTGGATGAGTAGAGAGCGACGCCGACCATGAACATAACGAGCTGGGTCATGCCGACGTTGCGGCGGGCGAAGAGGCGCAGGTCGAGAACGGGGTGGTCGATGGAGAGTTCGCGCCAGAAAAATAGGGTGAGTCCGATGATGGCGGTGACGCAAAGCGTGATGATGAAGCGCGAACTGAACCAGTCGTCTTCCTGGCCCTTGTCGAGCATGATCTGGATGGAACCGATGGCGATGATGAGGAGGCCGAGTCCCCAGTAATCGATGCCTTCGCGGCGCTTGCGAACTTCGGCGAGGTAGGGCGGGTCTTCGACGAGGCGGTTGGAGAGATAGAGCGAGATGATGCCGACGGGGATGTTGAGGAAGAAGATCCAGCGCCAAGTGTAGTTGTCGACGATCCAGCCACCAACGGTGGGGCCGAGGACGGGTGCGGTGACGACGGCGACTCCGTAGACGGCGAAGGCCATGCTGCGTTTTTGCGGGGGGAAGGTGTCGGCGAGGATGGACTGCTCGCTGGGCTGAAGGCCTCCGCCGGCTGCGCCTTGGAGGACGCGGAAGAAGACGAGCATGCCGAGGGTGGGGGCGATTCCGCAGAGCAGCGATGCCACCGTGAAGAGGAAGACGCAGGACATGTAGAAGCGCTTGCGGCCGATGCGGTTCGCGATCCAGCCGGAGATGGGCAGGACCATGGCGTTGGCGACGAGATAGCTGGTGAGGACCCAGGTGGCTTCTTCAGGGCTAGCGCCGAGGGAGCCGCCGATGTGGGGCATGGCGACATTGGCAATGGAGGTATCGAGCGCCTCCATGAAGGTGGCCAGCGTAACGGTGATGGCGATGGCCCACGGGTTGGCGCGGGGTCGCCATGTCTGGTGGAAGTCTGCTGTCGCTGCGGTAGCGGCGGCGGCCACGCGTGGTCCTCTCGATGATATTTTGCCGCCGTGCGGAGCGGGTTGATGCTGGAAGTGCTGGGATTAGATTACTGGAAAAGACAGGGGTCGGAGATCAGTTCATAGTTCGTAGTTCTTAGTTCGTAGTTCGTGTTGGCATGGGCCAGACAGCGGTCGGGTGGTTTCCTGTTGTGTCATGCTGGTTTGGAGATGACGGGGAGTCAAGCAGTTGCGGGGAGTGGGGCTGGCTTGGGGATGCTGGTGCTGGGGGTGGATACTTGCGGGCCTTCCGGGACGGTGGCGCTGGCGCGGATTGTGGCTGGAGCGGTTGAGGTGCTGGGGCAGACGGAACTGGCGGGGAGGACGTACTCGGCAACACTGGTGGCGGCGGTGGAGGGATTGCTGTCGAGTCACGGGGTGAAGCTGGCGGAGGTTGGTGCGATTGTGGTGGTGCATGGGCCGGGGAGCTTTACGGGCGTTCGGGTGGGGCTGAGCGCAGTGAAGGGGCTGGCGGAACCGGGGCAGATTCCGGTGGCGGCGGTGTCGCGGCTGGCGGTGCTGGCCGCGAAAGCGGGGGCGGGGTCGGCGGCGCTGGATGCGCATCGGCATGAGGTGTTTCTGCGGGTTGAAGAGGACGGCGAGATTCGAGAGTTGCTGGCCGCGCATGAGGATTTGGCAGGGATTGTTCCACCACCGGGTGGGGTTGCTGTCTGCGATGACTCAGCGGCCGAGATGGTGAGTGCAGCCTGGAGCGAGGCAGTGCTCGTGAGGAGCGAGGCGCCTGCGGCGGGGGATGCGATTGCGCTTTGTGCGCCGGAGATTCTGGCGGGGCGATTTGCGGATCTGGCTTTGCTGGACGGGCATTATTTGCGGCGGTCGGATGCGGAGATTTTTGGGGAGTCGGCGAAGACGGATAGCGGGAGGACATCCGGGATTTCGGTGCGGGGGATGACGGCGCAGGATATCGATGCGGTGATGGAAATTGCGGCGAAGACGGATCATGCTCCGAAGTGGACGCGGCAGGCGTATGTTGCGGCTGTGAATGCGGGGAATCAGCCGAGGCGGATCGCGCTGGTAGCTGAGGGTAGAGGCGGGGTGCTGGCGGGGTTTGTAGTCGCGAGCCTGGTTCCGGGCTCGGCCGGGTCGCCTGCAGAGGCGGAGTTGGAGAGTGTTGTTACGGCTTTGGCGCATCAGAGGCGGGGGGTGGCGCGTGAGCTTTTTGCGGTTCTGAAGACGGAGTTGCGGAGGCAGGGAGCGCGGGAAGTGATTCTTGAAGTAAGGGACGGAAATCGTTCTGCGCAAGCGTTCTATCGGTTTGTGGGATTCAGGGAAGAAGGGCGGCGGGCGGGGTACTATGCGGATCCGGTGGAGGACGCGGTTCTGATGCGGCTAAGGCTCGGGTGAGTGCATTGAGTTTGGCCGCCGCTATTGCGGAAACGGCCGCGACGGGGATGGTGCACCCTGGTTCGGGGTGTGAGCTTTGTCACGGGTGTTGAGTCAGAGTAGAAATAATCCACAGTAACTCTGAAATTCTGTTGCGTTGGTGCTTGCGGACCGAGTGGGGGGAGGACTATATGTATTTTCTAACGAAACACGGAGGTGCTGGATGGATGAGATAAATGCCGCCACGCTGAGCGAAGAAGTGGGTCGTCTGCAGGCCGAACATCGTCGCTACGCTCAGCGGTTAGAAGAACTGCTTCAGAAGCCTTATCTCTCCGAAGATGAGCAACTCGAAGAAGTTCGCCTGAAGAAGCTGAAACTACATGCGAAGGACCTGATTTTTGCTCTCGAGCATCGGGTTCCGGTAACTGCATAGTTTTCGGGCGATCGGGCTCATGGGACGATGATTTGAACGGCTTGGCGGGGCGTGTGTGCCTGAGCTGGCCGTGCGGAGTGCGGGATTCTTCCGCAATCACCCCGGTGTCGAAATCAACCGTATAATCGTTAGGGACAATGGTTCGTGACGGTTACATTTACGGTTTGAGTCTGCTGGCGGTGGCGGGGGTCTTGGCTTGGGCCACGGGCGCGTGGTACTGGAGTATCGTGCCTGTTCTGCTGGCCGCGTTTTTTCTGTGGTTCTTTCGCGATCCACAACGGAAAATCCCCAAGGGTGACGGGTTGGTGGTTTCTCCGGCAGATGGAGTTGTGACGGAGACGGCGAGGATTGAAACGCCGGAGGGTCCGCGGCAGCGTATCAGCATTTTTCTGAACGTGTTTGATGTGCATGTGAATCGCTCGCCGATTGCGGGCGAGATCACGGCTGTGCGCTATCAGACGGGGAAATTTCTGAACGCGATGAACCAGGAGTGCGCCGAGCGCAACGAACAAAATATCGTGACGGTGCACGGCGAGGGAATGGAGATTGTCTTCAAGCAGATCGCGGGATTGATTGCGCGCCGAATTGTTTTTAATTATGGCGAGGGCGATCGCGTGGAGCGGGGACAGCGCGTGGGACTGATCAAGTTTGGCTCGCGGACGGATGTGATTTTGCCGGGCGAGGCGGAGATTCGGGTGAAGACCGGACAGCGCGTAAAGGGCGGTTCGTCGGTCATCGCGGAGATGCCGGAATCGGAGACCATGGCAGGTGTGAAGGCGCCGCGACGGGTTGCGAGGGCCAGCGTGAAGCCGGAGACGGAAGACGGAGAGGTCGCTTGAATTCCGCGGATGCTGCGCTGGCGAAGACGCGGAACCGCGCACGCATCCGGCGTGGCATGTTCATCTTGCCATCGTTCTTCACGGCGCTGAATATCGGAGCCGGCTACTTTGCGATTACGCAGACGCTGGATGCAATCACGAACAATTTGAATGCGATTGGATCGCTCACTCATCTGGATGTGGCGGCAATGGCGATTCTGCTGGCAATTCCATTTGATTCGCTGGACGGGCGCATTGCGCGCATGACGAATACTGCAAGCGATTTTGGACGCGAGCTGGATTCGCTGGCGGATGTGATCACGTTCGGAGTGGCTCCGAGTTTGCTGGCGTGGGTTTGGGGTTTCCGTTCCCTGCCTGAGACCATCAATCCGGATCTGCGGCACCACATCTTGCAGGCGGGTTCTTTTCTTTGTTTTCTATTCGTGATTGGCGGGGCGTCGCGGCTGGCACGGTTCAATATCAGCCACGATCCGAAGCCGCGGAATCCCGGCAGGCCGGATCGGAAGTATTTCGTCGGCATGCCGATTCCTGCTGCGGCTGGATTGCTCGCGACCACGGTTCATTTTTTTGGTGGGTATCCGGTAACACAGTGGTGGGTCGCGATTCCCTGGATGTGCCTGGTGGGCATGGCGGGTTTTCTGATGGTGAGCACGTGGCGATTCTGGTCGGGCAAAGAGATCGACCTGAGCAAGGCCCATCCGTTTCGGCTGCTGCTGGTGATGGCGATCGTGCTGTATATCATGATCCGGTTTTCGCAGGGCGTTCTGTTCGCCATTGCGCTGGTCTATATGTTCTCGGGAATTTGGGCGCGGGCCGCATATGGCTGGTCGCGCCGGCGGCGCAGAGGACGGGGTGGTGTGGGGCAACTGCAGGAGAGCCCCGAAGCTGATCCGGACCCACTGCATCACGCGTGAACTTAGAAGCGAACTGGCGAGGAGAACAGGAAACCTTGTATCCCACCCGAAATTGGTCTGACGACCAATTTAGAATGGGGCACCCGCCTTCTACGTTGCGCCTGGTAGACGAACATTTCGGAAGCGCCGAGTGAGTGGCGCTTGACTCAAAAAGAAGGAATTCTGTGTACAAGATTGCGATTGTTGGAGCTTCGTCGCTGCTGGGCAAAGAGATGAAGGATGCGCTTGCCGAGTCATCGTTGGCGGCAGCCGATGTGGCGCTGCTGGACGAGGACGAGGGGCTGGGGCAGCTCGATCAGTTGGGGGACGAGATCACGTTTGTGCAGGCAATCAGTCCGGATTCGTTCGAGCACGTCGATTTCACTTTCTTCTGCGGCGCCGATGGGTTGACGCAGAAGTACTGGCGCGAGGCGCTGCGTGCAGGGTCGACAGTGTTGGATTTGTCGGGTGCGCTGTATGCGGAACCAGGTGTGCTGGTGCGTTCGCCGTGGATTGGCGCGCAAGAGGTGGCGGCAGACCTGTTTACGCCGGCAGTGGTCCCGGCGCATCCGGCGGCGCTCGCACTGGCACTGCTGATGGAGCGCGTGCAGCAGGCTGCACCAGTGCGCCAGGCTGCGGCAACGGTGCTGCTGCCTGCGAGCGAGTTTGGCCGTGCGGCGATGGACGAGTTGCATCAGCAGACCGTGAACCTGCTGAGTTTCCAATCGCTACCTAAGGCGGCATTCGATGCCCAGTCGGCGTACAACCTGCTGAGCGGGTTTGGGGAGAACGCGAAGGCGGCGATTGGGCAGTTGGATGGGCGCATCAGGCGGCAATACAACGCGCTGGGAGGAAGACGGCTGCCGGCGCTGGCGATCCAGACGATCAGCGCGCCGGTTTTCCACGGGCACTGCTTCTCAATTTTTGTGGAACTTGAGAGGCCAGTGGAGGTGACGACGGTGGAAGAGGCGCTGAGCGGCGAGCATGTGGATCTGGTGTTGGAGGAGACCGATTCGCCTTCAAACCTGGCGGCTACAGGGCAGAACGATGTGCTGGTGCGGCTGCGAATGGAGCCGGGCGCCAGGAACGCGAATGAGTCGTCGCGGCTTTGGCTTTGGGGGGCGTCGGACAATCTGAGGCTGCATGCGCAGAACGCGGTGGAGTGTGGGCTGGACCTGCGGAGATTGAGGCCGCAGGGGACAGTGCAGTAGAGCGAGGGAATAGGGAGTCGGGAATAAGAAGCAGGGAGTAGGGTAGGGAATAGGGATTAGGGAGTAGGGAGTGAAGGGCACTCCCCGTGTTGTGGGCACGAGGAGTGGTTGAGTCGGGTCGCTATTCGTTGCTGCTGAGGAGGGAGAACATGGCGCCTTGCGGGTCTTGGCCGTTGATGATCCAGCCGCCGCCGGGGACTTGCATGGGACCGTTCAGCACTTTTCCTCCGCCGGAATTGACCCGTTCGACGGCTGCCTTGATGGAATCGACGTTGAAATAGAAGTTCCAACATGAGACGGGAATATGCGGGGCTTTGGTCATCATGCCTCCGTCGCCCATTTGCTTGTGGTCGCCTTCATCAAAGAGGCGATAGATGCCCATCGGTCCCATGTCCATATCGCTAATTTTGGTCCAGCCGAAGAGTTTGTTGTAGAAGCTGAAGCCGGCTTCGACATCGGTTGTGTAGAGTTCGTGCCAGCCGATGGTGCCTGGCGTTGGCGCTTCGGGGCGCCTGGGAGAGGGCATAGCGGGATTGGGAGTGAAGACGACGATTGCGGCGCCCTGCGGGTCGGACATGACTGCGAAGCGAAGCATACCGGGGACGTCCGTGGCGGGTTTCCACAGTTTGCCACCAGCCTCGACGATCTTTTCGATGTGGGCGTCGACATCATCGACTGAGATGTAACCGACCCAGGCGGTGTGGCCGGGGATGTTCAACATGCCCGCCATGCCTACGTCGCCGAGGTTGAAGGTGGTGTAGGTTGAACCGCCGGGGCTGGGCATTTCGCGTGTGGTCCAGCCGACGACGTCGGAATAGAACTTGCCGGCGGCTTTTGTGTCGCTGGTCATGAGCTCATACCAGCTGAATTTGCCTTTTGGGGAAAACATAAGAGGGCTCCTTGTCTTGCGTAAGAGGTTGCTCTGCAGCTGTCTCGCAAGTAGATATCGTTGATATCAACGTAAGGAGGCCGGTGTCAACCGTTTCACGATGAATTGTGGTGAAGCGGACTGAATGGCCAGAATTATGGACGAGTGTGGCGGAGCCAGAGCTGCTCGATGTAGCTGTCGGTCATGCCGGCGATGTAGTCGGCTACGGTGCGGGCGAGGCCTTCGGTAGGGATCTGGAGCTGGTGGTCGGGTGGGAGCAGGCCCGGGTCGGCGATGAGGGCTGAGAAGATTTCCTGTGCGACGCGAGCGGCGCGTTCGTGTTCTTCTTCCATTCCTGGCGAGTTGTAGAAATTTTCGTAGAGATAGTGTTTGGCGGTGGCGCGCTCGGCTTCCATTGCGGGACTAAGGGTGGCGAGTCGATGGGGAGCGTGGCGAATTTCGTTGAGGGTTGTTGCGCCCATCTCGGTGACGCGGCGGTGAATCTCTTCGATGAGATCGGTTACGAGGGCATTCAAAATGCGGTTCAGGGTTTCGTAAACGGCTTGCTTGGCTGGAGCGGCGGGGTATTCGTTTCTGACTTCGTTGTGGAAGCGGCGGAACAGCGGAACGTGATTGCAGACGTCTTCGATTTTGAGAATGCCGGAGTCGAGGCCGTCGTCGAAGTCGGCGGTGAGGTAGGCGATTTCGTCGGCGAGGTCGATGAGTTGTGCTTCGAGGGGTGGGCGGAGGTCGAGGAAGTAGTCGGAGAGTTCAGGATGCGAGGCGCTGGTGTAGTCGCGTGAGTGCTTGATGATGCCTTCGCGCACGGCGAGTGTGAGGTTGAGGCCACGGAAGGCCAGGTAGCGCTCTTCGAACCAGGTGACGATGCGGAGGGCATGCAGGTTGTGGTCGAAGCCGAGCGAGTACTGATGGAGGGCTGTGTCGAGTGCCTTTTCGCCTGCGTGGCCGAAGGGAGGGTGGCCGATGTCGTGGGCGAGCGCGAGGGCGTCGGCGAGTTCGTGGTTCAGGCCGAGAGCGGTGGCGATGGTGCGGGAGATCTGGGCGACTTCGAGGGTGTGGGTGAGGCGGCTGCGGAAGTGGTCGCCGGGCAGATCGCCGGCTAGGCGGGAGAAGACCTGAGTTTTTCCGGCGAGCCGGCGGAAGGCGCGGGCGTGCAGGATGCGGGCGCTGTCGCGCGCGAAAGGAGATCGATAAGGGTGGTCCGGTTCGGGATGTTGACGGGCGGTGAGGTTTCCCGCGGCGTTGACGGCGATAGCAGGCGGCAGCAGGAGATTGTGCTTGTTTTGTTCGATCATCCCGATTGGATCCCAATGTCGGTGTGCAGGATCCCCAGGTTTGGTTATAACGCAGGGAAATGCTGGAGAACACGGAAACGAATGCGCGAATTTGTTCAGAAAGGTTCCCTGAACGTGTTGAGAGTCACCAATGTGCCCGGCGCAAGGTGCTATAAATTCTTGGTGCGACAGAATGGACAAGCGTTCGCATTCGGGAGTACCATCCTGCCGTTTTTATCAGGTGCGCGAGCTGACGCTTGAATTTCGCGCACTCCGAAGATTTTTCAAATTCGGACTGGAGGCAAGAATGAAGACGATGAAATGTGTTGGCTTGGCCTTATTGGCCCTTGGAGTTGCGTTCACGACCACAGGATGCGAAAGGCATTCGAAGAAAGAGGTTTTCTACCTCGTTTCGTCGAACATGGCATTGCCGTACTGGCAGACGGTAGCGAAGGGATTCAACCAGGCCGCTGCACAGTACATGGTGACGGCGAAGGTGGTAGGCCCGGAGAACTACGATCCGCAGGCTGAATTGGCGGAGCTGCAGAAAGCGGTGGCAGCGAAACCGGCGGGAATTCTGATTTCGGTTCCAGATGTGTCGGTGCTGGGATCGGCGATCGATTCCGCGATTGCGGCTGGTGTTCCGGTGGTCACGGTCGATTCGGACGCGGTGGGCACCAAGAGACTGTTTTTCATCGGTACGAATAATCTGGATGCGGGCAGAATGGGCGGTCACAGGGCTGTGGAGCAGTTGGGCGGCTCGGGAAACGTGGTGTTCTTCACCTTGTCGGGGCAGCCGAACATGGAAGATCGGCTAAAGGGGTTCAAGGACGTCATGGACACGCGTCCGAACATTCACATTGTTGATGTGATCGACATTAAGAGCGATGCTCGTGCAGCGTTCGACAAGACTCAGGAATTGTTGGCATTGACCGGTCCGAAGAAGATCAATGCGTTTATCTGCCTTGAGTCTGCATCGGGCAAGATGGTTTCAGATGCGGTGAAGCGGGCGGGCGGCAGCGACCGTATGGTCATTGCATGGGATGTGAACCAGGACACGCTGGATGGGATCAAGGGTGGCTCTATCAATGCTACGGTGGCGCAGAAGCCCTTCACGATGGGGTACATCGGGTTGAAGCAGCTGGATGCGATCTTCCATAATCCGCCGTCGTCGCTGGCTCAGGACTACACCCAGGATGCGTTCTCGCCGTTCCCGGTGTTCATTGATACCGGCACCTCGCTCGTGGATAAGCACAACGTGGATGCGTACATCGAGACCGCGCAGGCTCATCAGTAGGTTCCCTCCAGGCCGGATGTAACTTCATTTTTCTTTGTCGAAACGACCAGTGCGGCAGCTTCACGGAAACGGAAGCTGCCGTATCTTTTTTGTCGCGCAGAATCACAGTGCTCTGGTTTGAACGGCTGTAAATAGAGTTGTAAATCGATTGCAGGGAATTTCCTCAGTGCAGGAATGGCATCTACTTGACGTTGTGCAAAATTGGGTACAACATATGCAGCATCAGGGCTGTTCGGGCAATTGGTCACTCGTGCCATGCGCGGAGAGCAGCAGGACGTCGGCCGAGCTCGACAGGCTGAATTGTACGGGTGAATTCAGGACGAGCGATGGTTGTGAAGACGCAACTCAGAGGTGGCGAGGTCACCGGATTGCATATCGGCGCGAGGAACGTGCGCCGGTATTTCCCAAAAGGTACTCGCGAGATTGAACTGGAACTGGATGGTTTGCAGATTCAGTGCGGGCTATCTCCGGAGTTCTGGCGTGGACAGCCGGAAATACACGATCCACGTCTCTGCGAATGGCTGGATTTCAAGGTGCTGCACCGGATCGGTGAACGAAAGCAAGTGAAGCTGGCGATGACGCCAGAGGGCAAAAGCGTTTTTCGGCTACGGTCTGAGGTTCTAAGAGAAGACCTGCTTGCCGGCATGGAAGCTATAAGTGCTGCTTAGAGGGACTTCCTGAGTACACGCTCAGGAATGACCGAATGTTGCGAGAGGCGGCGGCATTTCCACTTTGGCGGAGACTACCGCCTTTGGTTGCCAAGAAACCTGATGTCTGCGGGAGAACGCGTGTGCGCACGTGTCAGGCGAAAGGCGGAGCCAATGCGAAAGCATCTTGAGACGGAAGCAATAGAGGCACTGAGGGAGACATTGCGGCAGATCTCGGTTATCAAGGTGAAGGAGATTTCCATTGATGCCCGAGGGAATCGAGGAGAGAAGACGATTCTGGGGCACATCGAGATTTACGGTCATGCGCACTTGCTGGCCTGCAAGGTTGTGGACCGCTGCGAGATGACATCTTTGAAACGAGCGGTTCGTGAACTCGAGCAGGTACAGAAAAATCGCGGCGTGGTGGTGATGCCGATCCTGATAGCTCCCACGATGTCGGATGAGGCACAGACCCTTTGCCGAGAGAACAACATGGGGTTCATGGACCTCGATGGAAATGCGCGGCTCTATCTTGACGAAGTATTTATTGTGAAGCGGTCGTTGCATCAGAAAAAGATTCCGCCAGCGGCTGAACCATTGCACACCAGCGAAACGGCCCACTTTGCTCAAGTAGCTTAGTACGTGCCGGGGTTCCTCAGCCTACGACGGTAAACATCAAGGGCGGCCAGTGAAGGCCGCCCTTGATGTTTTTTGGGGATGTAATTTTCACTCCGGTTTGCTCAGGCCGGTGGCGTTGTCCTGTTTGGCAAGGCGGACGCGCGCGGAATCGAGCTTCTTCTGGACCTTCGCGACTTCGGCGGGTTCGATGTCGGCGGGAGCGGATTTGGAGAACTCGTTCACCGAGATTTCCCATTGCGCAGCAGCGAGACGAATCCGTCCGGTCTTCTCGTACAGATCGCCAAGATGGTCGTGCACGGTGGGATCGGTCTGGGTGCGTTCGACCGCCTGGCGGAGATTGGTTTCGGCCTGCTCGTACTGACCCATCTTGAAATATGCCCAGCCGAGTGAATCGAGATAGGCGCCGTTCATCGGTTCGATTTCGACAGCCTTGCGGATCATCTTCAGAGCCTCGGGCAGTCGCGCACCTTTGTCCGCGAGCATGTAGCCGAGATAGTTGAGAACCATGGCGTTGTTGGGATCGATCTGCAATGCCTGGCGGAAGTACTGCTCGGCGGGTTCAAAGTGTTTCTGCCGCTCAGCGAGGCTGCCCTTGAGGAAGAAGAGATACAGATTATCTTCCTTCTTCGTGGTGAGCGAAGTGGCCTTGTTCAGAGCTTCTTCAGCGTCTTTCCAGCGATGGAGGCGGGTATAGATTTGACCGAGGTCGATCCAGACCTCACGGTCCTGGCCAGAATTGGTGAGCATGCCCTTCGCCATGTTGATGCCATCTTCGTCTTTGCCTTCGTCGACGAGTTCACCGGCGAGCATCAACTTGAGGGCGCGGTTTTTCGGATCGGCTTCGACGGCTTTGCGGGAGACGGCAATTGCCTTGTCGAACATTTTGGCGTCGCGGTAGACGTCAACTTCATTCTGATAACCGCGAAGGGCATTCTCTCCGCCGAGATCGATCATCTTCTGGTAAGTCGCGATAGCCTCGTCGACTTTGTTCTCTTCGTGGTAGACGGCTCCAAGACGTTCCAGGAAGATGGCCCTGTTGTTCTTTTCATCGGAGGTGTAGGCGCCGTTGGCATGGGAGGTGAGGTCGACCATGTGTTCGTAGATCTGAGCTGCCTCATCGTAGCGACCGAGCACGTCGAGCAGCAGACCTTGGTTGTAACCGGCTTCGAGTGAATCGGGATCTTTCTTTACGGCCTTCTTAACGGTCGTGAGAGCTTCTTCGTACTTACCCTGACGGCGAAGAATCTCGCTGACGTGAACCAAGGTGCTCGCATCTTCAGGATCTGCGGCACTGATCTGCTTGTAGATTTTCAGCGCCTCATCGAGCTGATTGTCTTTGAGCAGGGCTTCGGCAAGGGCGCCAAGAGTGCGCGCATCCTCCGGATCCATATCAGCGGCGCGCTTGTAGGCGGCGATTCCGTCTTTGGGGCGTTTGAGCTGGTCGTAGACGGCTCCGAGGGCAAACTCCATCTTGGGTGTGCGCTCGGATTCGGGGACGATTTCGATGACCTTGGCAGCGTGCGCCAGGTCGCCATTTTCAGCGTAGAGGCGGGAGAGATTGAGGACGACCTCTTCCGAGTCCGGATCGAGGTCCTGCGCGGCTTTGAACTGCTCTTCGGCTTTATCGTTCTGGTGTTTTACGGTGAAGAGCTGGCCGAGCACCATGCGGTCTTCAATGCTTTTGGGATCGAGCGTGACGATCTTCTGGAATTCGGCGATGGCCTGGTCGAGGGTGTTTCCGGTGGGCGAGGCGGAGGAGACGGAATTCTGGGCTTCGCTGAGCTGGCGGAGATAGAGGCGGCCGAGGAGCCGATGGGCGTCGATGTTGTTGGGAGAGGTCTTGAGCAGGCCGCGCGCGGTTGCTTCAGCTTCGTGCACCTGGCCGGTGCGGAAGTAGAGATCGGCCAACTCGTCATTGAGCTGGGGGGACTCGGGATCGGCGCTTAGCGCGGTCTTGTATTCCTCAACGGCGTGGCGCATGAATTCCGGACGTCCGGTAGCGATTGCCTGTTCTTCGTAGATCTCGGCCAAGGCGGCGTGATAGTAGGCCTGGGCGCGTGCGGGCGCAGGAGGCGAGCTGGGATTAGCAGTCGCCGGTTTGGAATCGGCCACGGGAGAGGCAGGGGCGACGGGAGCCGACGTGGCTGGGGCGCTCTTGGTTTGTGCATGCAGAACAGGCGCTGCAAGGAGCGAGGCGGCAATCGACAGCCACAGCGATGATGCTAATCTTTTTGTTTTCATGATCCTCTGGGATCCAGTGTCTTTTGTTGCGACAGGACGTGGATTTCGCGCCAGCCCGGTTGAAGTCTTTGATGCGGAACGTGCGCAGGCGCAACCTACCTAATGTTAAAGACGATTTTACCTGTGTTTGGTCGCAGAGGGGCAGTGGTTTCAGACGTTTTGACGAGACGCGGGTAACTGTTCAGGTGATGGCGAAAAGATCGCGGAGGAGGATTTTCAGCGGTTTGCGGGCAGGAGCCAGCCGGTTTCGCTGAGCGAGCTGAGCTGGCGGTGCATAACTTCGGTCTGGCGCTCAATGCGTTCGAGCAGGCGCTCGCCGGGATGGATTTCGCCGGAATAGGGAGGTTCGTGGGCGGCGTCGGAGATGGTCTTGTGCGCGGGCTCGGGCCATGGCGCGTTGTCGGTGGCCGCTGTAGGATTCGACGGGCTTTCAAGCTGGTGTTCCAGCCAGAGGAGCCGTTGCTGAACGAGTTGGAGCCGGGTCTGAACGGGAACGGAGCGTTTCCATTTCGTTTCGTCGGAGAGAGAGGCGAGGGTGGTGATGGTCTGGGCCAGGCGGCGAAGGTAGGTGACGAAAGCGGTGGCGAAATGCGCGAAGGGAAGGCGACGCGGCCAGGCTTCAGCGAGAAGTCGTTCGAGTGACTCTTCGGTGTCGTTGTGGGCCAGGCCGGTGCGTCGCCGGGCGAGGGCGAGTTGCTGTTCGGAAGTGGAGGCGGTAGTCCAGTATGCGATGAGTTGCTCGAGATAGCGGCGGTCTGCGGCGAGGCTGGCCCGGAGGAAGGCGGGAGCACGATCGCGTTCGTAGATGGGAAAAAGAAAGAGCATTGCGAGGATCGAGATTATGCCGCCGGCGAAGGTGTTGAGAATGCGGATGAGCGCGAGCTGCCAATCGCCGGAATAGGGAAGCCAGGCGAGAACGAAGGCAGGGGTGAGGAAGAACGCAAACGCCGCGTAGCTGACGGGCATGATCGCGATGGAGAGCAAGGCGAGTGGAAAGAGTACTGCCGCGATGACGAGTTGCGAGTGAAGTGCGACGGCGAGCAGCGCGGCGAGGATGCCGCCGCCGATGGTGCCGCCGATGCGCTCAAGACCTCGGCGGAGGGTGCCGGAGACGTGGGGTTGCAGGACGATGAGAGAAGTGAGCAACAGCCAGTAGCCGTGGTTGAT
>Ga0157369_10001700_pt1 | contig 26795 bp, 21 predicted proteins | sample C25metaG_FD_113461 | JGI IMG/M metagenome (GOLD analysis project Ga0157369, IMG submission 113461) | Corn rhizosphere microbial communities from Kellogg Biological Station, Michigan, USA - C2-5 metaG | ecosystem: Host-associated > Plants > Roots > Rhizosphere > Soil | place: USA: Michigan... | reverse complement strand
GTGATCCTCGCTATGGGTGCGGGTAGGAAAGCCGCGGCATCCATCCACCAATACCTCTCGAACGGCGAGTGGTAGCTCTTCCTCTATTCCCGCACATGCACCAACCAGAGGACGAAAATGGGTTCCGTAATTGGGTACCAAAATGGGGTCAAGACAGACCCAAATGGGGATTGTCCCGCCCCCATCGTTGTGGTAGCTTCCTAGCCACGGGAAATTCCGAAAATTCTGGCAGCCACACCGAGGAACCGCGATGTCCGGGAGAGCAGCCCTGCCTGTCGAACCCGTTCCTGAACCGGTCGAGGAAGCCGAAGAGTGCGCCAACCCCGCGCGCTTCTGGGCCATGATCGTCTTTGTGGCCGTGTTCGCCGCGGCCAGCCTCTCGGTCTACCTTTGGTTGCGTCCCCCCAACCGCCACTTCGAGCCTACGCCCTACGATGCCATCATCAGCCAACTGCGCTCCAACATGACCGAAGACGATGTGCTGGCGATCTTCCGTAACGCCAGGGACGGTGTGTCGCGCGCCGACTATTCCGCTTCCTACGAGACCACCCCAACCGGAACCCGCCGCGTGCTCGCCTTCAAGGTTGGCGGCGATGCCCCGCTTCGCGTCCGCCTCGGAGGCCTCTCCGGCAATACCGTTGCCGAATGGTGCTACAGGGATCATTGCCACAGCAACATCGAATAGTCCTTCCACCCAACTCCCCTCGCCGCACGCATTCCGCCGCAACCCTGCGCTGATCCACCCCAAAAAGAAATGGGCGGCAGGTTATCCCTGCCGCCGCCCTGTCCCTGGGTTTTCTTGAAGTGTTTCAATTCTGCTTGACTGATGAACTTGACCCTTGAAACCTTTGCCTGAGCCGCGCCCGTTACTGCAGCAGCTTTGTAACCTCCTGCTGAATGCTGTTGGCCTGGGCCAGCGCCGCGATGCCGGTCTGGCTGAGAATCTCGAACTTCGACAGGTTCGAAGTGGCAGAAGCATAGTCGGTCGCCTGAATCGCGTTCTGCGCCGCCGTCACATTCTCCTTCTGCGTGGTCATGATCTGCGTCAGCGAATTCAGCGTGTTGATCTGCGCTCCGATATATCCGTCTAGCGACGCAACCGCACTGATCGCCAGGTTGAGCTGGTTGAGCGCGCTCTGCGCGTTCGGCTGCGACAGCAGGTCGGTGCCCAGCATCGACACTCCCGCGGAATCCGAATAGCTCATCGTCGCCACGCCGCCCAGGCCCGTCGGATCGGCCGTGAATCCAGCCGGAAGCGCCTGCCCCGTCGCCAGATCCTCAACGTCATTACCGCCATGGTTCTGGATGCCGATGCCGTAGTACGCGCCTCCAGCCGTAAATGTCGCCGTGGCGGCTGGGTGCGTAATATCCGTAATAGTCCCGGAGGTGATCGATGCCTTCGAGCTCGCTGAAACGAAGGTGGCGGTCGTGCCCGCAACCGTGGTGGTGATTCCGTAGGCTGCCAGCGCCGTCGTCAGGCTGGCAAAATTGTCCGTGGCTCCGTTCAGCGTCACCGAGTGCACGGTGCCCGCGGAATCCGTCACCTGCAGCGTGCCCGAAAGCACGTCGCCCGCCAGCACGCCGACGCCGGCCAGCGCCAGAGACCCCAGTTTGCCCGGCGTCGTCCCACTGCCTACACCGGTCGTGATTCCCGACACGATGATGCCCGTGTCCGTCGCCGCACCTGCTCCCACGGCCTGGCTTCCCGCCTGCGACGCCGTGCCGAACGTGGCCGTCATCCCCAGGTTCGCATCGTTGATCGCATTGATCAGGCCCTGCGTCGTGTTCGCATAGCCGGTGGCCCCGCCCACGCTGATGGTCACCGTCTGCGTGGTGAGCGCGCCGCCCCCGCCCATCGCCAGATAGTTCACGTCGATGCTCGTGGTGGCGTTGGCGAGCGCGTCATTTAGAGTGGCCAGCTTGCCGCCCTTCGACAGATCGATGAACACGTTGCTCTGCCCGTTGCTGTACGACATCACACCGTTGCTGTCGCCCACGCTCCCCGCCGAGAGACCGCGGATATAAAGCTTGTCGATCGACGAGCCCGACGTGGACGAATCGCCCGTGAAAATATCCACCGACCGGCCAGAGAACACCTGCTGCTGGTTATAGGTCGTCGTGGAACCGATATTCGTGATCTCCGCCATGATCGATTGGTACTCCTGGTTGGCGGCGTTCTCCTGGGTGGCGTTCAACGTGCCGTTGGACGCTTCAGTAGCGAGGGTGATCGCGCGGTTCAGCAGATTCGTCACCTGCGAGAGCGCGCCATCGGCTACCTGCAGCAGGCCCACGCCTTCCGTGGCGTTGGTGGCCGATTGGGTGAGCGCCGTCTGGTTGGCCTGCAAACCGTTTACCAGCGAAAGGCCTGCGGCGTCGTCTGCGCCCGAGTTGATCCTGGAACCCGAAGAGAGCTGCTGCAGAACCGTCTGCAGGCTCGCATTCGTGTTGTTCAGATAGTGCTCAGCATACATCGCGGACAGATTGTTCAAGACTCCGAGGGCCATTTGAGCTCACTCCTTTTCCTGATACGCGGATGGCAGAAGACCTTCCTGCCGCTCAACCCCTCGGCCACTATGCCGTGGGCCTTGCTGCATCCACCCCGTTCATCGGAATCCCCCCGCATAACTTTAGTCATGGGCCATGATTTTTTTAGAACACTCTGTCAAACCCCGAAACAGAGCTGTCGCAAACCCCGCCAAACGCTGTCTCATCCCGCTCCACTCCCTGCCCCGAATCGCACCACCCCCTGTTGCAAAACGCGACAGCCCTCCCCTGCCCGCCAGCCCCCAATCCACCTTCCTCGAACCCCGCTTCCCGGCCTGCAAACGATTGACATTCCAATGACACTCCCGCGCATACCTCGTCCTATACTCAGCTCGTTCACATCTTGTTTCGAGAACTGGCGACCCATCCCCTTCGCGGCATAAAGCACACGAGCCCCAGCATAGGACAGCTTTAGAAGTGTCACATTCCGCCACCATCCAATCGCGCCTTTGCCCTATCTTGGGGAAATCAACGGACCCGGGCTCTTGGATTCTTGAAAACTGAGGAGCGACCATGAAGATCGTTGATCTCTTCCTCTTCATCGTGGTCTCAGCGTGCCTCGCCGGGTGCGGCGGCACCTCCAGCGGACATTCAGGCGGCGGTGGCAGCACTTCAACCACCGTATCCGTCTCGTTCGCGTCGGGCACTCCCGCAGTCGTCGCCGCAAAGATCGGCACCGGCTCCTTCCAAGCGCAATCGCTGACCGCCGGAAAACTGACCCTTTCCATTCCGAGCGGAACAGACGATTTCGCCGTCGCCTACGTATGCTCGGCGCCGGCCGTGCTGGCGGTCGAACACATTTACGAGGCCACTCTCACCGACGGAACGTCGTTTACTCTACCCTGCGCAGTGCCTCAAGACCGCGGTCCAACCGGCGCTCTGACGGGAAACGTCGACATCGCCGCAATTTCCGAAGCAAATCAGCTCAGCCTTGCCGTGAGCAACGGCAGCCTGGCAACCACGTTCAATACCGCTGCCGATACAGCCTTCAACCTCACCGCACCCGCCGGAACCGATCGCGTCGAAGTGCTGGCCTATGACTCCACCTTCCCCGGGTTCGGAATCACTTCAACCCTCGTTGCCGCACGAAATTTCGACAACCAGGCCGTTCCGGGTTCGCTCAATGGGGGAGCCCAGGTGGTCCTCGGACCCGCTGATCGCACAACCACCGAACCCATCACCTATAACAATGTTGCTGCCGGATATTCCGCCTCCACCTTTGTCGGGCTCATTATGGCAAACGGAAAGGGGGGATTCGCCATCTCCCAGTCCACATCGCAATATCCCGTACTCCCCGCCGGAGCCTTCAAGAGCGGAGACAGCTATACGTTCATCGCGAGCGCCAGAAATAGTGCCAAGCCGACCGAAACGATGTTTGTTGCACAATCATCCACCACGGCCGGACCGGTCTCATTCGCCTTTCCCACACCGTGGGTCTATTCGGGACCCTCCCCCGCGGCTCTGCCCACGTTCAACTTCGACTACACGGGATTTGCTCAGTCCACCAACGTCCATCAATTGGGCTCGATCACCTGGGGCCTCACGCCCTCCACGCAGATATCGATCGAAGCCAGCGCAAGCTTCCAGAATGGATCGACCACGCTCGAGATTCCCGACCTTTCAGCAATCCAGGGATTCTTCCCCGCCCCGACCTCGGGAACGCGCGTCATCTGGGTGGCCCTCATCGGCCCGGGCGGCCTCGCAGATCAACAGTCCGCAAACACCGGTTCCACGGCCAGCGTAACCAATAGCGGCATCTACACCGTGCCGTAATCCCGGCAGCGCGCAACGCTCGGGAAACGGATCAGCCCACCGCTATTCGCCCAAAATAGCTTGCAGAAAAGCCCTGGCGATTGTGAGCGGGCGCAATGTGGATCCGCGGTTCCTCGCCGAGGCCCTCACGGAATCATCAGTGCTTCTCAGCAGGCCGCGTTTCGGTGAGTGCAAGGACCAGTTGAGTGTTGGTTCCCAGCAGGACGCTCCTTTTTGTACTCGAGATGCGCGCGCTGCAGGCAGGTCCACCCGCAGGATCCAATTTCAACTCGGGGAGCCCCAGCACCACGCCCGGATGGACCATCAACGGCTTGCCTCCCTGGCTTAACCGGGGATCGTAGCCATCCATCATGGCTGCGGCATCACTGATTCGTCTTCCTCCGCCGGCCACCGCGACAGGAAGCGATCCATGCAGGCTGCTCGCCATCTCATCCGGGGGCGCCAGCAATGCGATCAGGTGCAAGGAGAGCGGTTTTCTTCCTTGTGTCTCACAGTCGCCATCGTCGAACACCAGTCCGAGCTCTGCCGCATCCGGCTTGCGCGAAGACGAAACCGCGGTTACGCGTCCATACACCATGGAGTTCGCGTCGAGGGTACAGCCCGTGTAGGCAATTCCGTACACAACGCGGGCGAAGATTTTCGTTCCCGGCTTCAGGTGCGCCGAGTCAATTGTGCCTGTAACCGCCAATCGGAGCGTCTGATTCAGCGGGATGTCGGAGGAGTCAAGCGTTGCACACTCCGGGTTCTCGACCGGGCCGGGCTCCATTTTCGAGCCACTCTCTTTCGCCACCGCCGTGTCCGCAGGATCCAGCTTGATCAGGCCGTCGCGATAATCCAGGTGCATGGTCATGTGCCCGAGAACGTCGAACCCCAGCAACCCTGCAACGGCGAAGCCGGCATTCTCTCTCATTGCGGCCGGATCGTAATCCAATACGCTGCCGCTCTTTTCCTTGCTTGCCAAACCGGCAAACTGAATATCGAAACTGTCTCGATAGACCTGGGCTGGTTGACCGGACTCGGTCGGCAGCGGGTTGGTGAAATTGATCTTTGTATTCGATACGGCATGCGCCGTATCCGAATCCATCGCGGTCATTCGCATTCCCGAGTCCAGCACGAAGAGCTTGCTCAGCTTTTGGTTAATTGTGACCGGAACCAGCAGAAGCTGCCTGCGGCGATATACAGGTTCGTAGTCGGCCAGCTCCCCGGATTTCGCCCTGTTTCCGGGCAGAACGTCCGGCTCGGGCGGCAGCGGCTCAAGTTCCAGTTTGTCGTGCAGGCCATCGATCGTGATCAGGTAGGATGCCAGAAGGTCGGTCCCGATGAATCCATCCGCTTTCCCGGCAAATGGGACGTCGCTCACTCCCACCATACAATCGTGGAACTCCAGGGGCCCGATGCGGACCGTGTCTGCCTGCACCGTGTTCATCGGTGCTCCCTGCGCGTGTTGGAACCCATTCTGATCGGCGATTGCTCTGGAAATAAACAAGCCCGATGCTGCCGTATCGACGATCAACCGGGCGGAGCCCCTTGGGAAATTCACATCGAGTCGATAGCCGTCGACGTGTTTCCCGTCTTGTCTTGAAGCCACCAGGGGAAGCGTTGCCGAGGGGATAGCCGGCAAAACCCTGCAGGTCTGTGAATCTTCGTGCAAGAGCGGCAGCAACCCATGCACCGTCTTCTCCGCTGTTGAGCGTGCCTGTGCGTCTATATCTTTCATGGTGCCCAAGGCCTGAACCGTTCCTTCAATTTCCTGGGCGGCAGGCATGATCCGGCTCCATGCCATCAGGATGTCGGGATCGGATGGGTCGATGTCGTAGGCCTTCTGGAGCTCCGCGCGCTGCGACGCATACATCGAATCGATTCGGAAGATCCGGCTGCGCACCAGGTGTGCGCGCGCGTAACAGGGATCGAGCGCCGCAGCCGCGTCCAGAGTTTTTATGGCCAGCCACGGTTCGCCCTGGCGAAACTGTACGTCGGCCTGAGCCGTAAGGAGCGCGGCCGATTGGGGGTTTGCGCCCATGGCCGCCTTTACCTGTTCCGCTGCCTGGGCGACTTTGTCTTCATGAAGAAGTGTTTCGATCAGGCTGGCGGAAACGCCGGGTTCCTGCGGCTGCTGCGCCAGTTGCTGCATGTACAACTGTTCGGCCTGGCCGTAAGAGCCATTCTTATAGGCTTCGTCTGCGGGGCTTGTTGCGTGGGGTGAGACAGGGCGGCACGTGCCCTCCTGTCCGTGGAGGAGCCCACACATCAGGATCAATGCTGCTGAGAGAGGCGCGAACAAACGCCATCGACTAGGACGCACTTTGGACATAGGAAAGAACCGGGGACGTGGCAAATGGGAGTATACGATAGACCGCTGGCCGGTGAATGAGGCTTCAGCGGTCGGGCATTCGACGAGCGAAGACGTTACCGGGGCCGGCCGGCATTGAGCTTCCGGTACTGCTCCTCTGACAATTCCAGCCAGATGCCTCCGCGCCCGATTTCAATTCCATGATCGAGCGACTGGCGAGCCTCCAGGTTCAACGTGCACCCGCCCCGCTCCGCCATCTCGCGCACCTTTTCATGGCTCTTGAACTGGAGCTTCAAGGGAAGCGGCGTCTGCAAATCCTGCTCCAGGAAATGGCAGTGCCAGCGATCCACCCGCTGCACGAAAGACATATATACGCGATGCCGTCCCCGCTCCCTGCGGCAGGATTCGCAAAGCTGCTCTCCTGCGGAAGGGGGCTGCGGCAAGCTGCGGCGGCACAGGGCGCAGATTCGCCCGGAACGGATCTGCCTTACTGTCGATGCTCGTTCGCCACCCACAGGAAAAGCATACGCCTACTTTCGCCTTTTGTTCTCCACAGGATTTTCACCGATCGAGATGGGCATGCGAACTTTTGTGGTCTCCCACCCATGACACGATGGAGCTGTGTCATGGATGGGGCACCCGGCGTTCTGGGGTTACCACTCAGTAAACTGGACCGAAACGAGCCGCGTTCAAGGGGGTTTCGATATTCGCTTTTTTTACGCTGTTTCTTCGCGTTCGGGGCGGGGAAGGTTTCGCGTGGAAGTGCGGGCGGAAGGGCCGGCGGTGGGTGGCGGTAGTCCCGGGTGAAGACCGGCGAGGCCGATTGAGGGATTCAAGGCGGTTTGGGAATGTCTCGCGAACTCCGCACGGCGTGCGAATTCGGCGAGTGCGTCGGCCTGGGGTGCCGAGTTGCCACAGAATGTGTCGGGGAGATTGATACGGAGAAGTCGACTTTGCAACAGAAGTCATGGCTCGATGAGTGACTAGGCCAAATCGCTCATACAACCGATTTCTGCGACGGTTCCAAGTTAGGCGAGACCTGTTGTTAGCGCCACCGGCTCCAGGAGTAGGTGAATTTGATCGCCAGGCGGTTCTCGTAAAACTGCGGCGGATTGGTTGAAACCAGGCTGGCAAACGCCTGCCCCGCCGTATAGATCACATAGACGTCGCTGTCGGGCCGGTAGTTCCAGCGCAGCCGGATATTTGCGTTCAGAGCTTGACGGTTCGCCGTATTCATTTGGGCAAGCGCGGACAGGGTAAGGAATCTCGAAAAGGAATAGTTCGTCTGCAAGCTCCCGACAAGAACGGAAAAATTGCCTCCGGTCACCGGCAATCGAAACCTGTTCCACTGCTCAGAAAAGTTGAAGGAAAGGCGCTCATTTGCGCGCCAGGTACTTCGGACACGAGCCTCATTCAGCCGGCCGTTATAGTAGGTTCCAAATCGCTCGAACAAGCTGAATGTGAGGCGTCGATCCTGCGGAGATCCATACGTCAGTTGATGACGCGCCCAGTGGTAGTCGCCGATGGGAAGGAAGACGTTCTTGTAGAGGTTGAATGGCTCCGTCAGCTTCTGCGTATACACGTCGACGATATCGTCGTCGGTGTAGGAGCCGTTGTTGAACTCGGCGCGAAAGGTGCCCTGCCATTCCTGCGTCTGCAACTTGTGATGGGTGTCGGGGGCGTGAAACAAAAAGCCTTCAAAGTTCAGTTCGCGAAGTCCACGCACTTTAGGGCGCGGCTTCAGCGTTCCATCCATATAGTCACAGATGCAGTCGGCCCGTTCAATAAACCCCACTTCCGGATTGAAGTTCGGCCCGATCTTTCTGTGGTCATAGAACGCTTCCAACCAGCTTGTCTCGTAGCTGAACCCACCTCCGAGATCGGACTGACCTGAGGAGACTCCCTGAGTGCGCGTCTGGCTTGCAAATCCATTCACCACCAGATTTCGGAAGAAGACGAGTCTTGCATCCGCGCCGCTGGATTGATTGAAACTGTCGGCGGTACTTCCCGATCGCTTATCTATCCCCATGAGACCAACGTACGAACCGCTCCAAAGGGCGTATTTGGCACGGGCGACGGCGAAGTTGGCCCAGGGGTTCGGCCCGGATGTTCGCGTGTTGACATCCATCAAACCAAGCTCAAACTGCCCGAGCGAGCCGGTCACCTTGGCCCCGGCGTTGATGGGGACCTGTTCGCCGGTTAGCGGATCGATCCCGATCTGGCGGCTGAAGAACAGGAGGTCCGTTTCCCCTTCGAGGGGGAAATTGAAAACACCGGCATTTTCGAGAAAGAACTGTCGCTTCTCAGGGAGGAAGAGCTTGTACGGGGTCAGATTGAACTGCTGTGTATCGACATCGGCATCGGCAAAATCGGTATTCACGGTGAAATTGGCAACGAGGTTCGATCGAAGGCCCAGCTTCACGTCGACTCCGCCGGTGTGAAGCGCTGTAAGGCCAGGAGGAAGACCGGTGCCTGCCGCATCGGCGGGAAAATGACTGAAGCCCGTGAGCGCGTATGGTTTCACAATGAAGAGCCGACCGCTGCCAATGTTTGAGATGCCATGCAGCTCACCGGCCTGGCTTATGCGCGCCGAGCCAAACATCCGCTTCCAGCCCGACCAAAGATCCTCCTCATTCTTGCGGCGAATGAACCGTTTGAAATTGATTCCCCAGATCACGTCATGAGACTGCATGAAGTTGAGTGTTGCAAAGGGAATACCGACCGTGAGAGTCCATCCATTTTTGGCAACACGGGCCTCAGAAGTCCACACACCGTCCCAACCGGGATCACCGTCACCCATGCTGGTGTCGGTTCGCTGCTCTTCGGTGATCAGAGCATCGCGCTGGGTTCCAAGCGGATTGACCTGGAAAACATAAGCATTTCGCCGGTCGTGCGCCGAATCGATGATGATCTCGAAGTAGTCGTCCAGTTCCTGGCTGACATCGCGTCTCAACTCCGTCGCCACGATGCTCCCGGGATTTGAATCGAAGCAAGTGACACCAAAGAAAACGGCGGTTCTGGTGTAGAGGACCCGGACCTCGGTCTTTTCGGTCGGCTGCTGTCCTTCGAACGGCTCTCTCTGTAAGAACCCGGCGATGGGAGTCGCCTGCTGCCAGAGCGGATCGTTGAGGGTGCCATCGAGCCGTGGCGCGCGATCGACGCGATATGCCTGCGCAGTCTGCAGAGAGTGCTGAGGTCCGTTTGGCCCGCGTCCTGCTTGTGACGTTGGATTCGACTGCCCCCAAGCCAGCAGATTGAAGGCGAACAATATGAGCGCGGTTCCGGCAAGCCCGCTGGCACAGCGCGGCCAAGAAGGCTTCCGCTTCGAATCACCATTCATCTTGCGCAGTTATCGAGCACCGCCTTTGCCGAGCTCGTCCAATGCAGCCGTGAAATCCCGCTGCTAGTTTAGCTTTGCCGAGGCTGCGGGTTTGGCGGGAATGTTTTGGAAACCAAGGACGACACTCTGAAGACGCGCGCATCCTTCCGCCTGGAGCGCGTTCCCAGTGAGTGAACTCCGTGTACTTGCGTACGATTCGACGTTCGAGGCCACGGTTGCGAGTGCCTCAAAGAAGGTGCAAAGAGTATGGCGAATTCTAACACCCACGCCAATTCCGACCTCAAGGGATCGGCATGACGCTTCAAAATCGATGGGCACCAAAGCGCTGGACCGCGCACCGAAGGCGTGGGTGTTGGGCAGGGACTACTTTGCGCGGCCGATCACGCTCAGCATGCGGCCGGCGCGGCCGCGGGAGCCGCGGTGCGAGAAGAACAGCTCGCGATGGCAGCTTGTGCATCCGCCGATGACGCGGATGGAGGTGGGGCGCAGTCCGGCATCGAGAAGCTGGCGGCGGTTGGCCTCGGCTACATCGAGATGCAGGCTGGGGCCGATGGGGGAGTGTCCTGGGGCGCGCTGGGTGAGGAACAGCATGGGGTACTTCGTCCGCACCGGATCGGAGTCGTAGACCTCGTGGAACAGCTCGCGCCCATACGCGAACTGCGATTCGAACTCCGACAGCAGTTCCTCGCCCACCTGGTAGCAGCATGGCCCGATGCCGGGACCGATGGCGGCGACCAGATCCTCGGGGCGCGAGCCGAATTCGAGGCGCATGCGGCCGATGCCGTTCTCCACGATGCGTTTGACGGTGCCCCGCCACCCGGCGTGAAACGCCGCCACGGCCCGCGTCTTCCGGTCCGCAATCAGCACCGGGGTGCAATCGGCCGTCTGCACGCCAAGCAGGATGCCGGGCCGGTCGGTCATCAGCCCGTCGCCTTTGCAGGGGCGTCCGGCGGCGTCGTTGCCGGGCACGGCGAGTACGCTGACGAGCAGGCTCGAGTGAATCTGGCGCACCATCATCAGCGGAGTATCCGCGTCGCCCGAAACCGCCTCGGCCAGCAGACGCCGGTTGCGCAGCACGTTCTCCCGTTCGTCCTCGGCGGTGAGGCCCAGGTTGAGCTCGCCCGGGGCTCCGTCCGGGGCGTAACAGGTGCTCACGCCGCCGCGCCGGGTGCTGAATCCAGCCCACAACCATCGGTGCCTGTCCCATCCGGGCACGGGGATCCATTCGACGCCGTTCGCAGCGGTTCTCGATTCCGGAATCCGGGGACGCAATTCCTCGGGAGTCTTGTCCTGAAACCGCGCACGGCGGGCAACCCCGGCCGACTGGCCCCTGCGGCTGCGCTGCAATCCGGCGGATGCGAACAGCGCGTCGATCCCTTTCAAATCGGAAGGGATCTGGCCCGGCTCAACAGCGGCCGGCGGCTGCTTTGCTGCCCTGGACGTGCGGCGTGCTCGGGGGGAAGACGGTGGCATCTTCTTGATTTTAACGATGGATTGCGAGGAGAAGTAAGGGCGAGGAAGGGGCCGGAAAGGATCAGGGAAGGGTTTGGGAAGGATCTGGGGGATCAGAGCAACTGGGCCTGCCTTCCGGCAGGCCCGCTCGAGAGGCCTTCAATAGGGAGGGGATCCTGGAGGGGGATTGGAGAAGGGGTCTCATTTCTGAGACCTTCAATAAGGATGGAACACCTTTCTTTGGTGGGCCATGATTCGGGGAAGCCTCTGCTTGTTAACTGATTGGACGCCACCTCGCTGACAATGGTTGCTTAATTAATTCGCGGATTTTTTCCACAGCCCCGAAGCTCGTCCCGGTGCCGGCCGCCGGCGATTCAAGTTGCAGAAAAAGAACAAGCAGAGCACACTTTAACCATGAAACGGTGGCAGGTTATTGCACTTTGCGCGGCCGTGGTCGCGGTAGCTGCATATTTTTATTTTTATCGTGGTGGATTCGGATTTGGCGGAACTCAATCCGGCGAACGTCCCCAGGGCGAAACGGCGGGGGCACAGCCGGCGAAAATCCAGTGGCAGAGCATCAGCCGGCCGGATGACGGGTTCCGGCTCGATATGCCCTCCGACCCCAAGGACCTGCAGGTTCCCGCGTACAACGAAATGGGCGGCACCGAGCCAGTGAAGATGCTCTTTTCCAGCCCCGATGGCGACACCACGTTCGCCGTCACCTGGGCGGACACCCCTCCGGTGGCCCGCGTCAACAACCGGTCAGCGGAGCGCACGCTCGACCAGGCGCGCGATGGAATGATCTCCCGGACACAGACCACGCTGGTCAGCGAATCGAAGTTGACTACCCTGCCCTACCCCGGGCGCGAAATTACGGCAAAAAACAGCGAGGGCGGCTTTCTGGAAGCGCGCCTTCTCTACGTGAACGATCGGCTCTACACGCTGATGGCGCTATTCCCCAGTCAGAACGCGCGCCGCGAACAAGATGTGGTCCGCTTCTTCAATTCGTTCACCCCGCTGCGGGTGGGCTCAAGACTGCCTGAAGCGTCCCCCAAGGGAACCTAGCACGGGTCGGGCTCCCAATTGTATTTGTCGCAGCAGGGCTGCCGCGCTGCCCGATATCCAATCGAAATTGGATTCGAGCGCGACGAACCTGAAAGCGCGACAAACCCGAAAAGGAGTCTGCGTGGAACATTCCTTAGAGACGAAACGATCGCCAGAGCGCCCAGGTCATGGATCGCTTCAGTCGGCCGAGCGTACCCAGACGCCGGCGCATCCAATGCTGGAATTGCAGCAACAGGCCGGCAACCAGGCTGTGCAGGAACTGCTGCGAGCAGGATCGATTTGACCTTCGGACCACTCATCGACACCGCTCGCCAGTCACAATATGAGAGCCACGTCAGTGAGCCAAAAGTGACTGCCCTCTTGCTGGCAGATGCGAGGGGCGCAGCAAGCGAAGCGACGGTCGACGAGGCGATCAAAAACCTTGATATTCTCGTTCAACGCCGCGCCTCCGCTTATTCCACTGCTGATGACCGCACGATTGAGCAGACCATATGGATTGCTCACCTGTCAGTTCACACTCTACTTCCCCGGGTCGCCGCATGATGGCCAGAAGGTGTCCCAAGCTGCGATGGCAGCTCAGGACTGGGCGCAGGCGGCCACATCTGAATTCCTGCTTGAGGCCGATCCGGACTACGTGCATGACCGACCATGAGATGCGCGCGCTTATCGCGGCAAAGCCGGACGTGCCGCCCGCTCCACAAACCACGTCACAACACCCACCGGCAGAAACCGCACGGCGAAGGACGTCACGCGTCCACTCGCCCGCGGGACAACCGTGCGCTTTCCGCGCGCCAGGCCGTCGATGCCGAGCCGTGCGACTGCTTCGGCAGACTGCACCCCGCGCTTCCTGAAGACTTCGGCTCCCGCCACCTCGAAGAACTCGCTCTCCGTCGGCCCAGGACAAAGCGCCGTCACCTTCACCCCGAGTCGGGACACCTCCTGCGCCACGCCAAGTGCAAAGAATCGGTCGAACGCTTTGGTCGCCGCATACGTGGAGATGTAAGGCACGGGCTGAAAACTGGCCGTCGACGCCGTTACGAGCATCCACCCGCGTCCCCGCTCCACCATCCTGGGAAGAAACAGCCGCGAGACATGGACCATCGCCTCGCAGTTGACGCGCACCTGGCCCAATTCCTGCTCGACCGGGTTGGCGTGAAAAGCACCGAACCGTCCTAGACCCGCGTTGTTGATCAGGATGTCTACCGCGATCCCAGCACCTTCGGTTGCGTCATAAATCTTCTGCGGCGCCGCGGGATCCATCAGGTCGGCGGCGACGACGCGAACCTCCGTGCCCCGCCCGCCAAGTTCTGCGGCGAGTGCGTCCAGCCGCTCCTTGCGCCGCGACGTCAGAATCAGTTTTGCTCCCCGCGACGCAAGCTCGCGAGCCAGCGCGACGCCTATTCCCACGCTGGCCCCGGTCACCAGCGCCCATCTGTTGCGAAAGATTTCTGTCGTGGCCATCTGCGATTCAGATTAATCGACACGGGGGATTTGTCTTCCGGCGGAAAAGAAACAACGGCCAAAACAAGTGTGAAAAGCCAGGGAAATCCCGGTCAAAACCCGCGCCCATTTCAGGCCATATCCACAACGTGGGCATCCCTTCCTCTTTCCCTCCGGATTTGTTCCGATTTTGATCCGCTGTACAATCCCAGAAGGGCCGTTCCGGAAACCGCGCATCCTGTGCACATCTGGCGCGTCGAATGGTTAGGTGTCTATGAATTCTTCCCGAGAAAAAAACGAGCCGCGCAAATTGCCCATGATGCCCATCCGGGACATGGTGATCTTCCCTTACATGATGACGCCTTTCGTCGTGGGCCGCGAATCCAGTGTGCGCGCGCTCGAAGAGGCGTTGACCGGCGATCGCAAAATCTTCCTCGCCACGCAGCACGACGCATCCATCGACGAACCGAAAGCGAAGGAGATCTACCAGGTCGGCTCCATCTGCAACATCGTGCAGAGCATCAAGATGCCCGACGGCAACATCAAGGTCCTCGTCGAAGGCATCGAGCGCGCCAAGTCCACTGACGTTACGGATCGCGATGGTTTCTTCGTCGCCACCGTGCGCGTGGGCAAATCGAATCTTGAAATGACGCCCGCCGTGGAGCAGTTGATGGAGCGGGTCCGCGGCCTGTTCGAGCAGTACGTCAAGCTGCAGCAGAGCCTCAATTACGAGACCATCATCGCCAGCGTGCGGATGGACGAGCCGGCCCGGCTCTCCGATGTGATCGCGGCCAACCTGCAGCTCGGCATTGAAGAGAAGCAGGAACTGCTCAGCATCTTCGACCCTGCGGCCCGCCTCGCGCGGATCGCCGACGTGCTCGATATCGAAATCGAAAAACTCGACCTCGACCGCAACATCCAGTCGCGCGTCAAGCGGCAGATGGAGCGCGCGCAGAAAGAGTACTACCTCAACGAAAAGATCAAGGCCATCCAGAAGGAACTGGGCCGCGGCGAAAAAAGCGAGTTCGACGAGTTGCGCAAGAAAATCGAATCCGCCGGCATGCCCAAGGACGTTCTCGACAAGGCCATCCAGGAGCTCAAAAAGCTCGAGGCCATGCCGCCCATGTCGGCCGAATCGACGGTCAGCCGCAACTACATTGACTGGCTGCTCGCCGTGCCGTGGAAGAAGCGCTCGAAGGAAACGCGCTCCATCGACTACGCGGAGAAGGTGCTCAACGAAGACCACTACGGTCTCGAAAAGATCAAGGACCGCATCCTCGAATTCCTCGCCGTGCGCCAGCTCGTCAAGAATCCCAAGGGCTCGATCCTCTGCTTCGTTGGACCTCCGGGCGTGGGCAAGACCTCGCTTGGCATGTCGATCGCCAAAGCCACGGGCCGCAAGTTCGTGCGCCTCTCGCTCGGCGGCGTGCGCGACGAAGCGGAGATCCGCGGGCACCGCCGCACCTACATCGGCGCGCTGCCCGGGCAGATTATTCAGCACATGAAGAAGGCCGGCACCAAGAATCCCGTCTTCCTGCTCGATGAAGTGGACAAGATGGCATCGGACTTCCGCGGCGACCCGGCGTCGGCCCTGCTTGAAGTGCTCGATCCCGAACAGAACACGGCGTTCCAGGATCACTACCTCGACGTGGACTACGACTTGTCGCAGGTGCTGTTTGTCGCCACCGCAAACGTACTGCACACCATTCCCGCGGCGCTGCAGGACCGCATGGAGATCCTCCGCCTGCAGGGCTATACCGAGAATGAGAAGCTCGAGATTGCGCGCCAGTACCTGGTGAAAAAACAGCGCGAGCAAACCGGACTGACCGAGAAGAACGTCGTGATTAAGGACGACGCCATTCTCGAAATCATCCGCAGCTACACGCGCGAGGCCGGCGTGCGCAACCTGGAGCGCGAACTCGGTAACTTGTGCCGCAAGGTGGCGCGCAAGGTCGTCAAGCTCGGCGCAAAGCACAAGGAAGAGATCACCGCGGCCAACATCTCAGAGTTCCTCGGCGTGCCGCGCTATCGCGAATCCGAAGTGCACGAGAAGAGCGAAGTCGGCCTGGTCACCGGACTTGCCTGGACCGAGGTCGGCGGCTCGATCCTCAGCACGGAAGTCCAGGTGCTCGACGGCAAGGGCAAGCTCACCATCACCGGCCAGCTCGGCGACGTGATGCAGGAGTCGGCGCAGGCCGCGCTCAGCTACATTCGCGGAAAAGCGCAGACGCTCGGCCTCTCGCGCGAGTTCTACCGCAACGTGGACCTGCACCTGCACGTTCCCGAGGGCGCCATTCCCAAGGACGGCCCTTCGGCCGGCATCACCATGGCTACCGCGCTCGCCAGCGCGCTCGCCAAGATCCCCGTGCGCCGCGATATCGCCATGACCGGCGAGATCACGCTGCGCGGCAAGGTGCTGCCCATCGGCGGATTGAAAGAGAAGCTGCTCGCCGCACTTCGCGCGGGAATCTTCGAGGCAATCTTGCCGCGCACCAACGAAAAGGACCTGCAGGAACTGCCGGACAACATCAAGAACTCGATGAAGCTTCACTTCGTCGATTCCATGGATGAGGTGCTGGCGCTGGCGCTCGAAGGTCCGCTGCCGTCACCGGTCCCGCCGGAAACCGAAGTGCTCTCAGCGGTTCCGCAGGGCGAAGTAGGTTCCGGGCAGGTTGCGCGGCAGTAATTACTCGTTGTAAGAGCGGCCGATCCGGACGAGATCGGCCGTTTTTATTTGTTCGCGAAACCTAAATAGTTCTTGTATTGCGGGCAGAACTGTGGGACGCTCCACACCATGAATCCCGCAGCCCTTGCCAACCTGATCGAGGTCAACGCGACGCGCTGGCCTGCCATGGTCATCGATTTCGACGCGGTTTCGGAGATGAACCAGGTTGCCGCACGGCTCATCTCGGCCAGAGATCGCTACGAATCGCTCTTTGCGCAGACCAGTGTGCCGTGGCCCATCATCGCGATGATCCATGAGCGCGAGTGCTCGCAAAACTGGAGCCGCAGCATCGCGCAGGGCGATCCGTGGAATGCGGTCTCGATCCACGTCCCTGCCGGCAGGGGCCCATTCAATTCGTGGGAAGAAGCCGCGATCGACGCGCTGACCGTCTGCGAGCACATGGACCAGTGGGCCCATTGGGATACGGTGGGCGGCGCGCTGACGCGGCTCGAGATGTATAACGGCCTTGGCTACGCCAACATGAACCCGGCGCAGCCCTCCCCTTATGTCTGGTCCCGCACCGACCGGTACGTTTCAGGGAAATACGTGGCCGACCACGACTTCGACCCCAGCGTCGTTGACAGCCAGGAAGGCTGCGGACCGCTGCTCGCCTGCATGATGATCCAGGATCCGACCATCCTCGAGGACTTCCCCTCGTGGGGCCCGCCGCCCGCGCAGCCCAGCCTGACCGCACCCGACGGCGTGCTGTGCGACACGCGCTGGCTGCAGACATGCCTCAACCAACTCGGCGCAAATCCGCCGCTCACCGTGGACGGAGGCTGGGGCGGCCACACCATGACGGCGCTCAAAAACTACCAGGCTTCGGCCGGGCTCGCCGCCTGCGGCCGCTACAACGTGCCCACCCGCGACAGCCTGCTCACCGCGTTGGCGAGCGGCGCCACGCCGGGTGAAACGACGGCTGCAGTCGGCTGAGAATTCGGCTTGCACGCCAAGAACCGATGAGGATGGCCCCGGCTCGTCTGACAAGACGGCCGGGGCCCAACAGTCTGGGGTTGAAATTCAATCCACTACTGCACTGTAGGAAGGCTGGCGGCAATCGTTTTCGCCGCGTCGCTGCACTCCGGGTGCCCCCATCCGGTGGTGCTTGTGCCCATCATCAGCCCACTCGCCGGGGTGATGTCGTACACGATGTTGTCGGGCCTGCTCGAATCCGGCCCCACGCCACTGGGAACGAAGTCGAGATTCAGCGTGTGCCGCGTTCGCCACGCAATATTGTGATCTGCGCACGAGGAATCGCCGCTAACCCCAACCGCACCGATCAGTTTGTGCTGCGCATTGTAGAGGGCAAGGCCGCCACCGAAGACATTCACGCCGCCGATGCGCCCGCCCACCATGGGATCGTTTGCCTGGCCATAGTTCTGCGGACTACCGCCGTACCCCACGTCTGTGCTGACCGGATTGCTGTGCTGCAGCCCGTAAAGGCTGCCCCCCGGCTGCACAGCACTGTAGAGCTGCGCCGTGGACAACGACAGCCCGGGAAGACTGAACGCGTTTGCGGTGTTCGCCTTTTGTGCCGAGATGAGGCGGCTGCCCGGCCATTGAGCGCCGCGGTCCGAGCCGGTGAACGCAACCGCGCACACCACTCCGTCGCGGTTCACTACCGTGCCCCACATGTCCAGGTTGAAGCCGCCGTTGCTCTGGCTGCGTGCCGCCACCAGGGCCGCCCTCAGTTGGCTCCAGGTGGGCAGGTCTTTGCAGGCATCGCGATCGGCCTGCGCGCGCACCGGCATCGTCGAACACAATGCCAGCGCAAGTGACAGAAAGCCAAGTTTTTTCATGGGGGGAAGTCCTCTCAAGGCGAACAGAGAGATACTGCGCCAGGAATTGGAAGGGGCCCGACAAACTCTCTGAAGGCCGCCCGCACCGTAGCACGCTTTCATTTCCGGATGCAATTGAAAACTTGAGTCGGCCCGTTGTTCCATCGGCGCAGACTGTATCCTCAGAGAGGCATGCGCTACACCACACAGTTCCTCCTCTCGGCCATGGCGCCGGAGCAGTTCCCCGCCCCATCGGTCCCGGAGATCGCGTTTCTTGGCCGCTCCAACGTCGGCAAATCGAGCCTTCTCAATACCCTGTCCGGCGAAAAAGCGGCCAAGGTGTCGTCCACGCCGGGACGCACGCGCGCCATCAACTTCTTTGCCCTCGTCGACGAATCACAGAAGCGAAAACTCGTCTTCGCCGATCTGCCGGGCTACGGATACGCCAAAATTTCGAAGTCGATCTCCGCCGAATGGCCCAAGTTCATTGAGCCCTACCTGGCCGAACGCGAGACTCTCGGACTCTGTGTGTGCCTGGTGGATTCGAATGTGCCTCCGCAGCAGCGCGACGCGCAGCTACTCGCCTGGCTGCGCAGCGTCGACCGCCATTTCGTCGTGGTTGCCACCAAGATTGACCGTCTGAGCGGCAATGAACGAACCCGCAACCTGGCCGCCCTGCGGAAAGGCCTGGAGATCGACGATGTGCTGCCCGTATCGGCCAAGACCGGGGCGGGACTCAAAGATCTCTGGGCACGAATCGAGGCGGTCAGGATCGCCTTGTGAGCGGCGGCACGGTCTCGCGGCCAAATCTGTTTCGCGGCCAAATCTGCTTCGGGGCTAGCCTGTTTCGGGCTAGCTTTGCCGGATCGATAACTCTGCTGCCACTGCCGGACTCGTAGGCACCGAGCGGACACGACGGGCGGCAGGTCCAAGATAGCGGGGCGCGAGCCGAACCCAGCGGCGCGCCGCGTACTCCGATTCCGGAATGAGCCTTAGGACGCGCTGCTCGAAGTCGGGAGCCGGTGCCGGCACGATGATGAGCCGAGGCGACGGTACGGAAGACGCGGCGACGATTGGATGAGCGCCTTGCGAAATAAAGTCTGCAAACTCGAGAGCGCAGCCGTCGCGAAGCAGGTCGGGCAGGACCCCCCGTTCGCGCATCTCGGCAAGGACGCGCGAGGGCGGCGTGGCGATTCCGACGGCTACCGGATTCTTCTTGCGGATTTCGTTTTTGAGAATGCGCAGCGCTTCGTCGAGCGAGGTGACGAGAAAGTCGATCACGCCTTCACGAATGGCCGAGCGTTGCCGATCGGGATCGCTGGTCGCGCTGAGCGATGCGGCGCCCGAAATATTCGCGGCGCGTACAAGGCGGGCGCCTTCTACGTCGAGTTCGCCGATAAAGAAGAGCCTTCCGCCCAGGCCGGTTTCAGGATGAAGCGAAGGCGATAAGGCGAGATACCGCTCGTACACAGCTTCTATTTCAACGCCGGGTGGTGCACCGATGGAGAGGTCGGAAGCCATGGTATCCCAACCTTAACGCATCTCAGTGGGACGCCCGATTCACCAGGACGAATACGGCTGCCCGTCGCTGCCCTGATCTTCGCTGCCGGAGTGCACGTTATTGATACCGCCCTCGGTCTGGTCGGTCGAGGACAGATCAGAACTTGAATCTGTCTGCCAGGTATCCTTGCTGTGGGTCATCGGGTCTTCGGGGACAGCCTTGAGATAGCCGTCTTGCACCAGGTCGTCGAGCGACTGCGGCGCCTTCTGCTTGTCGGCGGTATAGGAGTCGATGGCGACCCGCATGGTGTGCAGATCTTCTTTCAGCACGGCTTCGCGTGCTTCACGGACCGCCGCCCTGTAAGAAGGAACGGCCACCGCCGCCAGGATCATGATGATGGCCATCACGATGATCAGTTCGATCAGCGTGAAGCCGTTCTCGCCGGCTCTGTTCCGGATTGCGCGCGCAACGTTCAAAAACCTGCCTCGATCCCAGCCTACCAGTCGGAGTATTTGGTCCCGTTCAGGGCCGTGCCCTGCGACTTGGAATACACGTCGAATACGCTCTGCCCGCCGTAAGAATCGGACTTCGGATCGTCCTGCATCGACCGCAGTCCCCATTCCGCCTTGCCCGTCATCGGGTCCACCGGAATCTGCCGGAGGAATCTCACCTTCTTGCCCTGGATATCGACCCCGTTCACCAGCGTCTCCAGGTCCGGCGGATAGTTCTGGCTGTCCACCTTGGTCTGGATGGCGCCTTTATCGGCCGCATCCTTGTACTTGTCGATCGCGTCGCGCATCATCCACAGGTCATAGTGAAGCTCCCGCTCCTTCTCGCGCTTGATCTGAAAACGCGTGATGGGAATCGCCGCCGAGGCAAGAATGGCGAGAATGAAAACGGCGATGATCAACTCCGCGAGCGTGAGTCCCCGCTCTCCCGATTTGATCGTCGCCATTCGCCTCATCATGGCCTACTTCACATTCAGGCTGAGCTGTGCGCCCAACGCCGAGATGGGCTTCTGAGCGCTCGACATTGCTCCCGGCTTGGTGATCACAATCATGGTCGATCCGGCTGCTTTGGCCTGGAACGTCAGCATGCACACCACGCCTGCCCCATTCACCCCAGGCGCCCCCGGAGGCCTCGAAGCATTCACGGTGAGGGTGCCCGGCCCATCATCGCGATGCACCAGCGCAACGCTTTGTCCGTCGCGGCTTAGAAAATCTCCCGGCCCGACGTTCACCAGCGAGAGCACTGCCGGATCGTATTGGATCTGCAGCGGGACCGAATCGATATCCGCGGCTCCGCTGATTACCACCGGAACCTGGAAATTGGAACCTGGCTTTACGGGTCCAGGCGAACTCAACAGGAACTTCACCTTTCCGCCCGCTTGAGGACCCGGCTGCGCCGCTCCCGATGCTGCAGGCGGCGCGGCAGCCACCGGAGGCACGGCCCCGCCCGGCGACGGCGTAGCTCCAGCCGCGGGTCCGGTTGCAGGTGCGGGCGATGGCGACACCGCTGGCGGTGGCGCAGCTTCGGGCGTTCCGGACGGCGGCGTGGGCGGCGGCGTGGGCGGCTCACCCGCTGGAGCCTTTTCCGGCTCCTTCACCTTCAAATTTGTTTGCGGAACTTCGGCCGTCGCTGCGCCCGCCGTGGCCCGCATCTGATCCAGCGCCGTCGTTGCGGCGGCCGTGGCGCTCTGCTGCCCCGGTACGGTCGCAATCCCCGGCGGCAGGCTGACGGCGTGCGGCGCAATCGAGCGCGATGTCATCGGCTGGATCTGTGCCGGAGCGTTCGCGCCGGGGCCTTCCACCGGGATCCTGCGCAGTTGCACGCTCTGGCCCGGGCCGGTGTCGATCGGCCGCATGTTGGCCGCTGTAATGTCTTCGCCGCGCACGATATGCGGCACCATCAGGAACACCACTTCGTCATTCGAAATGGTGTGGTCCTTCGATCCAAACAGGTACTTCAGAATGGGAATCGAGCTCAGCCCCGGAATCCCGCTCCAGCTCACCTGGTCCTGCTGGTTCATGATCCCCGAAAGAATGTTAGCCTCGCCCTCGCGCAGCCGAACGACCTCCTCCGAGGTCTTCTGCGCGATGATCGGTTCGGTCACACCGCTGATGGTCGATGAGCCCGCCTGCGCCGTCACCTCGATCTTCAGCTTCAGCGTGATGTCGCGATCGAAGTGCACGGTCGGCGTGATTTCGAGGTTCACACCGACGTCGATGAACTGGAACTGCGTCTCGGCGGCCGGGAAACCGCCGCCCACTCCTCCGCCCACGCCAAGGCCGGAGCTGAACGAGCCGGTGGCGTAAGGGATCCTCTCGCCGACCTTCAATGTTGCCTTCTGCATGTCGGTCGCGCGCAGCCGGGGATTCTGCAGAATACGCGTGTTGGAGTCGCTGAGAAGAAGGTTGGCTGTAGCCGCGCCCACCGTAACCGAAAAATCGCTCGCATTCAGGTGCGAAAGATCGAAGAGCGTCGGGCTGGTGCCGGTCGTGGTCCCGGTGCCGGTCGTAGTGCCCGGCGTACAAGTGGTGCTGCCGACGGGGCAGGTGGTTGTCGAGTTCGAGCTGTTGGCGGTCTGCAGCGCCACACTTGCCGAAGACGGCCAGGAGAGACCCAGGTTGCGTTCCCAGTTCTTGCTCACCTCCATCACGGCCACGTCCACCACCACCTCGGGACGCGCTTTATCCAGATCGCTGATGAGCTTTTGCGCCAGCAGCAGTTCGTCCGGCGTGCCGCGCACCACCAGCGCATTCTGGCTGGCCAGTCCATACACCTTGATCTGCGTCAGCACGTTGCGCAGCGCCGTCTGCACGTCGTTCAGATCGTTCTGCTGCCAGGCGTTGGTCAGGTAAAACGTCTGCACCGCCTGCTCGTCGAGTTCCGTGCGCTTGGACCGCGAGTTCTGCGCCACAAAAATGGTGTTCGGCGTAATCGGTCGCCAGAAGGTGTTCGACAGCACGCCCACAATCCGCAGCGCGTCCATCAGCGTGGAGTTCTGCAGGTCAACCTGAATCCGCTTGGAGTTGTAATCGGGATCGAATAGCACGTTGATGCCGGCGGCGCGCCCGATCGCCTGGTAGACCGTCTTGGTATCTTCCGCCCCAAAGTGAAGCGTGAGAGGTTCGTTCGTGACCGGCTTCAACTCCACCGGCGAACCGATCGAGTCGATCTCCTGCTGCTGGCGGGCTTGTTCCGGCGAGATCTCCGGCGCCGTTGCAGCCTGCTGAAGATGTTGCCGGATGATGGCGATCTCCTGCGTGGCGGACTCGTTGGTCGGGTCGACCTCCGCGGCGCGCATGAATTCGGTCAGCGCCCCCTGCTCATCGCCCTGCTGCTGCAACTGACGGCCCTTCGCCATATGTGCGGCCGAGGCCTGCGAGCGCACGCGGAACATCGCTTCCCGGGCGCGCAGATCCTTGGGATTGCGCGCCGCGGCCTTCACGTAGTCGTTGTAGGCTGTGTCCCAGTCCTCGCGCTGCTCCGCCGCGTGGCCTTCCTTGATGAGCCTGTTGGCAGCCGATTTGCTGTATTGCCCGTATACCGCCGGGCTCGCCACGCCGGCAAGCAGGAAAAAAATAAGAATGGCAATCCAGAATGTACTTCTGGGGGCAGCCGGAAAACCGTTGCGGTTCATCGAACTCCCTGGCGTATGCGGGACGGGAAAACCGCCTGCAGCCCCGGGCTTGCCGGCTGCGAGCTGGCTGAGTTCGCCGCCCGGAACGCGATTGTTGTGGGGGTACGCACCCATCCAACGTAGCCTCATTCTAGCAAAGCCCCACTCCCGGCCAGGCGTAACCTGCGCCGATGCTACGATATAGATTCGAGGACGTTTCCCAATGCCGCGCCAGACCAGCCACGAGATCACCCAGGCAAGCCGCGGCGCCGCCCCCAAGACCGCGCGGCCGCGCGACCCCGTCGCCAGCGGAGAACGCGACGTCGCCCATAATCGCGCCGCCAGCCATAACTACTTCCTGCTGGAACGCTATGAGGCAGGCGTCGCCCTCCGCGGCACCGAGGTCAAATCCATCCGCGAAGGCAAGGCCAATCTCAAGGACGCCTACGGCCTGGTCAAGGACGGTGAGGCGTTTCTGCTCAATCTGCATATTGGGCCGTATTCTCACGGGAACATTGCCAATCACGATGAAACCCGTACGCGCAAACTCCTGCTGCATGGCGAAGAGGTTCGCAAGCTAATGACTAAGACGCAGGTGAAGGGACACACGCTCATCCCCACCCGCCTCTATTTCAAAAACGGCCGCGTCAAGTGTGAACTCGCGCTCGCCAAGGGCAAGCAGGACTGGGATAAGCGGGAGACAGAGCGCCGGCGCGAAGCAGACCGCGAAGCGCGCGCCGCGGTGAATGCCAGCAAGCATCGGAACCGCGGTTAGGGCGTCGCCGCCTGCGCCCCGCTCAGCGAATCACTTCGATCTCGATGTCGAGCGAAAGGTCCTTCCAGTTGCGGTCGGCGGTGTAGACCTTCGCCTTGCGCTCAATGGCTAGGGCGAGGCAGGCGCGATCGCCGAGTGAAAGACCCAGACGCCGAGTGATGGTTATGAGCTCGGCGGCGATCCGCGCATGGTCCTCGAGCAGGGGAACGATTTCACATCCGAGGCTTCGCAAGGCTATCCATGCATCGTCGGGGATCCGCCCGCGCTCGATCAGTTTTGCATGCGCTTCGGCCAGGTTCACCGTGCCAATCAGAGTTGGATCATTTAAGAGCCTGGCAACGATCTGTGCGCCCGGTTCCTCGAAGAGCAAGGCCAGCACCACCGAAGTGTCCAAAACGGCCGGATCAGGCAATCTTCTCCTCGTCGCGTGGATGCTCTTGCGCCATCTCTCGCATGATCTCGACTTCCTCCTGCCATGCTTCAAGGCGGCGCTCCGCGATCAGTTCCTCAGAAACCAGGACGCCCGGCTTACGGAAGGGTGCGAATTCGCGTTGGAGGCGCTCGATTCTGGCGGGTAGAGATTCGATCTGCAGTTGATTGTCTTTAACATCCAAAAACAGAACCACACCGGGTTCGAGCCCAAGCCGCTCACGAATGGCGGCAGGAAGGACGATGCGGCCGTTGGCTCCCAGCCGCACCTTTGCCCGGTCGACGGATTTGGCAGAATCGCCCATATTGCCTCAACTTCAGATTTTGCCACATTCTCAATTTCGTGGCAAAAGCGGGTTGTGCGGAATGGCCTGGCAGGGGTAGATTCCTGGCCGGCATGAAAGAATGCTCCCATGCGCACGGAACTCTCTTTCTCTACTGCCTCCCAGATCGAGGCCGAACTGCTTGCCGTCCCCGCAGTCGACACCCAGACCGCCAAAAGCCCTGACGCCAGGCCTCAGCCGGAGCTGCTCACCAGCGACGCCGCGCTGAAGAAGGCCGCGGCCGCGGTTCTGTCCAGCGGCGAGTTCAAGGCCGGTCCGAATGAGACGCTCCTGCTCCATGCGCCCGCCGGCCTCAAGGCAAAACGCCTGCTCATTGTGGGATTGGGCAAGCAGGCGAAGGCCAACGTGCATTCCGTGCGCAGCGCCGCCGGCACTGCCGTGCGCTTCATCAAGCCCCGCGGCATTCGCGAACTGGTGTTCGCCCTTCCCGAATCGGACCTGCTGCCGCCCGGCCCCTGCGCCCGCGCCGCCGTCGAAGGCGCCTTTGTAGCCGACTTCGACCCCGACACCTACCGCAGCGACCGCAAGGACCTCAGCGTGCAATCGTTCACCGTGGCCGCTTCAGCGGGAGCTGACAAGAAGGACATTGACGCGGCATTTCGCGAAGGCGTGGTGATCGGCGAAAGCCAGAACTTTACCCGCTCCCTGGTCAACGAGCCGGGAAACAAACTCACCCCGACGGAGTTTGGACGCCGCGCCGCCGCCATGGCGAAAGAGGTCGGCCTGCAGTGCGAGGTCCACTCGACCGAGAAAATCAAGGAACTGAAGATGGGCGCGTTCTGGAGCGTCTCCCAGGGTTCCGAGGAGCCGCCCGCCCTTATCGTTCTTCGCTATGAGCCGAAGGGCGTCAACGACGGCCCCGTTCTCGGTCTCGTCGGCAAGGGCATCACGTTCGATACGGGCGGCATCTCCATCAAGCCCGCCGACAACATGGAGAAGATGAAGTACGACATGGCCGGCGGCGCGGCCATGATGGGCGCCATGCGCGCCATCGCCCTGTTGAAGCCGAATGTGCGCGTCATCTCGATTGTCTGCGCGTCTGAAAACATGCCCGACGGCAAGGCGCAGAAGCCCGGTGATGTCCAGACCGCGATGTCGCTGTCTGCGGACAAGCCAGGCAAGACCATCGAGATTATCAACACCGACGCTGAAGGCCGCCTGGTGCTCGCCGATGGGCTCACCTACGCGCGCCAGCTCGGAGCCACGCACCTTATCAACGCGGCCACGCTCACCGGCGCTATCGCCGTCGCGCTTGGCACGCATAATGCCGGCGCCTTCTCGAACGACGACGAGACCTATGACCGCTTCAACGTCGCCCTCGAAACTTCAGGCGAAAAATTCTGGCGCATGCCTTTGGGCGACGAATACTCCGATCAGATCAAGAGCGACATCGCCGACATCAAGAACACCGGCGGGCGTTACGGCGGCGCATGCACGGCGGCGGAGTTTCTGCACGCCTTCTCCGAAGACACACCGTGGATTCACCTCGATATTGCCGGCATGGCATGGATCGAGGACTCGAAGCCATTCATCGCCAAGGGACCGAGCGGCGTGGGGGTGCGGTCGATTCTGGAGTGGGTGCGGAGTTATAGCTCTTAGCTGTTAGCTCTTAGCTGTTAGCTCAGCTCGATTTGCTCAAGCACTGCGAGCACTCAAGCTAAAAGCTAGAAGCTAAAAGCTAAAAGCTGCCCTACATCGCTTCCGGGCTCTCGATCCC
>Ga0157369_10001698_pt1 | contig 26844 bp, 30 predicted proteins | sample C25metaG_FD_113461 | JGI IMG/M metagenome (GOLD analysis project Ga0157369, IMG submission 113461) | Corn rhizosphere microbial communities from Kellogg Biological Station, Michigan, USA - C2-5 metaG | ecosystem: Host-associated > Plants > Roots > Rhizosphere > Soil | place: USA: Michigan... | reverse complement strand
CCCGAACTACGACCAGTCGACCGACCAGTACCGGAAGAACTATCCGGACATGTTCAAGTTCCTGATCAACTCGAATGCGGACGACATCTACGCGAAGGTTCAGGCCGGGCAGTACGACGACGAGACGTCGAGCCCGCAGCCGAAGACGATTCGCCAGTACGTGACCAACCCGACGCTGAAGCCGCGTCTGCTCTCGAACGTCGGCGACCGCACCTGGTACATCACGATGAACCTGACCCAGGCGCCATTCGACGACATCCACATCCGCAAGGCGATGAACCTGATCATCGACAAGGAAGCCCTGCGGAAGGCATGGGGTGGCCCGCTGCTCGGCTCGATCGCGACGCACATCGCGCCGCCGGTCATGTACAACAACGGGCTCGCCGAGTACGACCCGTACTCGACCCCCGGCCACACAGGCGATGTCGCCAAAGCGGCCGCAGAGGTGAAGCAGTCCAAGTACGACCCGGGCAAGACGGGCAAGTGCACCGCCTCCGCCTGCAAGGGCGTACTCATGATCGTCGATACGCGTGCGCTCGACACCCGGATGGTTCCAGTCATCCAGGCCGACGCCGCCAAGATCGGGATCACGTTCACGGTGCGCGCGATCAACGGCGCGTACCCGACGCTCCAGACCACCAACAAGAACGTCCCGATCTCCGAGCGCCCGGGCTGGGGGAAGGACTACGCCGACCCGTACACGTTCTTCGGCGAGCTCTTCGACAGCCGCGCGTTGATTCCGTCGGGCAACACGAACTACTCGCTCGTCGGAATCACCCCTGCGATCAACACCGCCAAGAAGCTCGGTGTGAAGGGGAACCTGAACGGCATCCCGTCGGTCAACGCCGACATCGACGCCTGCCAGGCGAAGCTCGGCCAGGACCGCACGACCTGCTGGGAGAACCTGGACAAGAAGCTGACCACCCAGGTTGTTCCGTGGGTGCCGTACCTCTGGGCCAACAACGTCATCATCGTCGGCCCGAAGGTCACGCACTGGTCGTACGACCAGTTCAGCGACACAACCGCCTACTCACAGGTGGCGGTCTCGCAGAAGTAAGACCGACTGAACGACGAGGGCGGGGCGCCGTTCGGCGCCCCGCCCTCACCCTTTCCCGACGACGACCGAGGAAATCGAATGGCCTTCTACATCGTACGCCGACTCTTCTGGACGCTCATCGTCGTCGCGGCGGTGATCGCCATCACCTTCGTCGTCTTCTACGTGCTCCCCGCCGGTGACCCGGCGCTGCGTTTCGCCGGCAAGAACCCGACCCCGGTGGAGCTCGAGCTGATCCGGCACCGACTCGGGCTCGACCGCGCCTGGTACATCCAGTTCTTCAAGTTCATCAAGACGTTCTTCAGTGGCGACCAGTACGGCTGGCCCGGGCTGGGCTACACGTTCTCCGGCCAGACCTCTGTGCTGTCGCTGATCATCGACCGCGCGCCGCGCACGCTGCTCCTGATCGCCGGCTCGGCGGTGCTCTGGCTCACCTCGGGCGTCTCGATCGGAATCATCTCCGCCGTCAAGCGCCGCTCGTTGACCGACCGGGCCGCGATGGGCTTCGCCCTCTTCGGCATCTCGGCGCCGGTCTTCTGGCTCGGGCTGATGGGCCTGTACATCTTCTGGCGGCAGCTCGGCTGGTCGGCGGGCACCGGCTACGTGTCGCCCACCGACAGCGTCGGCGGCTTCCTCTCGCACATGTGGTTGCCGTGGGTGGCGCTGGCCATGCTCTACGCGGCCTTCTATGCGCGGATGACGCGCAATAACCTGCTCGAGACGCTCGGCGAGGACTACATACGCACCGCCCGCGCGAAAGGGCTCTCGGAACGCCGGGTGATCTTCAAGCACGCGCTTCGTGCGAGCCTCACCCCGATCGTGACGATGTTCGGGCTCGACATTGCTCTGCTTGTGGGCGGCGCGGTGATCACCGAGTCGGTCTTCAACCTGCAGGGGCTCGGGTATCTGGCCATCAACGGCGCGCTCAGCCAGGACCTGCCCACCGTACTCGGGGTCGTGCTGCTCGCCGCCGTCGCCGTCGCGTTGATGAACCTGCTCGTCGACATCGTCTACGCCTTCCTCGACCCGCGGGTGCGCTACGCGTGAGCGCGAGCGCAAGCTCGACCGAGACTGTCATGGGCACTGACAAGCAGCAGCTCCTCGACGTGCGCGGCCTCACGGTCCGCTTCCCGACGACGGACGGGATCGTCCAGGCGGTCAGCGACGTCAGCTATTCGCTCAACCGCGGCGAGACGCTCGGCGTCGTGGGCGAATCCGGCTCGGGCAAGAGCGTCTCGAACCTCGCGATCATGGGACTGCTGAACCGCGACCGCACGCAGATCAGCGGCGAAGTCGACTTCCTCGGACGCGACCTGCTCACCCTGCCGCCGGGCGAGCTGCAGAAGATCCGTGGCAAAGACATCGCAATGGTCTTCCAGGATCCGTTCGCATGCCTGCACCCGATGTACCGGGTTGGCGACCAGATCATCGAAGCGGTGCTCGCCCACTCTCATGTCGGAAAATCCGAAGCCCGCGCCCGCGCCGTCGAGCTGCTCGACCATGTCGGGATCCCGAACGCCAAGAGCCGTGCGCGCGACTACCCGCATCAGTTCTCGGGCGGCATGCGGCAGCGAGCAATGATCGCGATGGCGCTCGTCCACAACCCGGCGATCCTGATCTGCGACGAGCCGACGACCGCGCTCGACGTGACCGTGCAGGCGCAGATCATCGAGCTGATCGAAGAGGTCAAGCGCGAGTTCGACATCGGCGTGATCCTGGTCACGCACGACCTCGGCGTGATCGCCGAGACGGCGACCTCGGTGATGGTGATGTACGCGGGGCGGATCATGGAGTACGGCCCCGCCGACGACATCTTCGGACAGCCGCAGCATCCGTACACCTGGGGCCTGCTCGACTCGATGCCGACGATCGAACGGCGTCTCGCCGCGCTCGTACCGATCGAGGGCTCCCCTCCGTCGCTGCTCAACCCGCCGTCCGGCTGCCCGTTCCATCCGCGCTGCCCCTATGCCTTCGCGCCGTGCCCGATCGACCCGCCGCCGCCGCTCGAGGCGCCCGTCGCCGGCTCTCACCTCGACGCCTGCTACCTGCCGTGGGAAAAGAAGCTCGACCTGGGCGGCAAACGTTCGATCTCGCGCCTCGGAGACGCCGCATGATCCCTAGGCTTGACGGCGACCAGGAGGGAAGCTGCCGCCGGCTCGGCCGGCAGGCGGAGCGGGCATGAGCAGCGTGGAAAACCTGGTCGAGGTCGAGCACCTGACGAAGCACTTCCCGGTCAAGCAGGGGGTGTTCGCGCGCGGCAAAGGCATGGTGCACGCGGTCGAGGACATCTCGTTCGAGGTACGCAGCGGCGAGACGCTGGGGATCGTCGGCGAGTCGGGCTGCGGCAAGTCGACGACGGCACGGTTGATCCTGCGCCTCCTCGACCCCACGTCGGGAACGATCCGCTTCCAGGGTCGCGACATCTCGAAGCTGTCGCAGCGCCAGCTTCGCCCGCTCCGCCGCGAGATGCAGATGATCTTCCAGGATCCGTACTCGTCGCTGAACCCGCGCAAGACCGTCGGGCAGATCGTCGGCTCGCCGTTCGCCATCCACGGCGAGAAGAAGGCGAAGTCGCGCGTACAGGAGTTGCTCGAGACGGTCGGCCTGAGCCCCGAGCACTACAACCGATACCCGCACGAGTTCTCGGGTGGGCAGCGCCAGCGGATCGGAGTCGCGCGCGCGCTCGCGCTGTCGCCGAAGCTGATCGTCTGCGACGAACCCGTGTCGGCGCTCGACGTCTCGATCCAGGCACAGGTCCTGAACCTCCTGCGCAACCTGCAAAAGGACTTCAACCTGACGTACGTCTTCATCTCACACGACCTGTCGGTGATCCGGCAGATCGCCGACCGGATCGCGGTGATGTACCTCGGCCAGATCGCCGAGATCGGCGACAGCGAATCGATCTACGACAACCCGAAGCATCCCTACACGGCGGCGCTCCTGTCCGCCGTGCCGCGGGCAACCACCGGCGGCCGCGAGCGGATCGTGCTGAGCGGCGACGTGCCCTCGCCGATCTTCCCGCCCGCAGCCTGCGTGTTCCACCCCCGCTGCCCGCGCTTCCACATGGGCCACTGCGATGTCGAGACGCCGCTCCTGCGCGAGCTCGCACCGCACCACGAGGCCGCCTGCCACTACCCGCTCGAGAAGTGGCCGATGACCGATGCGGAGATCTACCAGGCCGAAGGCGCCCTACGGCACGACCAGCAGCGCCTCGAAGGCGCCGCGTAAGACCGTCAGGCTGCGAGGCCGGCGAGCTCGCGCAGCGCCGCGAGCCGTGAGAGCGCCTGGCCCTCGAGCTGGCGGACGCGTTCGCGCGTCAGATCGAGCTCGTGACCGATCGCCTCGAGCGTCCACGGCTCGCCCTCGAACCCGAAGCGGAGCTCGAGAATTCGCCGCTCGCGTTCGGGTAGCGCATCGAGCGCCTTGCGGATGTTCTGGCGGCGCAACGACTCCTCGGCTTCCTCGAACGGATCGGCGGCTTCACGGTCGGCGAACAGATCGCCGAGCTCGCCCTCGTCGTCGGCGCCGACCGTCTGGTTCAGCGAGACCGAAGCCGACGCGGCCGAGAGAGCCTCCTCGACGTGCTGCAGCGGCAGCCCGGTCGCCTCAGCCAGCTCTTCCTTCGTCGCCTCGCGGCCCAGCTCCACCTCGAGCCGGCGCGCCGCGCGCGACAGCTTCTGCTGGCGCTCGACGACGTGCACCGGCACGCGGATCGTGCGCGCGTGGTTCGCAACCGCGCGCTGCACGCTCTGCCGGATCCACCAAGTCGCGTACGTCGAAAACTTGTAGCCACGGCGCCAGTCGAACTTCTCGACCGCGCGATTCAAGCCCAGCGTCCCCTCCTGAATCAGGTCGAGAAACGGGACACCGAGACCGCGGTAGCCTTTCGCGATCGAGACGACGAGGCGCAGGTTCGACTCGATCATGCGGCGCTTCGCGCGCCCGTCGCCGCGCTCGATCGCCTTCGCAAGGACGACCTCTTCATGCGCGGTAAGGAGCTTGTGCTTTCCGACGTCGGCGAGGAAGAGCTGCAGGCTGTCGCCCGCGCCTGAAGGGGCCGAGGCCTCGTAGACCACGGGCTCCGGCTTGTGCTTCGTGTTCTTCTCCTCGGTGACCGGCTCGCGCACCTCGAGCCCGATGCGCTCGAGCTCCTTGACGACATCGGCAACCTCGCCCTCGGGCAGGTCGTTCTCGACGGCGAACGCTTCGAGCTCGGCCGGCTCGATCCAGCCGCGCTCCTCGCCTGCTGCGATCAATGTGAGGGCGCTCTCGGTGTCGAGCAGTTCGGAAAGCTGAGTCTGAGTCAAGTGGGAATCGATGTCCTTTCGTTTCTCCAACAGGCACTGCAAACCTGCCTGCCTGCATTCCGAGCTCCAAATCCCGGGCCGGGCCAGGGTACCGCCACTGTCAACGCGGACGGCGGTGCAGCCATTCCTGCCGGCCGACCTGGATTATGGACCGTCGAGGCCGGTAAATGCCGAACGAACTGTTACGAGCGTTTCCGGGCGGTGCGCTTCTTCTTCGCGGGGCCTTGCTCGCGCCGGTTCTGCAGGAGCTCCGCGGCCCGTTCGGGCGTGATCTCCTCGATCGAGTCGGCTGCCCGCAGGCTCGCATTCGTCTCGCCGTCGGTCACGTACGGGCCGAAGCGGCCTTCCTTGAGGACGATCGGCTTACCGCTGACGGGGTCATCGCCCAGCTCCTTGAGCGGCGGTGCCGCGGCGCGGCGGCCACGCTGCTTCGGTTCCGCGAGCTTCGCCAGCGCCTCTTCGAGCGTGATCGAGAAGAGCTGCTCCTCGTTGTCGAGCGATCTCGACTCCTTGCCCTTCTTCACGTACGGGCCGTACCTGCCGTTGGCGGCAACCACCTCCTCGGCCTCGGACTCGCCGAGCGTGCGGGGCAAGGTGAGCAGGCGGAGTGCATCTTCGAGGGTCACCGTCTCGGGCGACATCGACTTGAAGAGCGAAGCCGTCCGCGGCTTCTCGTCGCCGTCGAGCAACTCCGTCACGTAGGGGCCGTAGCGACCGGCGCGCAATGCGATCGTGTGGCCGGTCTGCGGATCGACGCCCAGCTCGTGCTCGTTGCCCGCCTGCGCGAGGAGCTCTTCAGCGCGTTCGGGTGTCAGCTCGTCGGGTGCGATGTCGGGCGGCAGCGTCTGCCGCTCTTCGCCGCGCTCGAGGTACGGGCCGTACTTGCCGACGCGCACGACGATGTCCGTGCGCGGCAGGCTCACCGTGTTGACCTCCCGTGCGTCGATCTCGTCGAGGCGGCCTTCGATCTGCGACTTCAGGCCGTCGTTGCCGTTCTCGCCGAAGTAGAAGCGCCGCAGCCAGGTGCTGCGCGCTTCCTCGCCGGAGGCAATCTCGTCGAGATCGTCCTCCATCCGTGCGGTGAACTCGTAGTCGACGAGACGCGAGAAATGCTGCTCGAGCAACTGAACAACCGAGAACGCGAGGAACTCGGGAATCAGCGCCTGCCCCTGCTTGCGCACGTAGCCGCGATCGAGGATCGTGCCCATGATCGCCGCGTACGTCGACGGGCGACCGATGCCGCGCTCCTCGAGCGCCTTGACCAGGCTCGCCTCGGTGAACCGTGCCGGCGGCGAGGTGGAGTGTCCGTCCGGCTCGAGCGCGGTGGCCGACAGAGCATCTCCCCCGTGCAGCGCCGGCAACACCTTCTCCTCCGCGTCGCCCGACGGGTCGTCCCGGCCCTCCTCGTAGGCGAGCAGGAAGCCGCGGAACGTGATCACGGTGCCCGCCGTGGCAAACTCGGTCGCCCGGCCGTCGGCCGCGGTCGCCGCGATGCGCACCGACACCGTCTGGCCGCGCGCGTCGGCCATTTGCGATGCGACTGTTCGCTTCCAGATCAGGTCATAGAGCTTCAGCTCGTCGCCCGACAACTCGCGCGCGACCTGGTCGGGTGTCCGGAAGCGGTCGCCGGCTGGACGGATCGCCTCGTGTGCCTCCTGCGCGTTCCTCACCTTCCGCTCGTAGCGCCGCGGCTCGGCCGGCACGGCGTCCGCTCCGTACAGCTCACGCGCCTGGTCGCGCGCCGCGGCGAGCGCCGACTCCGACAGCGTCGTCGAGTCGGTGCGCATGTAGGTGATGTACCCGTTCTCGTAGAGGCGCTGGGCAACGCGCATCGTCTGCTGCGACGAGAGCCGCAGCTTCCGGCTCGCCTCCTGCTGCAAGGTCGACGTCATGAACGGAGCGGCGGGCCGGCGGGTGTACGGCTTCTCCTCGACCGACGTGACCGCGAATGCCGCGCCGTCGAGCTTGGCGGCCAGCTCGCGTGCGTCGGTCTCGGCGAGCTGAACGACCTCGGACGTGCGGAGCGTCCCGTCCGGCCGAAGTCCCGTCCCTGCGCGACGCGCTTTCCGTCGACGGCGGCCAGGCGGGCGGTGAACGCTCCGGGCTCGAACGTGGCGACGATGTCCCAGTAGTCGGCGGCGACGAATCTCATCCGCTCGCGCTCACGCTCGACGACCAGGCGGGTGGCCACCGACTGCACCCGGCCCGCGGACAGTCCCTGCATGATCTTCCGCCAGAGCACCGGCGAGACGCCGTAGCCGTAGAGGCGATCGAGGATGCGGCGCGTCTCCTGGGCGTCGACGAGGGCGTCGTCGATCTCACGGGTCTCGGTGAGCGCCTTCTCGATCGCGGGACGGGTGATCTCGTGGAAGACCATCCGCCGCACAGGCACCGTCGGCGCGAGCACCTCCCGGAGATGCCAGGCGATCGCCTCGCCCTCGCGGTCTTCGTCCGTCGCGAGCAACAGCTCGTCCGCACCTTTCAGCTTGGCTTTCAGATCCGCGACGACCTTCTTCTTCCGCGAGTCGACGACGTAGATCGGCTCGAAGTCGTTGTCGACGTTGACGCCGAGACGCGCCCACTCCTCGCCCTTGAGCTTTGCCGGAATCTCGGAGGCGTTGTTGGGCAGGTCGCGGATGTGCCCGATCGACGACTCGACGATGTACCCGGGGCCGAGGTAGCCCGCGATCGTCTTCGCCTTGGCGGGCGACTCGACGATCACGAGCTTGCGGTCTTTGGAGGCAGCCATTTCGCGCGCCACCATAGCGCCGTGACACGGATCAGCGATACTCGCCGCCGATGGCACGTCCGCCCCGGCCCACCCCGCTCTACTCCGCAATTGCCGTTGTTTCCTGGCCGGTGCTGCACCTCGTCTTCCGCTACCGGCCCCGGGGCCGCGAGAATCTGCCCGCCGCGGGCGGCTATGTCCTGGCGGCCGGGCACGCCTCGAACCTCGACCCCTGGGCGATCGGGCTCGCGCTCTGGCCGCACCGCTTCCTGCGCTTCATGGCGAAGTCGGAGCTGTTCTGGTTCCCGCTCGGCCCGCTGATCGCGGCCTGCGGAGCCTTCAAGGTGCGGCGCGGGCAGGCCGACCAGGACGCGATCGAACGAGCCGTGTCGCTCGCACGCGCCGGAAACGTGATCGCGATGTTCCCGGAGGGGACCCGCCGGAAGAAGGGCCTACGCAAGACGCGGGTCGCCGAGGCGCACACCGGGGCCGCGCGCATCGCGCTCGAGGCGGGCGTCCCGCTCGTCCCCGCCGGCATCAAGGGGACCGCCGACCTGCGGCGGCTCGCGCGCTGGCGCGTCGCCTACGGCGCCCCGGTGGCGTTCGACGACCTTGCCGGCCTCGACCCGGCCGAGGCCGCACGAACCGCAACCGACCGCGTGATGGCGGCGATCCGCGAGCTCGAAGGCTCGCTGTGAGCAACCTCCTGGCGATCGACGGCGACTCGCTCGCCCATCGCGCCTACCACGGGCTCCCGAAGCAGATGCGCGACGGGGCCGGACGTCCGGCGAACGCCCTCGTCGGCTTTGCGGGGTTCCTGATGCGACTGTGGGATGCGGAGCGGCCGGACGCGGTGCTTGTGGGCTGGGACTCGCTCGAGACGCCGACCTACAGGCACACGGCGCTGCCTGCGTACCAATCGGGTCGCGAGTTCGAGGACGCGATCGTCGAGCAACTCGCACGGCTGCCCGAGCTGGTCGAGTCGTTCGGCTTCCTGGTCGGCAAGTCGCCCGGCTACGAGGCCGACGACTTTCTCGCGGCCGCAGCCGCCACCTGGACCGGCCCGGTGTTCGTGGCCACCTCAGACCGGGACGCGTTCCAGCTCGTCTCGGACCGCGTCACGATCCTGCAGCCCGTGAAAGGGGTGTCGGAGCTCGCCCGGGTCGGACCGGCCGGCGTGCGCGAGCGCTACGGCGTCGAGCCGTCACAGGTGCCCGACTTCATCGCCCTCCGCGGCGACCCCTCCGACAAGATCCCGGGCGCGCCGGGGATCGGCCCGAAGAAGGCGGCCGAGCTGATCGCGCAGTACGGCTCGCTCGAAGCCGCTCTCGCCGACGGGCGGTTCCCGGCGATCGCCGACGAGCTCCGGCTCTATCGCAGCATCGCGACGATGGATCCCACGGCGCCGCTGCCCGAGCTCGTGCCGGCCCCGCCCGACTGGCGGCGGGCCGAAGCCCACGCACGCGAGCTCGGCCTGAACGGTGTCGCAACACGGCTGGCTGAACGGAGCGCCGGATCCAGCTGATCAGCAACACCGCGTTCGCGCGCCTGCACCCGACGGGCTCGCATCCGGAGTCGCAGCGGCGCATCGGCGTGCTGCACGACCGCTTCCCGTTCGTCGAATGCGCCCCGGCAACGGTCGACGACATCCTCCGCTGCCACACCCCCGAGCTGGTCGAACGCGTCCGCACGACGACGGGCTGGCTCGACGGCGACACCGCCTGTACCGCGACGACCTACGGGGCGGCGCTGCTCGCGGCCGGCGCCGCGCTCGAGGCGGTACGGCGAGGCGGCTTCGCGCTGGCGCGCCCGCCCGGCCACCACGCCGAGCACGACCGGGCGATGGGCTTCTGCATCTTCAACTCGGTCGCGATCGCCGCACGCTGGGCCCAGGCCGAACTCGGCATCGACCGGGTCGCGATCGTCGACTGGGACGTGCACCACGGCAACGGCACACAGGACCTCGCCGGCGCCGACCCGAGCATCCTGTTCGCGTCGCTGCACCAGTGGCCGTTCTACCCCGGCAGCGGAGGCCCGGACGAGCAGCACGAAACGCTCGTCAACGTGCCGCTCCCGGCAGGCACCGGCGACAGCGCCTACCTCGAGGCCTTCGAACGGGTCGAGCAGGCCGTGCGCCGCTTCGACCCGGGGCTCCTGCTCGTCTCGGCCGGGTTCGACGCGCACGTCGACGACCCGCTCGCAAACCTGGAGCTGAGCACCGGTTGCTTTCGCGAGCTTGCCGCCCGCACGGCGCAGCTCGCTCCGCGTGTCGCCGCGGTGCTCGAGGGCGGCTACAACCTCGAGACGCTGCCCGACCTCGTCGAGGCTGCGCTCGACGGGTTCGGCTTCAGCTCTCCAATTTCTCGAGCGCCTCGCGGCGAGAGGAGACGTTGAGCTTGCCGAGCAGGCTCTTCACGTGCGAGCGCACCGTGTGCTCGGAGATGAAGAGGCGCTCGGCGATCTCGGCCGTGCCGAGGTGGCGATCGAGCAGGAGCAGCACCTCGAGCTCCCGGGCGGTCACGAGCCGGGCGACGGATTCGGGCACGACTCTGCGCGACGGACCCTCCCGCACCTGGTCGAGCAGGCGCTTCGCGACCGCGCCGGAGAGAGCCGCCTCTCCGCGCGCAACGCCTCGCAGGAACGAGACGATCCGCTCGGGCGGCTCGGTCTTCAGGAGATAGCCGGCCGCGCCCCCGCGAATCGCCGCAAGCAGGCTGTCCTCATCCTCGGACGCGGTCAGCACGACCACCTCGGCCTCCGGTGCTGCGGCGCGCACGAGCGGCAACGCCTCGAGGCCGCCCAGGTCGGGCATCGAGAGGTCGAGCAGCACGAGGTCGGGGCGCAGCTCACGTGCGAGCTTGATCGCCTCCTCACCGCCGCCGGCCTCGCCGACGACATCGAAGCCGTTCTGACGCAGCAGCGTCCCGAGGGCGTCACGGGTGAGCGGGTGATCGTCGGCCAGGAGTATGCGTTCGGTCGTCATGGACTGGGTTGATCTTGCCGATACGAACGGCGATGCACCATGATCGTTACGAGAAGTTCCTCTGGGGGCAGCTGCTGCTGTTCGGGCTACTCGGTGCCTCGCTGGCCCTTTTTCTGACCTATCACTCGCTACGCACGCCCTACCACCTGCCCGAGCTGAAGCTCGTGCTGGCGACGGTCTCGATGCTCGCCGCCGCAGCCGTGACCGTGCTCTGCGCCACCCGCTTCGGTGTCGAAGGACGGCGGTTCGACCTCGTTCTCTGCTCGGGCTTCTTCGTGCTGGCGCTCTCGTGGCTCGCCTTCTCGATCGTGCCGGAGCTGGTGCGAGCTCCGGTCCGGCGCACCGATCTGTGGGCCGCGCTTGTCGGGCAGCTCCTGGGCTGGGGCCTGATCGCCGCCGCGCCGTTCGTCCGCGGTCGCGTCGGGCGGCCGCGGTTCGCACTCGGAAGCGCGTTTGCGCTGGCGGTGTGCGGTCTGGCGCTTGCGTGGGGCCTTTCGACCTCGCTCGGCGGCAGACTGCCGACCCTCGACGGCGCGGCACGCACGTCGGCGCCGCTCACTCTGACCGGGACGCTCGCGATCGCCGCGTTGCTGTCGCTGCTCGCGGCGATCGGTTTCGGCAGTCGCTTTCGCGAACACGGCGAGGATCTCGACTACTGGCTCGCCTTCGGAGCGACGCTGATGCTCTTCTCGTCGCTCCACTTCATCTTCACGCCGCTCGTACGCGCCGGGGACGTTTCCGAGGGTGACTTCCTCCGTCAGCTCTCGTACGGCGTGCTGCTCGTCGGCGTGTGGCGCGCGATCCGTGAGTCGGAGTTTCGCCGCGCCGTCGCGGAAGAACGGGGTCGCGTGGCCCGTGAGATTCACGACGGGCTTGCGCAGTATCTCTTCGCCGTGTCGACGCACGCCTCGATGCTCGAAGCGGGGGCCGATCCCCGCGAGACGCTGCCCAAGCTGAAGGAGGCAGCGCTCGCCGCGCAGCAGGAGGCGCGCTACGCGATCCTCGCGCTGTCGTCGGCATCCGGCCGTGCACCGTTCGACTCGGCGCTCCGCCGCTACGTCGAGCTGCTCACCGCCGACGGGGCGCTCGACGTCGAGCTGTCGATCGACCCGGAGGTGGCGCTCGGGCCAGACGAGCAGATCGAGCTGTTCAAGATCGTCCAGGAGGGCCTCTCGAACGCGCGTAAGCATGCGGGGGCGCGGCGCGCCTGGGTGGAGATCGGCGAGCGAGTGGGAACGCGCTTCGTGCGCCTCCGCGACGACGGCGCCGGCTTCCAACCCGACCGTGGCTCGACGGGCCAGGGGCTGGGCAACATGCGCGACCGGGCGCTGTCGATCGGCGGCGTCTTCTCGCTCGACTCGGTTCCCGGTGGCGGCACCGCGCTCGAGGTCGTCCTACGGCCGTCCTGAGCCGCTCACCCGGCCCCTTCCACGCGTTCACGCAATCCGTGGAGGTCGTACGTGAGCTCGCCGGCGCGTAACAGCTCCCGCTTCACCCGTTCGCTCTCCTCACGCGCGAGCGAGGCGGCCAGGACGTCGTCGAGCCTCGCACGCGGCACGACCGCCGCGCCGTCGGCGTCGAGCACCACCGCGTCGCCTGCCTCGATCCGCTGCCCACCGACGGTCACCGGTTCGTCAATCGTCCCCGGTATCACCTTCGTCGCACCGCGGATCGAGACGAAGTGCGCCCAGATCGGCAGCCCCAGCTCCGCCAGCTCCTCGATGTCGCGGACGGCGCCGTCGACGAGGAGCGCGGCGGCGCCGTGCGCCAGTGCCTGCGTGGCAAGGAGATCGCCGACGAGCGCGACCGGCGCTGGGTCGGGCATCGTCAACACCAGCACGTCGCCCGGAGTGACTGCGGCCATCGCCGCGTGGACCATCAGGTTGTCGCCCTGGCCGCAGAGCACCGGACGCGCCGGGCCTGCAACCCGCGAGCCTGCGACGACCTGGTGCAGCGGAATGTCGACGAGCCCTTGCTGCCCGGCGGCCTCGTACACCGTCGCCGAGCCCAGCCGCGCGAGCTGCTGGTAGAGCGACATAGCCTTCACGAACGAGCTCTTAAACCGGCTGGGTGCAGAATGCGCAGCGGCTCGCCGCGGCGGGGATCCGGCTCAGGCAGTACGGACAGTCCTTGATCGTCTCGTCCACCGGCGCCTGGGTCTTCCGCCGCGCCATCAGCGCGTTCACGGGCTTGACGACCAGGAAGAAGATGACGGCCGCGATCACGACGAACGTGATCGCCGAGTTGATGAACGCGCCGTAGAGGAAGTGGCTGTTGTTGATCGTGAACGACAGGCCCGAGAAGTCGGGCTGCCCGCCAATCGCCGCGATCAGCGGTGTGATCAGGTCGCCGACGAGCGCGGTGACGACAGCCGCGAACGCGACGCCGACGACGATGCCGACGGCCATGTCCACGAGATTGCCACGCAGCAGAAACTCCTTGAAGTCCTTCATCTGATCCCCCTTCGTGGCGCGGGATGACTGAACCTGGAGGTGCTTAGGTCAGTCTTCTACCAGGGGCGGACGGCGTCCGATCACCGACCGGCGACCCGGCGCAACCCAGCCGAACCGGGAGTTGCCACGAGGAACACCCCGATCGCGATCGCGATCACGAGCGCGCCTCGTTGCGCCAGCCGAAAATCGCCGGCCAGATCGCCGGCGACGCGCAGCGCCAGACCCACGTGCAGCAGCGTCAAGTGAGCGTAGAAGACCTTGCGAAACGGGATCGCGACTCCGATCACACCGGGGAAGATCACGGGCGCGTGGCCGAAGATCATCGAGAAGACGAACCCGACGAAGACTGCGTGCAGCTCGGCGTCGTGGCTCGGGCCGGCCAGGGCTGCGCCGTGTCGCAGCCAGAGTGCGCCGCCGATCGCGAGCCAGAGATAGCCGGGCAGGAGAGAGAGCGCGACGAACCGCGGCAACCCTGCACGATGGAGCGTCCGGCGGGCGATGTCGAAACGCGCGAGCCAGAGCGCGTATCCCACGAGCGCCGCCCCGGCGAGGCGAATGCCGGGGCCCGCCGCGAATGCGTCGAGCACCAGACCGCACGCAAGGACAGCGGTGAGAACGGCGAAGACAGCGCGACCCGTGCGGGTCAGCCGGCCGAGGGCGGCGAGCTCCAGGCGCTCGCCGACGATCGTCAGGATCAGGAAGCCGGCCCACCACGGCACGACCTTGACGAGCGGCAGCCCGCCGAGCCAGAGCGCGCAGCCCCCGACCCAGAGAAGCGCGCCGAGGAAAAGCGTGGCGACCGGCTCCGTCGCATGGGCGTGCAGGATCACCGCGAACAGGCCCGCCAGGACGCAGCCGGCCAAGAGCAGCAACAGCTCGCCGATGCCCTGCCGTCCGCCGGCGAGCAGCACGCATGTGCCCGCGAGCGTCCCGACCGGCGCAAGGTACCCCCACGGCCGCCGCAGCGCGACGGCGCGCTCGAGCGAGATGACCGTGCCGAGGAAGCCAAACACCATCAGCGGCCCGTGCAGCTCGACGAGGTTCGCGCGGCCTTCCGGAAGGCTCCACCCGAATCGAATCAGGCCTCCCCATACGCCCACCACGAGGAATGCGAGCCCCAGTGCAAGCACCGGAAAGCGCACACGAGCAACGATCTCGTTTGCCGGACGGGCCACGACTCTTTTATACTATTGACATCGTGTTTTTGTTCGCCGAGGATGGCAAGAGACGTGTCGCCTGATCGGCCGGTCGCCGCGATTCGGAGCGCGCTGATGACGGTCGAGGATCCCGAGCTCGGGCTCGACATCGTGTCGCTCGGCCTCGTCTACGAGATCGCGTGTGACGATGGCCATGCCCGGATCGTCTATTCGCTGACGTCGATGGGGTGCCCGATCGGCCCGATGATCGAGCGTGACATCGTCAGGGCGGCCGGCACCGTGCCCGGTGTTGACGACGTCGAGGCGGAGTTGGTCTTCGACCCGCCGTGGTCGCACGAGCGGATGACCGACGGCGCAAAGTTCTTGCTCGGGGCGTACAACTAATCTCATGGCCATGGGGGAAGGCACCGAGCAGGAGCTGGCGCGGCGCCGCCATCGCGCGCTCGCCGAGCCGAGCAGGGCGCAGATCCTCGCCGAGCTTGCCGACGATGGGCCGCTCGACACGCGCGAGCTCGCGCAGCGCGTTGGCCTCCACGTCAACACGGTGCGTGTCCATCTCGCTGCGCTGATCGACGCCGGGCTGGTCGAGGCGGAGACAGCGCCGCCGCGGGGCCGAGGCCGGCCGCGCCTCACGTACAAGATGACCGTTACCGCGCCGGACGACGGCGGACGTCGATACCGCCTGCTCGCAGAGATGCTGACAGCGCTCGTCGCCCGTTTCGGCGGCCAGGATGCGACCGCGCATCTCGAGGAGATCGGCGCCGCCTGGGGCCGGCACCTCGTCGAGTCACCGCCGCCCTTCGCCGAACCGTCAGAGGACGAGGCGGTGACGCGGCTCGTCTCGCTGCTGGCCGAGATCGGCTTCCAGCCGGAGCTCGAGCAGGTGGGGCGCTCCCGACGGATCCTGATGCAGCCCTGCCCCTTCCTCGAGCTGGCCCGCCGGCACGAGGAGGTCGTCTGCCCGATCCATCTGGGCCTGATGCGTGGCGCGCTTTCGGAGCTCGGCGCCAGGACGACGGCGACGAAGCTCGAGCCGTTCGTCCGGCCCGAGCTCTGCGTCGCTCATCTCGCGCGCGCGTAAGAACTCATTTCAGAATGACGCTCGTCGTGAGAGCCTCTAAGGGTTAGTTCGCGGCGGGGCGGCCGATCCGGACGCGCCAGTCGGTGGGACCCTGCTCGAGGTAGTCCCACGAGAACGCACCCTTGAACTCGGCCTCGAACTGGTACCAGAGCGGCTTCGGGTCGTGGTCGTTGACGAGCACGAACGCAGTGCCCTCGGGCAGTGCGTGATAGGTGTCGAAGATCAGCTCGTGCCGGCGGGCCGGCGGCTCGCTCCGCACGTCGAGAATCGCGTCAGCTGTGGCGGTCATGGTGTGTCCCTTCATTCGTTGGTTTTCGGCATGCTCTTCGGTTCTAGGCGCAGGGCCAGGTAGTGGAGCGCCGCGTTCAGCCGCCGCGCGCAGCGGGGTGACGGCTCGCGGACGATCCACCATGCTTCGGCGGCGATCCGCGAGGCGGCGTCGGGCTCGCCCGCATCGCCGAGGGCGCGAACAGCGCGCTCGAGCAAGAGCCCGAGCTGCTCGACGGCCCCCGCCGGAGCGTCGTCATTCAGCGGAAGCCTTCGATCGGCGGCAGGTCGTGAGTCTCGAGGTACGCGTCGACCACGGTGTCGACCGCCGCGACACCCTCGGTGAACGCGGCGTTGATCGCCACGAACGGCTCCCAGTTCTGGGGCAGCGCATCTTCGGGGAAGATCGCCTCCACCGGGCATTCGGGCTCGCACGCGCCGCAGTCGATGCACTCTTCGGGGTCGATCACGAGCATCCGTCCCACTTCGTGGATGCAATCGACGGGGCAGACGTCGACGCAGGAGCGATCCTTCACGTCGATGCACGACTCCCCGATCACATAGGTCATTCGGCCGCCTTTCTCGTCGATTTCTCATGTTATACACGAGGTAAAACACTCGGGCGTGGGCCAACCGCGAAAACGCGAAGGGCTATCATTAAGAGATGGTGGACACGGCCACGAGCTCGTGGGCGGAGGCAACGATCGCGGCGTTGCGCTCGCAGGGGCGCCGGAACGGCGGCGCCCGCCGGGCCGTCGTCGAGCTGCTCGGACGGCAACGCTGTTGCCTGACCGCGCAGGAGATCTTCGACCAGCTCCGCGCCGAAGGCCGCCGCGTGGGTGTCGCCAGCGTCTACCGGGCACTCGAGCAGCTGACAACGGACGGGTTCGTGCAGCGGATCGACATCGGCGCCGGGACCTCGCGCTTCGAGCCGATCCATCCGGACGGTGTCCATCACCATCACCTGGTCTGCGCCGACTGCGGCAAGGTCGAGGCGTTTGCCGACGCCGAGCTGGAGCGGGTGCTCCACAAGGTCGAAGGGCGCACCGGGTACTCCGTCGCGGGCCACGACGTCCTGCTCCGCGGCGCCTGCCGCGACTGCGCTACGACCTGACGCCGCCGACCCGACCCCACCCCGGTCCGAGCACGCGCAATAGAGAAAGCCCCGTTTCCAGGGCTTTCTCCGTAGCAGGCCTGTAAGCCGGATTCTGTCGAAGGTGACCATCCCTCTCGGCAGCTACCCGGGCCCATCGGCGGGCAGCCTGATCGCGGGCCCTGTTCGCCTTGCACCGGACGGGGTTTGGCAAGCCACCGCGTCGCCGCGGCGCTGGTGGGCTCTTACCCCACCGTTTCACCCTTACCGCCGGCGTCTCCGGAGATACGCCGGAGGCGGTTTGCTTTCTGTTCCACTTTCCGTCGGCTTTCGCCCCCTGGCTTGCGCCAGCGTCCTGCCCTTTGGTGTCCGGACTTTCCTCGAAGCGGTGCCAAAACGCCGCCCCGCGGTCACCCGGCCTGCAGGCTCGATTCTAGCCCGGATTCGAGCGCGTTCTCGTCGGCGAGCTGGCTGCAGCACTCCGGACAGAACACCGAGCCGCCGCGAGCGTGCATCACGAACTCGCCGCAGACGAGGCATTCGAGCGACGCGCCGCGCAGCAGCGCGACGAGCTCCTGGTCGAGCGTGCGGTGGAGCGACGCGACGGCGGCCATCACTAGAGCTCCCGGAAGACTCCCACGACGCGCCCGAGGATCTGGACGTGCTCGGCGTAGATCGGCTCCATCGTCGAGTTCTCGGGCTGCAGCCGGATGCGGCCACGCTCGCGGTAGAACGTCTTGACCGTCGCCTCGTCGGCGGACTCGTCGACGCCGGCAAGCGCGACGACGATCTCGCCGTCCCGCGCCGTCTGCGCACGCTGGACGATCACGAGGTCACCGTCGAGGATGCCCGCGTCGATCATCGACTCGCCCTTGACGCGAACGAGAAAATCGCCCTTGGTGGACGCCGGCATCGGCAGGTAGTCCTCGATGTTCTGCTCGGCGAGCAGCGGGCCACCGGCGGCGATCTCACCGACGAGTGGAAGGCGTGCGACGTCGACCTGCTCGTGCTGCTCGGCCGGCAGGGCCTCGCGCCGCTCGCGGCCGATCAACTCGAGCGCGCGCGGCTTCGTCGGATCGCGGCGCAGCAGGCCCGCGCGTTCGAGGTTCGCAAGGTGCGCGTGCACCGTGGAGGGCGACGCAAGCCCGACCTGCTCGCCGATCTCGCGCACGGTCGGCGGGTAGCCGTGCCGGTCGACGTATTCGACGAGGTAGTTCCAGATCTCCTGTTGACGGGCGGTGAGCACCTTGCTCCTCCGAGGTCGTTTGACGGTGACGAACGTGTGTTCGCTCTCAGAGTAGAGACTCCTGCGGACGCCGTCAACGCCAAAAAAGAGAAAAGCCGCCCCGGGGGACGGCTCCTCAGTGCGCTGGAGAGGACTTGAACCTCCACGGCCGCAATGGCCACTAGGCCCTCAACCTAGCGCGTCTACCAATTCCGCCACCAGCGCGTGAGCGGGGCCTAGTGTAGCCGCTGCCCAGCGCGGCGCCATCGCCTGCGCGAAGCTATTGCAGCAGGCGAAACAGCAGGACGGTGTTGAGGAAGAACAGCACCGAAAACACCACCGTCACACGCGTCAAGTTCCGCTCCACGATGTGCGTGCCGCCCTGCGACTGCGGCGTGAAGCCCATACCGCCGAGGCCGCCGTCCCGGGTCGAGTGCATGAGGATCAGGCCGACCAGAGCGGCCGAAAGCAGCACGTGGATGACGGAGAAGACCGGCAGCATGACCTGGGGATTGTAGCCTCACGCCGATGGATCAGACGGAAGCCCGCGCAAAGATCCACGACCTGCTCCTGACCGGCGATAACCGCCTGAAGCAGGGCGTCTCGCACGACAAGGTGCGCGCGAGCTACGAGCAGGCGCTCGCACTCGCCCGCGAGCACGGGCTCGCCGACGCGGTGCGGCCGCTCGTCGAGATCAGGCTGGCGGGTCTCGAACCCCCCGCTGGAGGATCTCCTCCACCCGGCTCACCTGCTGCCTGAGCTCGTGCGCGAGCGCGGCCTCGCGCGCGGAGCTGTTCGGTGACGGCATCGCGGCCGCCGTTTCGAGCGCCCGCGCGATCTCGCCGGTATCGAGCGGATCGACCAGGATGCCGGCGCCGTCCGTCACGAACTCGGGCGGCCCGCCGATGCGCGTTGCGACGACCGTGCGCGCGCAGGCCATCGCCTCGAGCAGCGCCTGCCCGAACGGCTCGATGTGAGCGGGCCCGCAGACCACGTCGGCGGCGCTCAGCCAGCCCGGCACGCGATCGTGGGCGATCTTCCCGACGACGCGCACGCGCTCGCGGCCCTCGAGCGCTCCACGCAGCGGACCGTCGCCGACGAACGTGAGCGAACCGCGGCCGAGCCGGGCAAACGCGTCGGCCAGGCGCACGACGTTCTTGCGCTCCGTCAGCGTCCCCACGTGGACAAAAGCCGGATGCTGCAGCGCCGCGGCGGGCGCGACGGCATCGAACAGCTCGATGTCGACGCCGGAGTCGACGACCTCGGTCTTGCCGCGCGCCTCGGGCACCTTCTCCTCGAGTTCGCGGCGCAGATACTGCGACACGGCGATCACGGTGCTCGCGCGCCGTACGACGCGGCGGGTGAGTGCGGCGATCCCCGGGATGCTGCCGATGTTCCTGACGTCCCGGCCGTGCGCGGTGACGACGAGCGGCGCATCGACCTGAGCCGCGAAGAGCCCGGACGGGACGAGGAAGTGCGCCCACACGACATCCGGCCTGCCGGATCTGTTGACGCGCCGCCGCAGCTCGAGGAAGCGCGCCTTGCCGCCTGCTCGCCGGTCGAGCACGGCGAGCTCGATCTCGTGCCCGCGCTCGCGCAGCACCCGCTCCTGCTGGGCGATGAACGAGCCGAGATCGGGGTCGTCCGGGCCTGGGTACATCTGCGAGACGAGCAGGATCTTCATTCCGGTTGCCGCACGTTAGAGGCTCTCTTAGCGAGCGGTGCGTTCCCGGTCGTGCTCGCCCCACTCGCCGCGCAGCACGCCGCAGATCTCGCCGATCGTGCAGCGCGCTTGCAGTGCCTCACGCATCGGCCAGAGCATGTTCTCGGTTCCACGCGCCGCCTCGCGGACGCGCTCCAGCGCACCGGCCGCCTCGCCGGCGTTGCGCCCGGCCCGCACCTTCGCAGTGCGCTCGAGCTGCTTGCGCTCGCCATCGGGGTCGATGTGTTGCAGCTCGATCGAGGCTTCGGATTCGGCGGCGTAGACGTTGACGCCGACGATCGGACGCTCCCCCGATTCGATCTGCTGCTGCCAGCGGTAGGCGGCGTCTTCGATCTCCGACTGGATGAACCCCCGCTCGACGGCCTCGACGGCGCCGCCGATCTCGTCGACGCGCTCGATCAGCTCCCAGGCGCGCGCCTCGAGCTCGCTGGTGAGCGACTCGATGTAGAACGAGCCGCCGAGCGGATCGACGGTGGCAGTCGTGCCGGCCTCGGCCTGGAGAATCTGCTGCGTACGCAACGCGAGCGTCGCCGCGTGCTCGGTCGGCAGCGCCAGCGCCTCGTCGAACGAGTTCGTGTGCAGCGACTGCGCGCCGCCGCACACCGCAGACAGCGCCTGGATCGCGACTCGCACCACGTTGTTCTCCGGCTGCTGCGCGGTGAGCGTCGAGCCGCCGGTCTGCGCGTGGAAGCGCAGCGCCAGCGCCTTCGGGTTGGTTGCGCCGAATCGTTCGCGCATGATCCGCGCCCACAACCGGCGCGCCGCGCGGAACTTGGCGACCTCCTGGAAGAAGTCGTTGTGCGCGTTGAAGAAGAACGACAGCCTGGCGCCGAAATCGTCGGGCGACAGGCCTGCGTCGACGGCCGCGGTGCAGTAGGCGATCCCGTTCGCGAGCGTGAACGCCAGCTCCTGCACCGCCGTCGAGCCCGCCTCGCGGATGTGGTAGCCGGAGATCGAGATCGTGTTCCACGACGGGATTCGCTCCGCGCAATACGCAAAGAGGTCGGTGGTCAACCGCATCGACGGGCGCGGCGGGAAGACATAGTTCCCGCGTGCGATGTACTCCTTGAGGATGTCGTTCTGCACCGTCCCGCGCAGCGCGGTGCTCGCCACCCCCTGCTGCTCGGCAACCAGCTCGTAGAGCAGCAGCAACAAGGACGCGGGTGCGTTGATCGTCATTGACGTCGAGACGTCGCTGAGCGGAATGTTCGCGAGCAGGATCTCCATGTCTGCGATCGAGTCGATCGCAACGCCGGTGCGCCCGACCTCGCCGAGCGAGCGCGGGTCGTCGGAGTCGTAGCCCAGCTGCGTCGGCAGGTCGAACGCGATCGACAGGCCCGTCTGCCCGTGCGCGAGCAGGTAGCGGTAGCGCTCGTTCGACTCCTCGGCCGAGGCGAAGCCCGCGTACTGGCGCATCGTCCAGGGGCGGCCGCGATACATGTCGGGATACGGCCCGCGCGTGTACGGATACTCGCCGGGCGCCTCGAGCGCGCCGGAGACGTCGGCGGCCGTGTAGACCGGCTTCACCTCGATCCCGGATTCCGTCTCGCGCCGATCGGTTGCTGCCACGCCCGAAGTATGCTCGCGACGTGCGGGTCCTCGCATTCGCGCTCCTCGCTCTGGCCGCCCCGGCCACCGCTGCAGCCGGCGCGCCGCCCCGAGCGGCCTGCCCCCACCTGGGCGGCGCCGTCCACTACGCCGTAAACGGCACGACGCACCTGATCTCCCTCACGACCTGCGCCGATCGCGCAATCGGGCCGGAGAAGCCCGCAACGCAGGCCCTCCCGGGCGTCACGGCGACCGGCACCACGCCGGGCCTCCAGCGCCTCTGGGTGCACGGCCGCCTCGTCTACTCGCACGTCGAAACAGGCCCGTTCGTCCCGTTGAAGCTGTCGGGTGACGGCCGCTGGCTCTTCTTCTTCGTCGACGAGTACGGAGCCGCCTCCGCGATCGCCGACGGCGTACCGTTGCTCGTCGTCTCGACCGGTGGCGGCCCGATACACGACCTCGGGGTGACGCTGCGGTACCCGGACTACCTGACCTGGTGCGGCGGCGAGGTCGTCTACACGCCCGGATTCGGCCGGGTCGCGATCGACGGCAAGCGGCTCGTTGCGGCGGCTCCTCCCGACTGGCGACCGCACAGCCTCTGGAACGACCCGAGCCGCACCTTCTCGACGCCTGTCTGCGAGCCGGGACGCGACGCCGTGGCCGTCCTCACCCAGCACACGAGCTCCGTCGCGAACTTCTTCGCCACACGCTGGCGGATCTGGCGGGTCGGACTCGACGGCACCCGCCACGCACTGGACGTGCCGCCGCCGGGCTGGGCGGACGAGGAGCCGGCCTGGTCGCCCGACGGCAACTCGCTCGCCTTCGTGCGGGAGCGGAACGGCTACGGTCGGGCGATGGTGCTCCACGCCCGCAAGGTGTTCGGCCCGCTCGCGAACCTCGGCTATTCGATCGGCTACTACGGTCACCACGACTGGGGGATCGCATGGCGACGGTGACCGTTCGCCTCTTCGCCGGCCTGCGCGAGCGCGCCGGCTGGTCGCAGCGCGAACTCGACGCGGCCACGGTCGCCGATATTTGGCCCGCGCTGGGCCTCGGCGACGAACCGGGCGGCCTGCTCTACGCGGTCAACAAGGAGTACGCCGAGCGCGACCAGCCGCTCGCCGACGGCGACGAGGTCGCCCTCATCCCACCCGTCTCGGGCGGCGCGTTCCTGCTCAGCGACGAGCCGCTGTCGCTCGACCGCGCCGTCGACGAGGTGCGCGACGAGCGGGCCGGGGCGATCGCCACGTTCACGGGCACGACGCGCATCAGCTCACGCGGGCGCGACGTGCGCTACCTCGACTACGAGGCCTACGCGGGCATGGCCGAACGGGTGATGGAGGAGATCGCGGCAACGCTCGGCAAGCGCTACGAGCTGTGCTCGGTCGCGATCCATCACCGGGTCGGCCGCTGCGGGATCGGCGACACATCGGTCGTGATCGCGGTCTCGGCTCCGCACCGCCAGGACGCGCTGACCGCGTGCAAGGACGCAATCGACGAGCTCAAGGAGCGCGTGCCGCTCTGGAAAAAAGAGGTCTACGCGGGCGGCGAGGAATGGATCGGGAGAGGATCGTGACCGAGCCCTACCGCGACTACGACCCGATCCAGCCCCGCGGCACGAACTGGCGCGCCGCCTTCAGACGTCTCGTCGGCCCGGTCGTGGCAGGTGCGATCGCGCTCGCTAAATGGTCGTTCGTGCTCGTGAAGGCGGGGAGCATCTTCATCGCCGTGGGCGCCTACGCGTTGATCTGGGGCTGGAAGTTCGGCGTCGGGGTCGTGGCGCTGATCCTGCTGCACGAGCTGGGCCACTATCTGGAGGCGAAGCGCGAGGGGCTGAACCCGAAGCTGCCGGTGTTCGTGCCGTTTCTCGGCGCGTACGTGCAGTACACGCGCGGTCACCCGTGGCAGACGGTGCGCGTCGCGATCGCCGGGCCGATCCTCGGTGGTCTCACCGCGCTTGCCTGTTACCTGATCGGCCGCTCGCAGGGCTCCGACCTGATGCTGGCGCTCGCCTACTTCGGCTTTTTCCTCAACCTGTTCAACCTGCTGCCCTTCGGGATCCTCGACGGCGGCGCGGTGTGGCGCTCGGCCCGCTTCCTCCGGCTCGGCGGCGGCGGCAACAAGGCGACCGTGGCCTACGTCCTCTACTTCGGCACGGCGCTCGCGCTCGTCGTCGGGATGTTCGCCGCCCACGTGCCACAGCATCGCCTGTGAGCACCGACCGGAAGATCCTCGACCATCCGACCTTCGAGATCGACGCGGATGTGAAAAAGATCGCGGCCGAGCTGCGGGCCGGGTTCGAGCAGGTTGCGCGCATCGACCGGCCGGCGGTGACGCTGTTCGGCTCGGCACGCGTCGTCGAGGGCAGCAAGCCGTACGAGAGCGCACGGATCGTCGGCCGGAAGTTCGCGGAGGCGGGCTGGGCCGTGATCACCGGCGGCGGGGGCGGCGTGATGGAAGGCGCCAATCGCGGCGCTCGTGAAGGTGGTGGGCTCTCGGTCGGCTTCAACATCGAGCTGCCGCACGAGCAGGCGCCGAACCCGTACCTCGACATCGACCACACCTTCGACCACTTCTATGCGCGCAAGGTCTGCTTCGTCCGCCCCGCCGAGGGGTTCGTGATCTTCCCTGGCGGCTTCGGCACGCTCGACGAGCTGACCGAAGCGCTGACCCTGATCCAGACCGGGAAGATCAAGCACTTCCCGGTCGTCCTGTTCGACTCCGGCTACTGGAGCGGCCTGCTCGATTGGATCAGGGACAAGCTGCTCGACGAACGGATGATCTCGGCGGCCGATCTCGACCTGCTGGAGCTGACCGACGATCCGGATGTCGCGGTCGCGCACGTGCTCGACCGCTACGACGAGCGCTGCGCCGACGAGCCCGCGGCGTAGGCGAAACGACCCAGCGGGATGTCAGACACCGCTCTTGTGTCAGACACCCGGCTTATGGCGCGGAGGGCTCGGCCCGTGAGGCCCACGACCGGCTCAGATCGTCGCGGGAATCACGATGTACGGGCCGGGCGGCGTCTTGCCCGGGCCGTAGACGGTGGTCGGGCTGTCGGGGATGTAGTGCGAGCGGAAGTCGTCGTGCCGCAGCAGCTTCCCCGAGGCGTCGTAGACGTCGCGCGTCACCGCGACGTCGAAGCCCTTCTCGCCGGTGCCCGCCACGACCTTCACCGAGCCGCGCGGCGCATTCGGGTCGACGGCGTAGTTCATCGACGGGCCTGTCCAGTTCGTCATCGGGCCGGTCGTCGAGACGACCTTCCGGTGCTCGGGCGTGCCGTAGAAGGTGAATGTGAGCGTCGCGTCGGTATACGACGTCTTGATCAGCAGGCCGTGCTTCAGGTCGTTGCGGAACCGGAAGTCGGGGCCGCCCCAGGCGACCGTCGCGTCGCGACCGATCGGGTAGTGAGCCAGGTAGAGGTTGTGGTTGGTGCGGGCGAGGATCGGGAGGCCGAGCTCGAACGCATCGTTGAACAGCGTCGTCGCCGTCTGGCAGACGCCGCCGCCGATCGACGGGAGCACGAGCGAGCCGATGATCTCCTGCCCCTCCAGAAAGCCACGCTCGGCGGTGCGCTCACCGACGACGTCGTTGAACGAGAATGTCGCACCGGGCCGGATCACCGTGCCGTCGATGAAGTCGGCCATCAGATGCACGTTGTGGATGCGGTTCGACGACGACACGCCCATCTGCGTGGTGTAGGAGACGAGCTTCTGGCGGATCCCGAGGGCGTTCGCCTTGGCGGTCGTCAGCTCCGCGTCGCTCGCACCGAGCTCGACCTGCGCCAGGTGATTGCCGTGCGCAGCCTTCGTCACGGCCACCGCGAGCTGCAGCGGGTCGACGTCGCGGCCGGGCTTCGACGGCACGACGTGCACGCGGTCACCCGAGACCGCGAACTGGGCGTTGTGCGCCCGCCGCACCCATTTGCCGAGCCGCGGCCGGACCGCGCGCGCCAGCAGGCCGGGATCGAACCCGACCGCGAAGCGATGCTTGCGCGGCCGGATCTGCAGCGCACGCGCGAGTTGCTGCTGCGTCAGCGCGCCCAGCCGGGCGCCGTGGTAGGAGATCGCGACCGGCCGCGAGAGGAGCAGCCGCGCCGTCGACGCGGCGCTACGTGCCGCCGGGTCGGCGATCGCCGGGCGAACGTCGACGAACGGCGCGTCGATCGTCCGCGCATCGGTTGAGAGCAACCGGAGCAGTGCGGCCCGGTCGAGCTCGCGCCCGGTCTGCGACGAGCCCATCGTCACGTCCGTCCCGTGCACGGCAACTGTCGCCGACACCGGAGGGCGGCCTGCCTTCGCGATCTCGCCGAGAATGTTCTCCGCGCTCGCCGAGCTGCCGGCGACGGGCTCGACCCAGACCGCTCGCGGCACAAGGAGCGACACCGGCGTCCCCGCCGCGAGCGCCCGCGTTGCCGTGGCGTGCGCGTCGACGGTGACGACCCAACCCCGCGGGACACGATACGAACGGCCCCCGGCGCGGACGGTGACGAGCCGGTTCTCCCACGCGCGCACCGCCGACTCGATCTGAGCGCGCGACTTGCCCCCAACATCCAGCCCGAGCAGATGCACACCGGGTTTCGCCGCGCCGTGGTACTGCACTTCGCGTACCACACCCGCCGCCGCGAGCGCGGGCAGGATCAGCGCCAGGAGAATCAGCGGCCCTCGCTTCATCCCGAACAGTGAAGCAGCGGTCGCGGCCGACGACAGATCGGGCGTATCGTGCGCCGCGAGTGGAGTTGCGCGACCTCCCTTCCGTCGACGAGCTGGCCCGGAGCAGCGCCGACTCGCTCGCGGTCGAAGCGGCCCGCACCGTCCTGGCGAGAGCGAGGGCGCAGATCCGCGCCGGCAGCGACCCCGGCAATCTGACGGTTGCACTCGAGTCGGAGCTGGCGCGCGCGCGCCGCCCTGCTCTCCGGCGGGTCCTGAACGCCACCGGCGTGGTCGTGCACACGAACCTCGGCCGCGCGCCGCTCCCCGGCCTGGCTGTCGAGCGCATGGTCGCCGTGGGACGTGGCTACTCGAACCTCGAGTACGACCTCGGCGACGGGTCGCGAGGCTCGCGCCAGGACCACGTGGCAGCGATCCTGCGACGGTTGACGGGCGCCGAGGCGGCGATCGTCGTCAACAACAACGCGGGCGCGCTGCTGCTCGCGCTCGCCGCGCTCGCCGAAGGGCGCGAGGTGGTCGTCTCGCGCGGCGAGCTGATCGAGATCGGCGACGGGT
>Ga0157369_10001696_pt1 | contig 26846 bp, 24 predicted proteins | sample C25metaG_FD_113461 | JGI IMG/M metagenome (GOLD analysis project Ga0157369, IMG submission 113461) | Corn rhizosphere microbial communities from Kellogg Biological Station, Michigan, USA - C2-5 metaG | ecosystem: Host-associated > Plants > Roots > Rhizosphere > Soil | place: USA: Michigan... | reverse complement strand
TTCGGCGGCGGCCAGGTGCTCGAGGCTGCGTGCCGTGCCGACGTCCGAGATGCCTGCGAGCACCGGCACACGGCCGGCGGCCTGCTCGACGACCACGTTGAGCGTCGTGTCGCGGTTGTGACCCGTGAGGTAGGGACCTTCGCCACCGGTGCCCAGCGCGAAGAGCGCATTCACTCCCGCACCGATCTGGAAGTCGACGAGCCGTCGAAGCGACGACACATCGACTGACCCATCTTTGTTGAGCGGCGTGACGATCGGAGGGATCACACCGTGTAGGGAAATCTTGGAGTTAGACATTACGGCCTTTCCGTTTGGTGTCGGGAAGTCAGTGTGCGGTTGACCGCGCTCAGCCCCAGGACTGCTCGCTCATCGGCCTCAGCGCGACCTCGAGAAGGCGCATCCCTCGCGGCCGGGTCAGCGCATAGGTGATGAGGTCGGCGACGTCCTCAGCGGCCATCATCTTTTGCACCTGGGGGCTGTCGTGCGTTCTGCCGCGACCGTCCGCCATCGCGAACTCGGTGTGGACCCCACCCGGGCAGATGTTGGTGCAGCGGATGCCTGACTCGCGAAACTCGTTGTCGAGGGCGCGAGTCAGCCCAACCTGGGCGAACTTCGAGGCGGAGTACACGGCTTCTCCTGCGAAGCCGCGTCGACCCGCTTCGCTCGCCACCGTGATGACGTCACCGCCACGGCCGCCTGAAACCAGATGAGGGAGACCAGCGCGCAGCAGGTTGATGGTGCCAAGCACATTCGTCTCGATCATCTCGGTGATGTGGTCGGCAGGAGTGTCAAGGAACATTGCATAGTGGCCGACCCCCGCGTTGGCGACAAGGATGTCGATACGGCCGAAGGCAGACGCCGCAGCCTCGACGAGATTTTCGGTCTGCGCGGGATCGCGTACGTCACAAGACTGGCTGACGGTGTCGCTAAGCCCGAGGTCCGCTGGCTTACGCGACCCCAGCGCAAGCTTGACCCCAAGTGAGTTGAGCTGCACGGCGAGAGCGCGGCCGATCCCGGAACTGGCCCCGGTGATGACGGCGACCTTCCCGGTCAAGTCTTCGATGGGCATGCGAAATTCTCCTTGGTGGTCGTTGGGGTCGGTTGGTTTGTGTTCACTCGGTCCTCGGGGTGGCGGTCGAAGTGACCCGCCCGCGGTGAGGAGCTTCACCGGGTCTGGTGCGCACGGCCTGCATGCCGTTCAATTCCGCGCCCTCTCGTGTTAGGGATCGCGGCCTCAAGATGCCGAGGACGTAAGTGGTCTGCGCTCGTCGCTATGCTGACGTCTCAGCCGGTCACGCACATCAAAGAAATGCGCGTCGAGCCGATGCACTGCGAGATCGGTGTCACTACTTTCGAGTGCGTCGACGATCGACGCATGCATGGCGGCCGTGTGCTGAAGATTCTCTCCCGTCGTGATTTCCTGGGAGGCGGTCTTGAAGAACTGCCAGAACGCACCGAGCATGCCCGACAAAGTGACGTTACCCAGTCGCTTGTACATCAGCGCATGGAAGCTCTCGTCCTCGTCAAGGAACGGCTGACCTCGGTGGGCCGCCTCGTGCATCGCATCGGTGAGAGCGCGCATCTCGGCCAATGTCGATGCGTCCAAAGCCACGATCGCCGCGGGCAAGAACGCGGACTCGAGTATTCGGCGGATCTCGAGAAGTTCCTGGAGATTCTCAAGCGTCGGCAGGGTCGTCAGTCCGAGTTGGCGTCCGAAGGTCGACGGATCGAACCCTCGCAGCCGCCTGCGGGCACCCTGGTGGGCGTCGACCACGCCGAGCGCCTCCAAGGCGCGCAGAGACTCGCGGATTGCTTGACGGCTCGCCGCCAACCGGCTCGCCAGCATGGCTTCAGAAGGAACGACGTCGTCGGGGCGAAGGCCCATGTCGCGGAACAGCCCGACAAGGCGCATTTGCAGGCTGTTATGGGCGCTGCTCACTGGGCCATCCTCGCCGTCGACGCCGAGGCGCCAAGACAGAAAATCGAAAACTTGTCAGACAATCCGTCGAACCTGCTCATCTGTAGCGCTACAACTGTACGGTCAGTTATGCCGACCAGTCAAGGAAAACCGGTGCGGCGTGTCCCAGAGACACGTTGAATCTTGTCCGACAAGTTCTGTCGTTGTGATCAGACGGCTCACGGGTGCAGGACTGGCACATTGGTGCCTGCGGTGGTCGTGCGGCGAGTGCCATCGCTTCGTGTTCTCAGCTGCTGCGGATTCCGCCGCCCTCCGCCCGCAGCACGCCGCCGCGGGTTGCCGTAGATGCCGGGCTGCACAGATAAGCGATGAGGGATGCGACGGCGTCCGCGTCGAGGAAGCGCTTGACGAGCGAAGTCGGCCGAGCGACCGCGAAGTAATCGGCCTCGACGTCGGCCAATGGCCGCCCGGCAGCCATGCGCTCAACCCAGTCGCTCATCACCGAACCAGGCACGACGCAATTCGCGGTGACGTCGATGCTGCCGGCGAAGATTTCTGCGACAGCGCGGGACAGTCGGATGACGGCCGCCTTTGCCACCCCGTAGTCGACTGCGTTCGGCGGCGTGACGACGCCGGCTTCGCTTGCAACGAAGACAATCCGGCCGAATTCCTTGCGCTGAAGGCTCGGCACGTAGTGCCTGGCCAACCTGACGCCCTGCATGACGTTGTATTCCCACTGGTAATGCCAGTCTTCGTCGCTCAACTCGACAAACGGCGCGAGATGAGCTGTTCCGCCGGCCATTGGAATCAAGATGTCCAGGTCTTCGACAGCGTTCACCACGGTTGCGACGCCGCGAGCCTGCGACACGTCGGCGGCAACGGTGCGGACGATGGAATGTGGCGCAACGGCCAGGATGTCATCCCGTGCGCGGTCGAGGCGATCTGGAGAGCGCCCGTTGATCCAAAGGTCCGCCCCCATCTCGGCGAGCAATTTGGCGGTCGCCAGGCCAATGCCGCTCGTCGCGGCCGTGACCAGAGCCGTTTTACCGGTGAGGTCAAGATTGAGCATGCGCTGGACTCCAGAAAGAACCACGTAAGATCACGAAACACTCGTCACATTCGTGTGGCAGAGACGACGCTCACGCCCTCAGGCCGCCCTCAGGCGACACGGAGTCCGCTGGCCAGGGCGCGGCCCACCATCACCGCCCCAGGATCGGGCTCTCCCGGCGCGTTCATCGCGAGAAAGCGGGCCCGCCCAAACTTCGCTGTCATCGTGCGAGTCGCCTCGATGCCCATTTCCACAGCCGCAGCCGCTCCCTGCCGGTCCCGCGGATCGGCGTCGAGCCGGGTGAGAGCGGGTGCCAGCGCGTCGAGCATGGTGCGGTCGCCGGGCGTCGCCTTGCCCCGGTGCTGGATCCCCAGGATGGCCGCCCGAAGCCCGACGACAAGCGGATCCTCGCCATTCTCAGAGAGCGCCTTCGCCGCCGCGAGAAACCCGCTCGCGACGAGAGTGCCGCTACTCGACGGCGCGGTGGCGGCGATCTTCGCGCCGCAGCCACGGAGCAAGGCGACCGCGTCGTCCGGGAAGTCGGCGCATGCCTGCCGCACGGCCACGGCGATCAGCCCGGCGGTCCGACCGAGGTCGCCATCTCCTTGCAGCGCGTCAAGCCGGGTCAGCTCGTCCGCGCTGGCCTCAAGCGTGTCGGCGGCGGCTGTCAACGCCGTGGTGAGGGCGCTCATGCCTGTTGTTCGAAGAACGGCGTCCGCGCGGGCGCGTCGACGAGGGCCGTCAGCTCCTCGTCGAGGACCAACAGGCTGAGCGAGGCGCCGGCCATCTCGAGCGAGGTGACATATTCGCCGACGTAGGGTCGGTGTACCTCGACGCCCAACGCGCTTAAGCGCTGGTGTACGCGCCGATAGACGACGTAGAGCTCTTCCTGCGGCGTCGCGCCGAGCCCGTTCAGAAGGACGACGACTCGGCTGCCGCGCGGCACATCGAGATCTGCGAGGATCGCGTCAAGCAGCCGATCCGCCACGTGGTCGGCGGTTCGAAGCGGCTCACGCGATATGCCGGCCTCACCGTGGATGCCCATCCCCAGCTCGATCTGGCCCGCTGGCAACTCGAACGTCGGTCTCCCGACCGACGGCAGCGTCATTGGCGATAGAGCCACGCCGAAAGTGCGCAGTTTCGATGCTGCTGAGTCGGTGACCCGAACGACCTCTTCGAGGCTGGCGCCCGTCTCGGCTGCTGCTCCGGCGACCTTGTACAGCAGCACAATTCCGGCGATGCCGCGGCGCAACTCCTCTTGCCCCTTGGGGGCCGAGGCGACGTCGTCGGCCCCGACGACGGTTCGTGTCGGGATACCTTCCGCCTCGGCGAACTCAGCCGCCAAGTCGAAGTTCATCACGTCGCCGCCGTAGTTGCCGTACAGGTACAGCACGCCAACGCCGCCATCAACGCCGCGCGTCGCCTGCAGGATCTGATCTGGCGACGGCGACGCGAACACATCACCGACGGCCACACCGTCCAACATCCCGGCGCCCACGTATCCCAGGAAAAGCGGCAGGTGCCCGGAACCTCCACCGGTCACGATGCCGACCTTGCCTGGACGTGGCGATGAGGTGCGCACTAGCGCATGCGTGTCGTCCCCGCGGTCTTGAGCTGATCAGGATGCGCGGCCAGGATGCCCTCGAGCATCTCGACGACGAAATTGTCAGCGCTGTTGACGAGTTTCTGCACGAGGATGCCTCTTGTCAGCGAGCCAGAGCCGGCAGGGCGGTCTTGGCCACTTCGAGTCCCGCCTCCAACAGCGCCATCTCGTCGTTGGTGAGCGGAATGAAGGGCAGGCGGGCAGGGCCGACCTTCCGGCCTTGCAGGGTCGCTACGGCCTTTACCCACGCGGGCCAGTTCTTCCCGTTCATGACCGCGCGCGTGATCGGCGCGAGCGCGAAATGGATGCGCTTCGCCTCGTCGTAGTCGTTGCGCTTTATCGCCTCGAACATGGCGACGCTCTCGCCCGCGAACATCGCGCCGGTGCCCGAGATCGACCCGGTCGCACCGAGTGCGAGGCCCGAATAGAGCAGGTGATCCTGCGCCCACGTGACCGAGATCAGGTCGGGCACGGTGTCGAGCAACTCGGACAACGTCGCCAAGGAGCCACCCACGCTCTCCTTGGTTGCGACAATCGCGCCGATCTCCGCAAGCCGACGCGTGATGTCAGGCGTCACTGGGTTGTGCACGAGGACGTTGTAGATGGTGACGGGCAGGCCGCCCTCGTTCTTGATGCGCTGGTAAAAGTCGATCATGCCGTCGAAATTCGCGCTCTGATAGATCGGGGGAGTGACCATCACGCCTCGGGCGCCCACCGCCTTGGCACCCTGCGCTCGGGCGACCGCCTCCCGCGTCGACGTGGTGATGATGCCGGTCATGATCGGCACGCGACCAGCCACCTGTTGAACAGCGATCTGGGTGAGCTCGATGAGTTCAGCGCGCTCCAACGCGTGACCCTCGCCCGTGCTGCCGCCTACGACGAAGCCCGTGACGTCGAATTGGAGCTGGTAGTCGATTTCGGCGCGAAATGCGTCGCGGTCCAGCTCGCCGTCCGCGGTGAAAGGCGTGTAGAGCGGGGGGAAGATCCCGACGACGTCGTCTTTCGTCAGTCCCTCGTCAGCCATTGTGCGTGTCCTCTCCATCGGTTTGGTGGCAGTATTATCGATAATCTGTTGTTGCGCAACGTGACCGCCATCGCGGTCTGCGATGATCCCCGTAGACCTGCCGGAGGCCCGGCGCGGAGGACGGTGACGGATGGCGGAAAACGTGCCTGCGCGAAGCACGCTTCAGGACCGCGTGTACGCCGAACTCAGCGCCGACATCGCCCGCGGCGTCCTTGGCTCCGGCGAGCGGCTTCGGGTGGCGCACCTCGCGAAGCGTTTCGGGACGTCGCAGGCGCCGGTTCGCGAGGCCTTGCGCCGACTCACCGAGGAAGGTCTCGCGGTCACGGAGCCTTACGTGGGCAGCGTGGTGCGAGAACCTAGTTGGTCGGAGATACAAGACATTTACGCCGTCCGCGCCGAGCTTGAGACCTACGCCATTCGTCGGATCTTCGTCCGCCGGCCGCCAGCGTCGATGGCGCCGCTGCAACGGGCGTTGCGAGAGATGGAAAGGGCGGTCCGCGCCGGCGACGAGCTTCAGGTCATCGAGGCCGACCTCGCATTCCACCGGCAGGTCTGCGAACTATCGGGCAGCCCGCTCACACTTGAGATCTGGGAGTCGATCACCCAGCGAGCGCGGGGCGCCCGCGTCGCGTTCATGCGGCAACGGCTCGATCGGCTTGACACTGTCGTGCCGAGCCACGCGCTGCTGGTCGACGCGCTCACGGCTGGCGATTCCGCGCACACAGAGGACCTCTTCCGGGGCCACCTCGCGGACGCGATCGAGGACTTCGCGCAGATCACGGGGCTCACGATCGACCAGCAGGCGCTAGCCGGCACGCGGGTGGGGTCATCAGAGGGGGCGTTGTCGGAGCGCAAGCGTGTGTCGGCGCCCAAGGCGGCGAAGGTGTCCGCCCGGTGAAAGCACCTGGGGTCGCAGATCATCTCGCTCCGCCGGACTCGATTCGTGACGCAAACAACTGCGCCAACGTGAGGCCGGACACCCCGGCAAGCTGATCAGCCTGGGTCCGGCAGGAGAAACCGTCGGCGATGAACACGGTGCCCTCAGGTGCGGAGCGAAGGGCTGGCAGCAGCTGGAGCTCCGCCACGGCGACTGAGGTCTCGTAGTGGCCGCGTTCCATGCCGAAGTTGCCCGCGAGGCCGCAACAGCCGGCGAGCTGCTTGATCGTCGCCCCCGACTGGCGCAGCAGTTCCTCGTCGGCGTCAAAGCCGGTGACAGCGTGTTGGTGGCAGTGCGGCTGGACGACCGCGACGACATCTCCCAGATCGGGGGGATTCCATGCTTTGCCCGTGTGTGTACCAGCCTCGCTCAGGACCTCGGCCAGCGTGCGCGTCGCCTCGGATAGCGGGCGAGTGCGGGGGTCGTCGGGTAGCAGATCCAACAGGTCCGAGCGGAGCACGGCAGTGCAAGACGGTTCCAGGCCAACGATGGGGATTCCCGCTTCGACGAAAGGCGTGAACCGTTCCAGAAGGTTTTCAAGTCGACGCCGCGCTGCGGCCAGCTGGCCGGTGCTGATCCACGTGAGTCCGCAACACGCGTCCTGTTGCGGGATGAGCACCCGGTACCCGGCATGCTCCAGCACCGCGATCGCGGCCTCCACGGCCTCCGGGCTGAAGGCGCCGGTGAAGGAGTCGACCCACAAAACGACCTTGGGACCAGCCACCGCCGAGGACGCGACGGGGGCGCGTCGCTTTCGTCGACGACTGAATGGCGCAGCGGCGAAGGCAGGGATCGACCGTCACGCGTCCATCCCGCCGGCCCGCAAAATGATGGACGACAGCATCGGGACGCGGCTCACCGCGTTCACGAGACGCGGCGACACACGCGCCAACCGGCTCCAGCGTGGGAGCCACCCGAGCACGTAGTGGTTGGCAGGGCGGATGCGGCGCCGATACCTGCGATGCAACACCTCGGCCTTATACCGGGCCATGTCTACCCCGGCTGGGCAGTCCGAGGCGCACGCCTTGCAACTAAGGCAAAGGTCCAGCGCGTCGCGCACTTCGACGGCGGCCCAGGAACGTCTGCCGAAGCCGCCGGCGGTCAGTTCCTGAAGCACTCGCGCGCGCCCCCGAGTGACGTGGGTCTCGTCCTTCGTGGCCTGGAACGAGGGGCACATGAATTCGCCGGCGTGGCTGTTGTCGGCGCGGCACTTGCCAATGCCGACGCACCGATGGACGGCCTTGGTGAAGTCGCCGTCGTCGTCGCCGAAAGCGAAGCCGTCCTGTCTCAGAATCGGGAGCGCCAGCGGTCGCCGCAGTTGCCGGTCGAGCGGGACGGGATCGACGATCAGCCCGGGGTTGAGCGTTCCAGCCGGGTCGAACAGCGACTTGAACTGCCCCATTGCCGTCCGCGCCGCCGTCGAGTACATGAGCTCAAGGAGCTCGCTGCGGGCGCGCCCATCGCCGTGCTCACCGGACAGCGACCCGCCGTGCGCGGTCACCAGTCGGGCGGCCTCAGTCGTGAACGTTCGCAGGATCTCGGGGTTGCGCTCGAGCGGCAGGTCGACGCGGACGTGCACGCAGCCGTCACCGAAATGCCCGTAGACCAGGCCATCGACGCGATGCCGCTCCATGAGCCGCGCAAAGTCGCGCAAGTAGGCGCCGAGCGTTTCGGGAGGTACGGCGGCGTCCTCCCAACCGGGCCACGCCTGCCGGCCCGCAGGCGTCCGACCGCCGAGGCCCGCGCCGTCAGCGCGTAACCGCCACAAGCGGGCTGTGTCCGGGTCGGTGGCCGGCAGGACACGCGAGGACCTTGTGGTTGCGTCGCCGGCGAGCGCCGCCGCGGCAGCCATTGCCGATTCCGCGTCCTGGCCGGTGATTTCGACCATGAGCCAGCCCGCGCCATCAGGGAGCTCTGGAACGGCGGCCGCGCCCCTGGCCTGCCGGACAACCTCGATCAGCCTCGCGTCGAGGCCTTCCATCGCTTGTGGTCGGTGCGCGAGCAGTTGCGGGACGTCGTCGGCAGCGGCGGCCATGCTCGGGTAGCCGAGCACCACCAGGTAAGGGTTGGGCGGGATTGGGACGAGTGAGACCGTCGCTTCAAGGACGGTCGTGAGCGTGCCCTCAGTACCGACGAGCGCACGCGCGAGATCGTGTCCATGTTCGGGCAGCAGATGCTCGAGGGAGTACCCGCTGACCTGGCGGCCGAAGCGGCCGAACTCGGTGCGTATGACGGCGAGGTTGTCCGCGACGAATCGTTCGAGCCTGGGCACCACGGAGAGGTCGTCACGGGCGGTGAACCGACGACCCTTGCCGTCAAGGACGTCGAGCTCGACGACGTTGTCCGACATCTTTCCGAATGCGACCGCATGTGGGCCGCATGCGTTATTGCCGATCATGCCGCCGATCGTGGCGCGCGTGCTCGTCGACGGATCTGGGCCGAGGCGCAGCCCGTGTCGCGCCGCCTCCCGCTGAAGGGTGCTCATCACTGCGCCCGGCTGAACGCGCGCCGTGCGCGCGACCGGATCGATCGACAACACCTTGTTCATGTGCACGGACAGGTCGAGGACGACGCCGTCGCCGATCGAGTTGCCCGCGACCGAGGTGCCGCCGCCGCGCAGAGTGAGTGGGGTTCGGCGGTCGCGCGCGATAGCGGCGACCGTGATCAGATCATCGACGTCGAGCGGGTAGACGACGACAGCGGGCGGGACGCGGTAGTTCGAGGCGTCCGAGGCGTACTGGGCCCGGCGAAGCCCACCTTCGAACACCTCGCCGCGTACGTGGGAGCGGAGCGCCTCGACGAGGCCGTCGCTCACGTCAGCCCCGTTGGCATGAGGGCTCAGCGCTGCCTCATGGGCTCGCGCCAACTGCCGGCGAGTTCGTCCAAGAGGCGGACGATGCGTATGCCGTCGGCCAAGCCTGTCCGGTCGTCAGGCTGGATCTCCGGGTCGGCCATGTCGGCCATGAGCCTGTCCAGCAGCCGACCGAACGAGGCGTGTGCTTGCACGTCCTCGAGCGCGGGCTGGTGCTGTGCCTTCGGCGTCCAGAGCGTGAGCGCTTCGCGCATCGACGGCACGTCAGCGCCGACATCGATGAAGACCTCGCTCTCAGCACCGCCAGTGTGCCGCAGGGTAAGAGCGACGCTCGTCGCAGTCTGGGCGACCATCTCGCCCTTTTGCACGTTTCCGAGAATCGCTTCCAGTTGCGAGATGGAGTGCGGGCCAATGTCGTATAGCACCGCGTTGGCGTCCCGCCAGGGCGTCGCGAACGGGTTGCCCGGCAAGTACGCGCCCGACCACCACTCGCTTCGTGCGCGGGTCCACCGTTCCTCCGCAAGCGCACGCATCGTCGCCATGCGGCCGGGATCGAAGAATCGTTGGACGAAGACCCGAGTCGCGAGGCGCCGCGCGGCGACCACGGACTGTAGCTCCTCTAGAACCGCCACGTCGCCGCCCACGGGCTTCTCAAGGATGAGATGACGGCCCTGGCGAGCGGCCTTGAGAGCGAGCGCGGGCTGCGCGGCTGGGGGGACGGCGAAGTCGATGACGTCGGCGGCGTCAACCAACTCGTCGAAATCCGTGATCGGCTTGATGCCAAATCGCGCGCCGAGGAGTTCCGCCTGCTCGAAACGACGCGCCCAGATCCCGACGATCCGAAAGCGAGGGTCGGCTTGAAGTGCGGGAATGTGGACGCGCCCTGCCCAGACACCTGCCCCCGCGATGCCGACGGCGATCTGATGTGTATTCATGACGATATCCAAAAACTACCACACCGACTAGTCGGTCTCCTAGGCCCACCGCTACTCCGGTTGACGTTACAGCTGAGCCCTATGTGGATTTGCGATAGTGTAGGTTGCGATCGCAAGGGATTGCATGATCGATCCGGGGAGGCTGCACGTGGCGCAGAACGTTGGAAAGGGGGCGCCCAACGCCTTCGCGGTCGAGCGCCAAGCCCTCCTGCTTGAGAGGCTCCGCGCCAACGGCCGGCTTGAGACCACAGCGCTCGCTGAGGAGTTCGGTTTGTCAACGGAGACCATCCGTCGCGACCTCATAGCTCTCGAGCGCGCGGGCTCTCTGCACCGCGTGCACGGTGGCGCCGTCGCTGAAGCGGCCCGCGGCATGGTTCCTGACGTGCACCAACGTGGCTCGCTCATGACCGCCGAGAAGCAAGCGATCGCCGACCTTGCCGTCGAGCTGGTTCCAGCCGCCGCCGTTGTGCTGATCGACGCGGGCACCACGACGCAGGCGTTCGCGCGCGTTTACCCGCTTGACCGCGCCACGACGGTCGTCACGCCGTCGCTGACCGTGGCGACGACGCTGCTCGAGCGTTCCGCGGCCACGGTGCACACACTTGGCGGTGACGTCAGCCTGCGTACGTGGTCGGAGGGCGGGTCATGGACCCTCCGGGCGCTCGAAAGCATCACTGCCGATGTGGTGTTTCTCGGCTGCTCCGGCTTCTCAGCTGACCAAGGGGCGACGACGTCCGACAGCGTCGACTGCGAAGTCAAGCGCGCAATGGTGTCGTCCTCTCGGCGCCGCATCATGCTGGCGGACTCGTCGAAGATCGGCTCGCGCCACTTGGCGTCGTTCGCCGAGTTGCGTCAAATCGACGTGCTCGTCACCGGGCGGCGTGCGGACCCACGCGAACGGGAGCGCATCGCCGCGGCCGGCGTCGAGGTGCGGCTCGCCTAGCGCGCCTGCAGCGCTTCAGATCAGCTCACCAGAAGGATTCCGCGCGGGTCGATCAGCTCGCGGATCAAGCGGATTTCGTCGGCCGTCGGTGCCGCGGTGGTGGGCACATCGGTTGGGACGTGTGGTTCGAAGCTCATTGCGGCGAGCACGTCTTCGATGGTCGATGTTGCGTGCACACTCAGAACTTCCATCGCTTTGGTTTCCTCGTGGAACCCGAAGATCGCTTTGTCTGTGATGACGCGACTTGGACCTCCTGGACGCAGGCCCGCCTCCGTACGCGAAGTACCGCCGGCCAGGTGGCCCACGCTCGTGATGAAGTCAACCTTCTCGACAAATGTGCGCTTTTTTAGGTCGGTGAGAATGAGCGGCCGACTCACGTAAGCGAAGTGGTCGGTCTGCGCTAGAGCTCCAATCAGGCGACGAGTCGGCCGACGATAGTCGCCGATCGCCGTGATGTTGAGGTTGCCGAATCGGTCAATCTGCGGTGCTGAGTCGAATGAGACGTCGAACATTCCGCGGGAGAGCATGTCGTTCTTGTCGCTGCAGTTGTGCAGCTGTGCCGACGTCGGCCACGTGGTGAGGTAGCGCTGGGTCAGACGGGGCGGGATCTGGCGCAAGTCGGGGCTCAGCAGGTTGTTCCAGTAGATCGCGAGGTTCGGGGCGTGGGTCTCTTGTGCGAGCCGGGCCGCAGCTATTGGGATCCCGCACGCCAGAGTGAACGCGCGCCCGGCTGTCCCGACGCCGATGAAGATCAGATCTCCGTCGCGCAGCTCACGGGCGGCCGCGACGACCATAAGCTCGTTGACAGAGTAGTCGGTTGAGTTAGTCATGATCACCCTTCACCGCACCGAGAGCTGGAAGATGCGCTCTGGGGTGAGCGCCGTGGCCAAGTACTCCGCGTGATTCGCTGGCCCTGTGATGTAGCGCGCGGAGTAGGAGGCAAAGTCCTCCTCCTTCATGAGGCGCTGGTAGTTCTCCATGTGCGCTTCGTCCTCGTCGTAGTAGCCGTCGCAGCTCAGCGGATGCGCTCCGAACGGCGCCTCAACGATCGCCTCCACCCACGTGTGCGGGATGTAGGTGAGGTTCGGCGTCCTGAGGATCTCGCTGTGGGGGACGACCTTTTCGACCGTCACGATGAGCCGCTTTGCAGCCTTCGCCATGACCGGGTCGAGGTCGTCGGCGTCGCGCGCGATCGGAAACTGCACGTTGCCGTACTCGTCGCCGGTATAGCCGTGCAGGAGGGTGAAGTCCGACTCCGCCGCCGGGACGGCGTGCAGCTTGCGCCCGCTGAACGGGTCTGTGATCTCCCTCACTTGCTCTGGGTTGTGCTCGGCCATGCCGGTGCCCAGCAGCGCGTCCGTCGGCATGAACGGCACACCGGCGGCGGCGGCGCGGAAGCGGGCGGCCATCGCGACTTCGGAGAAGTCGCGGATGTCGATCGCACCCGACTCGACGCCGCGTCGGAAGTTGTAGGAAAAGCCGAATTGGAAGAGACCCTCGTACACCGCCTCGACCCTGTCGACCGCGCCTGCGCCGGCCAGCAGATCGGTCGTGAAGCCGGCGGGGTACGCCAGCACGGTGAACCCGCTCTTGCCTTGTCGGATGAGCTCACGAATGAGGGCGACCGGTGATCGGCGGATGATGCTGCCGCCTATCGTGAGGGACGCTCCATTCGGGATCAGCGCGGCCGCTTCGGCCAGGCTCGCGAGCTTGGACTTCATTGTCGGATCCTCTCTTGCCGCGCCGTGCCGAAAAGCACGCTAGTCCACGCAACCACACACTAGCCCATCCCGCTAGAATGTCGCTCGTCATTTCGCTCGCGCCCGATTCACAAGGGCGGAACACGATGTCTACACTGTGTGGGCGGAACCGCGAAACGCAGATCCCACCACTTATATCCAACTGGTTGATCCCGCTGGAGGGATGCTGACCGGGGAGAAGAGAAGCTCGTGAACGCAGACGGCACCGTCCCGTCGAGGCCGCCCGTCACCTGGGACCGCACCGCCCGCGGAGCGTTGGATGGCGTCCACGTCCTTGATCTGACCCGGTTCATCGCCGGCCCGCTGTGCGCGCAAAACCTCGGCGATCTCGGCGCCGACGTCATCAAGGTCGAGCGACCCGGAGGCGAGGACTCCCGTGCGACTGAGCCAGCGCTCAACGGCAAGGCGCTCTACACGATGCTTTATAACCGCAACAAGCGTGCGATCACCCTGAACTCGCGCTCCCCGGAGGGTCGGGCGCTCCTTCGGCGGCTTGCGGAGTGGGCGGACGTTATCATCGAGAACTTTCGCCCGGGCACGCTCGATCAGATGGGCCTCGATGAAGGCACGCTCAGCGAGATCAATCCGAGTGTCGTCGTGGTGTCGATCTCTGGATATGGCCAGGAGGGGCCGTACCGCGATCGCGTTCTGTTCGACTGCATCGCGCAGGCCATGTCTGGTCTGATGGACATGAACGCGGGGGCTGATGGCCTTCCCCGCTTGACGAAGATGTTCCCCGGCGACACCTCGGCGGCGACTCAGGCCACCGCGGCGACCCTGGCGGCGCTGTTCCACCGCGAGCGCACCGGGCAGGGTCAACGCGTTGACATTTCTGTTCTCGACTCGTTGGTCGCCGCGCTTGGAACGTCGCTTCCGGCGAACCTCATGTTTGGCGCCAACCCGCCGCACAACGGCAATCGCGATGACTTCAACGCGCCGGCCAATGTCTTCCCGGTCCGCGACGGATTCGTCTATCTGCATGCCGGCACTTCCGCCTTCTGGACCCGCTTTTGCGTCGACATCTTCAAGCGGCCCGAGCTCGCGACTGACAACCGATTCAACTCCGTCAACGCCCGCATGCAGAACATCGCCGCGATAGAACAGATCGTCACGGAGTGGACCCGTGAGCACACCGGACTGGAGGTCGAGCAGATCTTTGAGCAGGTCGGCATTCCCTGCTCTCGCGTCGCGGAGGTCTGCCAGGCTGCGCGGAACGAGCAACTGTGGTCGCGGGACATGATCTTCAAATCAAAGGACACTGACGGCGACGAGATCTACCTGCTCGGCTACCCGGCGAAGTTCTCCGTCAGCCCTGTCACGATGCGGTACGCGCCCCCGACCGTTGGCGAACACACCGACGAGGTGCTGTCGGAAGTGCTTGGCGTCGACGACGCCGACATTAAGCGGCTGCACGACGCGGGTGTGGTCTGACGTCGCCGGCTCAATCGACGCCGACGTAGACCGACTTTGTCCAGCTGTAGAAGTCCAAGGCCTGCGCGCCTTGCTCCCGGTACGCGTTGTTCGAGGACTCCTTGACGCCCCCGAAGGGCACGTTCGGGTCAACGCCCCCAGTCGGGCGGTTGATTTTCACCACGCCGGCCTGGACGCGCTCGACGAATTTGGCGACGGACGAGAGCCGCTGGCTCACGAGCGCCGCAGATAGGCCGAACTCCGTGTCGTTGGCTAGGTCAATGGCGTGGTCCTCGTCGCGGGCCTGGATGACGGCGACAACCGGACCAAAGACCTCCTCGCGCGCGACCCGATGATCCGGGGCGACATCGGTCAGCACCGTTGGTGAGAACATCAGGCCGTCCGATTGGCCGCCAGCCGCAATCGTGGCGCCCTGCTTGACCGCGATCTCGAGATAGGACTGGTCGGTGTCCAGTTGGCTGGCGCTGACGACCGGACCCATCTTCACGCCCTCGTTGAGCCCGTTGCCTGGGGCGTACGCAGCCACGCGTGTCGTGAGGGCGGCGATCACGGCGTCGTGCACCGCTGGCGTCACGATCACGCGACTCGTTGCCGTGCATGCTTGACCGGTCAGACCAAAGGCGCCCGCCGCGATGATGTCGGCGGCGCGATCAGGATCGGCGTCGTCGAGCACGACGACGGGATTCTTGCCTCCCATCTCGAGCTGGCTTCGGATGCCCCGCACGGCCGCCAGCTCGCCGATCTGTCGGCCAACCGCGTTCGAGCCGGTGAACGACACGGCCGAAATCAGCTCGTGCTTGACGATCGCATTGCCCACCACGGCGCCCTTGCCGTGGACCAGCGTTAGCACCCCGCCCGGCAGGCCTGCCTCCACGAGCGCGTTAGCCAAGTGCATCGTCGAAACGGTGGTGAGTTGGGCGGGCTTGATCACGACCGCATTGCCTGCTGCGAGCGCAGGAGCGAGCTTCCAGGTGGGGATCGCGATCGGGAAGTTCCACGGAGTGATGAGGCCGACGACACCCATCGCCTCCCGGCGAGTGAACACGTGGGTGTTGGGCACGCCTGACGGCAGCGTCTGGCCGGTTGACCGCCAGCATTCGGCGCCGAAGAAGTCGAGGATGTCGGCCGCGCGCCGTACCTCGCCGGCCGCCTCCGTCAGGGTCTTGCCCTCCTCCCGAGTGAGGTCTCGAGCAATGGTCTCGACGCGGGCGCGGATCAAATCAGCGGCTCCGGAGAGCACGGCGCCGCGCGCTGGCCCGGTCATGGCCGCCCACGAACGTTGCGCAGTGGCGGCGGCGCGAACTGCGGTGTCGACAAGTTCCGGAGTGCCGGCTGCGATCTCCGCGACGACATCGGTTGAATCGGCCGGGTTGGCGCGCTCATCGGCGGTCTCGGCCTCAGTCCAGACGCCGTCGATGAGGTGGGTGATTCGATATGGGGTCGCCACGGATTCTCCTTTTGTGGGTCTTTGGCCGTCAGGGACGCACCAGAATCTTGAGGGCGCTTTGAGAGCGCATCAGCTCGAGCGCCCGCCCGAAGTCGTCCAGCGGCACGTCGGCGCTCACCAGCTGCCGTGCTTGGTCGCCAATCTGACCGAGCAGTTCCACGGATCGCCCGAAGGTGTGGTTAATCGCCATCGAGCCGACGATGGTCAGTTCCTGCCAGTTGACGCGGTAGGGGTCGATCGTGATGGCGGACCCCGGCTTCGCGACGCCCATGAAGAGCATTGAGCCGCCCCTGCCGACTGTGTTGAAACCGTCCTCGATGGCAGCGGGCACGCCTGTCGCGTCGACGACCACTGGAAAGCCGGTACGAGGCAGCTCACCGATGGAGCCGGTGACCGCCCCGAATCCGAGCTGCTGTGCGACGCCGCGTCGCATCGCCGAGCGCTCGACGATCGCGACGTCCGTGCCTCTGTGACGCAGCACGAGCGCGACGAGCAGACCGATCGGGCCTGCGCCGAACACGACTGCGTCCCCGCCGGCGGCGACGCCTAGGCGGTCAACTCCGTGAAGCACGCAGGCCAGCGGCTCCGCAAGAAGCGCGACGTCCCATGGCATGTCGTCGGGGATTTTCACGCAGTTGATGGCACGCACCGCAGCCTTCTCAGCGAACCCACCGGGAAAGCGAGAGCCGTAGCCGCCCTTCTCAGGGCAGAGGTTCGGGCGCCCGGTGAGGCAAAACTCGCAGTGCTCGTCCGATCTCGACGGGTCGACGGCGACGCGGTCGCCGACCCGCAGCCACGAGACCTCTTCGCCTACCGAGCTCACTGTGCCGCCGAACTCGTGGCCCGGAATCGCCGGGAACCGCACGAGAGCGTTGGCGCCCGACAAGGTGTGCAGGTCGGTGCCACACACGCCGCAGCCTGCGACGTCGATGACGACCTCGTTGGCCGCCGCCACTGGAACGGGCACATCTCCGATGTGCCATTCGTCTGGGGCCGTCAACTGCAAAGCGCGCATGTTGCCTACTTCTCCCGAATGTCATTTCATGGCAAGTGCGTTGGCTGGCGAGCCCGCGCCGCCAGGGGCGTTGAGTGGCGCAGCGCAGAAAAGCCCGTGATACCGGCCATCATTTGCGCAGTCCGTGGCGAGCGCGTCCAGGTCGAAGAGCTCGCCGATCGCGTAGCCGAGGTTGGGAATGAGACGGAAGTGCAGGAATCCGTCGGCGTTCGACTTGTCGAACGGCATTCGCTCAAGAGCCGGACAATCGGCGGCGACCGCGGCAACGCGGTGATCCCACAACCAGCGCGCCGTCTCCGCGGCGGGGTCGAGGCCTGGCGCGGGGAAGAGTCCGCCGTCCGCCAACTCGCCCCGCTGCGAAATGTCGAGCTGGCGGTACCAGGCAATCCAACCGGTGTTGAGCAGTAGCACGTCGCCGGGTAGGAGGTTGCTGCCCTGTGCCGCTAGCACCTCTTCGAGCAACTCGATCGTGACTGCTGCGGACGTCGCTGGGTCGATGTGTGCCGCGACATCCACGAGGACAAATCGACCGGCGATGCCGCGGGCAGCCCACTGCGAGATCCCGAGCGCCGGCTTTACCGGGTCGGTCACCGCGTCCACGTCGTAGCCCTGGTAAAACCCGTGTTCGGGATGCTCCACGTGGCAGAGCCCGTCCCACTGACTTGACGCCTGCGGATAGAACGCGTCGTAGTAGTCGTCGAATCCGCCTCCGTCCAGCGGGACGCGGCGATGTGTGATCCGTCCGCGGCCGAGGATCGGCGGGTCCGGCTCCGTTGTGGCCAGATTCAGCGGAAACACAGCGCCGCGCCGCACCTCCTTGGCCGCGCGGACGAGCGCATCCGGCGTTAGGAAGTTGAGCGTTCCCAGGTCATTGCCGAAGAGCCCCCATGCCGTTCCCGCTGGCCCTGACGAGGCGATCGCGAGGTCGTCGTAGTCCGGGATCCCCTTTGGCACGTCGGTCATTGCTGCACCAATCCCAGGAATTCGAGTGTCATCTCGAATTGCGCCCTCAACATCAGGAGGCCGGGATGGGGTGTGCACCCTCGCTCGGCCGCGAGCCGCAGCAGAGCTGTCTCCGGCGGGGCCATCACGGCGTCGGCGACCACCATGCCGGGTTGTAGCAATTCCGCATCGACGGGCAGTGGATCATCGGACTTCATTCCGAGACTCGTCGTGTTGACCACGATGTCGAAATCGCGGCCGCCCGCGTAAAGCGCCGCGTCGCAATCCCCGTACGCCGCGCCTACCGCCGCAATGATCGCCTCGGCTCGCTCGCGGGTGCGGTTGTTGATCTCAAGCCGTCCCACGCAAGCGTCGGCTAAAGCAAAAGCCACAGCTCGCGCGGTCCCACCCGCCCCGACGAGCAGCACGCGTGCGCCAGCGACTTCGCGGCCGAGGTTGACCAGGCTCTTTACGAGGCCAGTCCCGTCGAACTGCCCCCCGATCAAGCGCCCGTCGGGGTCGCGCCGGATCACATTTGTCGCGCCGCAGAGCCGCGCCATCGGAGTGAGCTCGTCGATGAGACGGGCCATCGTCTCCTTATGCGGGATAGTCACGCCCACGCCGGCAAGGCCTCGCCACGCGCGGAAGCCGGGCACCGCCGATGCGAGATCCTCTGGGGCGACTTCGAACGGCACAACCACCACGTCGATGCCGCAGTCCTCAAGAAGGCCGTTGTAGAGCGTCGGCGTGCGCACATGTCCAATGGGGAAGCCGATGTGGGCGTAGACGCGGGTCTTTCCGGTGATGGTCATCCGGTGGCTCCTTTGGCTGCCAACGCAGGGAAATCGGCACGCGTCGCGTAGACCCCGGCCGCGAGCCCAGCAAGCAGCGCGGCGCCGCGCGTGCCGCTCTCACGCACTGGTGGCAACTCGAACGGACCGAGCATGCGGTCGCGAACCTCGCGGATGCCAGCATTGCCGAACCAGCCCCCGGCGGCCACTCTCCGGGTGGCCCGTGGGGCCAGTTGTCCGAGGGCGACAAGCGCGTCGCGCGCGTTCCGTGTCGCCCTCGCCACCGCAGCCCACCAAAGGACGCGGGCAGTCGCCAGGTCCGACACGGTCCGCGTGACGATGGCCGCGACCGCGCCCTCAAGGTCTCGCCAGTCGGGTCCTCCGAGGACATCGATGAGCTCAGCCGCCTCGGCGTTGAGCGTGGCGCCGATGGCCTCCGGATCGCCAGACGGGCGCTCTTCTGCCCGAAGGAGCTCCTCGCGATCAAAGCCCTTCTCGGCCAGCGCACCCAGGAGCAGGTTGAACCTGTTGCCCGTGCCGAGGCCCGCGAGCGCGACCACGTCGTGCTCGTCGAGGCCGAGCCCAACATTGAAGCCGGCGTTGGTGAATCGCGCCAAGTCTTCCGCGCGAAGCGTGCTGGGTTCGTCGGTCAGCCACGCGATCAACGCCTCGCCGGTTCCTAATGAGTCGAAAACGGTCTGGGCGTCAGCGGCGCCGGCGCCGAGCGCGGCGACAACGTGGTCGTGTCCGGCGACCGCCAGCACTGCTCCGGCGCATGCTCCCGCCAGGTCGGCGACGCCCGCCGCGCGTCCAGCCGGCCACAAGGGCGGCACGGCGGCGTTGTCGACTGCGGCCCACCGGATGAGGGGTGCACTCCAGTCACCGGTGAGCACGTCAACCAACCCGCTTCGCGCGGCAAGCGAGCGTTCCGCGACCGCGGACCCCCCGAGAACGTGCACAGCGTGTTCGGGCAGCCCTTGCCAGGAGCGCACAACTCGCCCCGCGTCATTGATCTGTCGCAGCTCGGCGGCAGTGGTTCGGGTGGCGTCTAACAGGCCGGTGCGCGCGAACAACGCCGCAGGTGGCAGGACTGGCGGTCGGCGGGGCTCCACGTTCCACGCGCGCGCAGAATGCACGACCCCGTCATCGGTCTCGACAAAGGTCGTCTCGGCCATCCCGGTCACGCCGATCGCGGCCACGCGAGTACCTGCGGCGGCTGCGCACGCGTCGATTAGAGAGCGCACGACATTTGCGAACTCGAGTGGCTCTAGTTCCGAGCCGAAGGTCGCCGATCTCCACGGCGTCCTTCGCGACAGCGTGCCGAGATGCTCGCCCGTGTCACGGTAAGCGGACGCCTTGAAGGACGACGTTCCGAGATCCAGTCCAATGATCGTCGGCATCAGGCCTCTACGCTGACCGCCGCGGACTCACGGCCGAAGGCGTCGATGAGCTCAGCGAAGGAGCGCGCGATCGCCTCGACGGCGGTCGCCCGCTCTGCCCGGCCAGCCAGCAAGTCGGCGAGCGGTTCGCGCCACACCGTGCGGCCGACGGCGAACCCGGAGAACACTGGGACATTCGACGCATTGCCGAGCCAGGCGTTCACCTTCTCCTGAGCCTCGCCGCTGCCGAGCACGATGCAGCGTACGTCCTCCCGATCACCAGCCGTCGCCTGAGCGCCAACAGCCGCGGTGGACGCGACCGTGTCGAGACCCTCGATCTTCCACACGTCGGGCTCGATGCCAGCATCCTGCATTTCCGAGATCGATTGGATGAGGAGCTCTGGAAACAACGTGGTGCGGAAGGTCTCGCGGTCGTCGCCGCACCGCTTGAGCTGTTCCGGCGTTGGGTTGATCAGCACTTCGAGCAGGTAGTCCCGGCCCTGCTCGCGCGCGAAGTCATTGATCTGTCGAAGCAGCGTGAGCTGTGCCGACTTTCGCTCGGCGTCGTCGGCAGGATTATGAAAGATCAGCGCCTTGACGCAGTCTGGATCCAGGCGTTCGAACCGTTCGCGGAAATCGTCCGGATACTGAAGCTGGAGAATCTTGGTGCGGCTGGCCTCGATCGGCAAGGCGACATAGAAGCCGCGGTCGCGTGCTGACCGCGCCGCGTCGGCCCCGTATTCCTCGTCGACGAGAAACGCCAGCGACGCCTTGTTCGCGACGCTGTCGGCCAGGAGCTCGACTGAGTCGAGTACGGCCATCTTGGTGGCCTTGAGGTCTTCGGCGGTGGCGCCGGGGTAAAGGTCGCGAAGCACCTGACGGTGGTCGAACGCGAGCATGTACATCGGGTTCGGCGGATTCGAGCTGGGTCGCGACTCGCGGACCGCCATATGACCGGACTCCTTAGAGATTGCGCAAGCACGGACGACGTCATGTCACGGGATTGGGGTCTAACCATGCGTGTGGGTTTGTGTTAGGCTCCAGACAGTACCACATAAGACCACGTCATCGCTCGCGAGTGGTCACGTCCCGCTGGCCGAAGCTTGACCTCTCGAAGTGACCCAGTTCCCGTTCGTCCAGACCTCCTCGCGTCATCGCGGGCCCACGTTCGGAGGATGCAGTTGATCGCTGAGGTTAGAGACGTAGCGCAGACTGTTGTGGCCGTCACCGGGGCCAGCGCCGGCATTGGACGCGCCACTGCGCGGCTGTTGGTCGAGGCTGGCGCGAAGGTCGCCGTGCAGGCGCGACGCGTCGATCGGTTGAAGGAATTGGTCGACGAGCTCGGAGACGACCGCGTGGTCGCAGTGGACGGCGATGTCCGAGAGCCGAGTAGCGCCGACGAGCTGATCGCCGCTGCGGTTGGCAACTTTGGTCGACTCGACAGCGTTGTCGTCAACGCGGGAATCGGGAGATACGGCGGCATCCTTGACGGCACCGAGGACGAACTCCGCACGATGATGCGAACAAACGTCGAGGGCACAGTCTGGGCGGTCCGCGCGAGTGTGGCTCAGTTCCGCCGTGAACGAAACGGCGGCGATATCGTCGTCATCAGCTCGGTTGCCGGGTTACGAGGCGGTGCAAACGAAGCCGTCTATGCGGCCACCAAATTCGCGCAGATCGGGCTTGCCGGATCAGTCGACCGTGAAGTTCGAAGCGAGGGCATACGCGTGAGCACCATCTGCCCCGCGGGCGTGCACACTGAGTTCGCGATCGGAACCGGCAGAGTCGAGGGCGATCCCGCTCTCGACAATTTCCTTCGATCCGAAGACATCGCATTGGCGATTCTGGCTGTCCTGCGGCAGCCGAGACGGATGCGGACCGCCTTGTGGTCTATGTACAGCCAAGCCGAGAGCAGCTGACGATATGCGCGCATTGGTGATTTCGAGACCTGGACAATTCGAGGTCGAAACCGTGCCTGACCCGACACTCGCGCCGGACGAGCTCATTGTCGCCCCAAAAGCCGTCGGCGTGTGCGGCACCGACCTGCACATCCTCGACGGGCACTTCCCGCCCGCGGTATATCCACTCATACCGGGTCACGAGTTCGCCGGAGAGGTCGTGGCGGTGGGGAACGAAGTAGAAGGCCTTTCTGTGGGTGACCGGGTCGCCGTCGACCCCTCATTGTTCTGTGGACACTGCCCTTACTGCCGCCGTCAGCGCGGAAATCTGTGCGTCAACTGGGGCGCAATCGGCGACACGGTTAATGGCGCGTTCGCCGAGTACGTGCCGATACCGGCCCGTAACGCTTACCGCCTTACCGAGGAGATGACTTGGGGCGCGGGGGCTTTGGTGGAACCGCTTTCATGCGTCGTCCACGGTTTGCGGCGTCTTGAAATGGCGGCTGGCTCTGAGTTGCTGATAATCGGTGCAGGCACGATCGGCCTCCTTCTCCTTCAATCGGCCTCCCGCAGCGGGGCGGCGGCAGTCGACGTTGTCGATCCGGCCGCGTCCCGCCGCGAGATCGCGAAGGCGCTTGGCGCCCGAACCGCCGCCGCGTCGATCGAGGAACTACTCGACAACCGAACCATCGGGTATGAGTACTCAATAGAGGCGACTGGCGTGCCGGCCGCCGCGACCGCGGCGGTCGCCGGACTCTGCCGTGGTGGAACCATGCTTGTCTTCGGTGTCGCTCCAGCCGAGGCCCGGCTTCCGCTATCCCAATTTTCGGTCTACAACGACGAGATCACAGTCCTTGGCTCGATGGCGGTGCTCAACACATTTGAACCGGCGCTGCGGCTCATGGAGGCGGGCGCGATCCAAGTCGATGCGATGGTGACGCACACGTATGCGCTCCAAGATTTTTCACGTGCCATTGAAGCCGTACGAGCGCGGGAGGGCCTAAAGGTTCAAGTCGACCCATCGCTGTGCTAGCAGCACAGTAGACGTAACCGGATCAAACAACATCCCGCGATGAGCCTGGACGCGAGGCTCCAGGCGTCGATATCTCCAAAGTGAGCTCGGGATGTCCCCAGGGTGTCGACTCTCACCCGAGTCGGCGCGAGCACGCCAGAAAAACGCCCGCACTTGTTTGACATGTATCGATCCGATAACTTGTATACAAGTTATTGACATGCGAGGTTGACCCCTCTTACGCTTGGCGCAGACCGCGATCCGATGCGATCGCGTACCGCCGAGGAAAATCGCACTGAGAGTAAGCAAGACGTTCTCCGACCGCACGTCCGGCCGATGGCCCACATAACTCACAGGAGAGGTTATGAAAATCAAAAGATCCATCGTTGCTGTGGCTGCATTTACAGCAGCAGCCCTATCGCTAGTCGGATGTGGCAGTAGCAGTAAATCCAACTCAAGTAATACCGCCACTAGTACAGCTGCCGGCGCTTCCTCTAAAGCGTCGGCGGGTCCGAAAGTCACGAGCATCAATTATTGGTACTGGCAGGATGTCACCACTGACCAGACCATCAATAACTTGGCCGCGGAGTTTAAGAAGAAGACAGGCATCACCGTCAACATCACCGACAGCGTCGCCTATCCGCAGTTCTACGACAAGCTGATCAACTCGATCGCTGCCGGCAACGCTCCCGACGCCACCCACGTGAACACCAACATGCTGGGCCAACTCGAAGCGAGTCACGCCCTGGCCCCTCTTGACTCATACATCAATTCGTGGAGCGGCAAGGACACCATAGCTCCAGCGATGTGGGGTTATGTGAAGAGTCCAGACGGCAAGACTACGTACGCGATGCCTAACAAGTTCCTGATGTTTTACATGTTCTATCGCAAAGACATCTTCCAGGCTGACGGCATCACGTCCTTCCCCAAGACCCAGGCCGATTTCGTGGCGATGGACAAGAAGCTCTACAACCCGTCGAAGCACCAGTACGGTTTTGACATCCGCGGCGGTACGGGCGGCCAAGACCAGTGGGCGGCGTGGCTGGCTGCAGGCGGCGCGCAGTTCCTTGACAGCAGTGGCAACGTCGCGTTCAACAGCGACGCCACGAAGAAGTCGAACGACTTGTACATCTCGATGTCCAAGTACGCACCTCCTGGCGCGGTTAACGACGGGTACCCGCAGATCCTCGCGAACCTGAAGTCCGGCACGTCAGCGGTGGTCATCAACCACCTCGGCGGCGCCAAGACGCTTGACGCTGCACTCGGTGACAAGGTTGGCGTGGCGCTCATTCCGTCACTCACCGGTGACCCGTCGCAAACCACGTACATGGGAACCATGAACGCGAACGCGGTGCTGGCGAACAGTTCGAAGAAGGAGGCCGCCTTCGAGTGGATTTCTTTCTTGGACAGCAACGAGGCGCAACTGGCCATCGCCAACTCGCCCAACGGGTACTTGCCGGTCACCAAGCAGGCTCAGCAGGACCCGACGCTGCTTGCCAACCCGAACATCGCGGTCTCGATCGAAGCCGCGAAGGGCAAGACCACGTCATGGCCGGCGATCCCGGGTACCACCGTGGCTTCGACAAAGACGTGGGAGCCGTTGTTCCAGGGAGCGGTGCTCGGCAAGAACTCGAACGACGCGGTCGTCGAGGGTATCGCCAACGCGCTGAAGACAGGGCAGTAGCCGCCGGCACCTTCCATACGACAAGGATGTGAGTGTGACGCTCCGGTGTCCGCGAGCCTGCGGACACCGGAGCTTGCCCAAAAATCCTGCTAGAAGGCCCAGGTCCACCATGAGTCAAGTCGTTACATCGAAAGTCAACGTCCGCAGAGGGCGGCGGGCTGCGGAGCTCCGTAAGCGGGGGATCCCGTGGCTGATGCTGACGCCGGCGATCGTCATCCTCGGCGGCTTCATCATCTACCCCGCGGTGAACGCGATCTACCTTTCGCTCACATCGACGAACTTGCTGAACATCAGTGCGCAGAAATTTGTGGGGCTGGAGAACTTCCGCCGGATCCTTCAGCGTCCCGACTTCTGGGAATCGCTGCGCAACTCGGCTATCTGGACGTTCGGCAACGTCGCCTTCCAGTTGGTGGTGGGCATGATCGGGGCGCTCATCCTCAACGCGAAGTTCCGCGGCCGGGGATTCATCCGCGGCCTCGTGCTGCTCCCGTGGGCGACCCCCAGCGTGCTCGTCGCGCTGATGTGGCTCTGGATCCTCGACCCGAACCTCGGCGTGGCCAACCACCTGCTCCACACACTCGGTGTCACGCATTCTCCGATCGCGTTCCTCTCCGAGCCGAACACAGCTCTTCCCACACTCATGGGCATTGACATCTGGCAGGGCATCCCGTTCTTCGCCGTGATGATCCTTGCCGCTCTGCAGGGTGTTCCCGGCGACTTGCTGGAGGCGGCTCGCATCGACGGTGCGAGCGTGTGGGTCACCTACTGGCGGGTAGTGCTTCCCCTGATCATGCCGACGGTCCTGATCACCGTCATGCTGCGGCTCATCTGGACGGCGAACTACTTCGACCTGATCCTCGTGCTGACAAACGGTGGGCCGGCGAATGCGTCCCTGACGCTCCCGCTGAACGCCTACCTCACCGCCTACAAAGGAACCGATCTCGGCAGCGGCGCGGCGTTGGGTGTCGTCCAGGCGATACTGCTCGCCGTCCTCGTGGTCATCTACATGCGCCGGGTTAGGAAGAGTGAACTCGCATGACCGCCGTCAGCACCGAAACACGTGTAAGTTCTCCGCCGATCAGCCGGCCGCCTAGGCGTCGAATCCGGATCCGGCCAATTTACTTCCTGATAGCTGCGTGGATTGTCGGCGTGATCGGGCCATATTTCTGGATGTTCCTCACGTCGATCACACCGAGCAACGAGTTGAGCGTCAGCAAGACGACGGTCATACCGAAGCACCCCACGTTCTCCGCGTACGGCGAGCTGCTCCGGCAGACCGGGTTCCTGCACAACCTCGCCAACAGCGCGTTTGTCGCCGTCGGTGTCGTTCTGCTAACCGTCATCTGCGCTCTGCTCGCTGGGACAGCGTTGTCGCGGTACCGGTTCCGTGGACGTCGCGCGGTGCTTTACGGCATCCTGTTCGTGCAGTTGATTCCAACGATCCTCCTGATTGTTCCGCTGTACATCGAGCTGAAGAAACTCGGACTGCTCAACAACAAGCTGGGCCTGATCCTTGTCTACACGGCTTTTGCCATGTCGTTCAGCACTTGGCTGATGAAGGGATTCGTCGATCAAATCCCGGTAGAGATCGAGGAAGCGTCCCTCATTGACGGATGTTCGAAGATCCAGTCATTCTTCCACGTCATTCTGCCGTTATCGCGGCCAGGAATCGCGGCCGCAGGCACTTACGCATTCATATACTCGTGGAATGAATTCCTGTTCGCGCTGACGTTCACCTTTAACGATCAGGCGAAAACCGTCCCCGTCGGACTCAGTCAGTTCGTGGGGGAGAACATGATCCGGTGGGATTTCCTCACCGCGGGCGGTGTTTTCGCCGCCATCCCGATCCTCATTGGTTTCATGTTCGCGCAGCGTGGCCTGGTCGCGGGACTCACTTCTGGAGCGGTGAAGGGCTGACGTAACACCAACTTCCGTCACTCCGTTCGCCGTCGTCGCACTGACTGGAAAGGCTGCGCTCCAATGAAACTCGCCTCAATCGAGACCATGACCACCCGGCTGCCCATCCTCACGGGTGAGTGGCGCGACACCATCCACCACGTGACCCATATCGAGTTGATCGTGGTCGACGTGACGACCGACACGGGCATCACGGGCACGGGAGTAAGCCACACCTCCGGTGATGGCGCCAAGACGATCGCGTCAATGATTCGCGACGGGCTCGCGGGATTTCTCGTCGGTCGCGAGGTCTCCCCGAGGCGCAACTGGCACGACGCGTGGCACTACCTACACGACCTCGGCGGTGCGGG
>Ga0157369_10001694_pt1 | contig 26852 bp, 27 predicted proteins | sample C25metaG_FD_113461 | JGI IMG/M metagenome (GOLD analysis project Ga0157369, IMG submission 113461) | Corn rhizosphere microbial communities from Kellogg Biological Station, Michigan, USA - C2-5 metaG | ecosystem: Host-associated > Plants > Roots > Rhizosphere > Soil | place: USA: Michigan... | reverse complement strand
GCCAAGGGCAGAGGCCCGTTCACGACCGAGCAGGCCGGCGGGCGGTTCGGCCGCGAGGTGGGCCCGGTCCTCGTCGCGCTCGAGCGCGACGAGCTGCTCGTGCGCGGCGAGCTGCGGCCCGGGGGCAGCGAGCGCGAGTGGTGCGATCCCGACGTGCTGCGCCGCCTGCGCCGCGCGTCGCTTGCTGCGCTTCGGCGCGAGGTCGAGGCGGTCGAGCCGGAGGCACTCGCCCGCTTCCTGCCGGGCTGGCATGGGGTGGGGCGGCGGGCGTCTCTGCGCGAGGCGCTGGTGCCGCTGCAGGCCCTGCCGCTGCCGGTCTCGCTCTGGGAGTCGGAGGTGCTGCCGCGGCGCGTTCCCGGCTACCGCCCGGAGCAGCTCGATGCGCTCACGGCGAGTGGGGAGGTCGTCTGGGTCGGTGCCGGCAACGATCGTGTCGCCCTGTATTTCCGCGAGGATGCCGCGGCGCTCGGCCAGGTTGCCGGCACGCCGAGGCCCGAGGGCGTCGAGCACGACGCGATCCGGGCGGGGCTCGAGCGCGGTGCGCTGCACTGGGCCGACCTGCTCGAGGAAACCGCGCTCGAGGAAGGCACCGTGCTCCCGGCGCTCTGGGACCTCGTCTGGGCCGGCGAGGTGACGAACGACGCCTGGACGCCGCTGCGAGCCTCCCGGCGCTTCGGCACGGCGAAAGCCGAACGGCGGCCGCGCCGCTTTTCGCGCCGCCGGGTTCAGACGTCGACGGCGACCGCAGGGCGCTGGTCGCGAACGGAGCGTCTGTTCGGCGGGGCGCCCGACCGGCGCGCGCTGGCCGAGTTGCTGCTCGAGCGCCAGGGGATCGTCACGCGCGACGCCGTGCGCGCGGAGGGAATTCCCGGTGGCTACGGCGCGGTCTACGCCGAGCTGCGCGCCCTCGAGACGCTGGGCCTGTGCCGGCGCGGCTACTTCGTCGAAGGGCTCGGCGGTGCGCAGTTCGCACTCGGCGGCGCGGTCGAGCGGCTGCGGGAGCTACGAAACCGAGGCGACGACGCCGACCCGCTCGTGCTGGCGGCCGCCGACCCGGCCCAGCCGTACGGTGCCGCGCTGCCGTGGCCGAAGCGTGCAGGTGCGCGGGCGGCCCGCGTCGCCGGCGCCTACGTCGTCTCGCTCGGCGGCGAGCCCGTGCTGTACGTCGAACGCGGCGGCCGTTCGCTCGTCCCGCTGCGCGATCCGGAAGACGAGTGGCTGCGGCCCGCTCTGGCTGCACTCGTCCGCCACGTGAAGCTGGGCGGCGCCAAGCGTCTCGCGGTCGAGCGCTTCGACGGCGAGCCGGTCGTCGACACGGACGCGATGGCGCTGCTCGTCGAGGCCGGCTTCCTGGCCGGCCCGCGCCGCGCTGTCCTACGGGCGTAGAAGCTCGACGACCTCGGCCGCCGGCAGCTCCTCGGCTCGCGCGAAGTTCGTGCCCGCCCAGAGGTTGATGCTCTCCGCGTCGCCGCGCTCGCGGGCCGCCGCGCGGAGAGGCGCCGTCACGTGGTGGATGTGCGGGTAGGCGATGGGGGCGTCGGAGTGCTCACGCATGAAGCGGTTGACGATGCCGCGCGCGGGCCGCCCCGTGAACGCTCTCGTAAACGCTGTTTTCCCTTCGCGGCGCAGCGCGGCGCGATGTGGGGCGCTGGTGCCGGCCTCGGGGCTGAGCAGGAACGCGGTTCCCACCTGCACTGCTTGCGCACCTGCGGCCAGCGCGGCAACCACCCCGGCTCGATCTGCAATCCCTCCTGCCGCGACCAGCGGCAGGCCGGCGTCGACCGCACCGAGCAGGTCGAGGAGCGGCGTCGCCTCGCCCGCAGCCGCCCACGTCCCGCTGTGCCCGCCCGCCTCCGAGCCCTGGACGACGAGCGCGTCGACGCCGGCGGCGCGCGCGGCACGTGCCTCGCCGGGAGACGTGACCGTGGCCCATACCTCGGTGCCGCTGCCGTGCAGGCGCTCAACCGCCTCGGCCGTCAAGCAGCCGAAGGTCGTCGAGACCACGTCGACGTTCAGCCCCAGCAGCAGCTCGAGCTTCGCGTCGAGTGCGTCGTCGTCGAACCTGGGCTGGCCGAGCCGCACGCCATGCGCGAGCGCCTCCGGTTCGAGCTCGCGCGCGTAGGCGGCGACGGCAATGGGATCGACGCGCTCCTCGTGCAGCACGAAGACATTGACGCCGATCGGTGATTGGGTGAGCGCGCGCGTTTGCTCGATCCGCTCGCGCAGCGCCTCGGCCGTGAGGTAGCCGGCGGCGACGAACCCGAGCCCGCCGGCGTTCGAGACCGCCGCCGCGAGCTCCGGCGTCGACGGCCCGCCGGCGAGTGGGGCGAGGACGATCCGAGCGGCGAACTCGATCAACGCGCCCACCTCCCGAGCGCGAGGCCGAAGAGCGCGTGGCGTGCAGTTGCCTGCGCCAGACCGCGCGCGTTGACCATCGACGCAACACCCGGCTCGCCGCGCGCCGGATGCCACCTGTCGAGCGCGAGGCCGAACGGAAACAGTACGGCGTTCTCGGCAAGTGCGAGGCAAACTGCCAGCGGCTGTGGCCGGGAGCCGCTTCGCCGGCGCACCTCGTCGAAGAGCACGCCGAATGCTGCCCCGTTCGCGGTGTGAATCGCGAGCCCGGCGAGCGGCCATGCGCATCGCCGGGTGACGAGCTTTCCCAGCATCGCGACGTCGGAGTAGTCGGTGCGAAAGAGCCGCATGTCGATCGGCTCGAGCGCGGCCCAGCCGAGAGCCGCGGCGGATCCCGCGAGTGCGCTGCGGCGGCGGCTCATGCTGCGAGTCTGCCCGTTTCGTTACGTTCGGGCGATGCCGGAGGGAGATTCGCTCCATCGGGCCGCGCGCAGGCTGCAGCCGCTTGTTGACCAGCGGATCACAGCCGTCTCGCCACACCCGCGAGCGCAGGTCACGCGCGTCGCACAGCGCATCGACGGCCGGATCCTCGAGTCGGTGGTCGCGGTCGGGAAGAACCTCGTCTTTCGCTTCGACGGAGGAGTGGTGCTGCGCTCGCACCTGCGCGTCTCGGGCCGCTGGTCGGTACGCCCGCTCGGAGCCCGCACAGCGGGGACACCGTGGCTCATCCTGCGCGGCGACCGGATCGAAGGCGTGCTCTGGAACGGCCCGGTGCTCGATCTGCACACGCGCAACATCGCGCGTCTCGGGCCGGACATCCTCGAACGGCCGCCGCGGATCGACGCGATGCTCGAGCGGATGCGCGGCGCCGACCAGACACGCTGGTTCGGCGAGACCCTGCTCGACCAGTCGATCGTCGCCGGGATCGGGAACATGTGGCTCGCCGAAGCGCTCTGGGCGGGCGCGCTCTCGCCGTGGCGGCGACTGGGAGACGTCTCTGACGCCGAGCGCCGCCGCGCGCTCGAATCGGCCGCAAAGCTGATGCGTGCCGCACTGGACGGCGGGCTGCGCGGGGGTCATCAGGCCTATCGCCGGAGTGGGCAGCCGTGCTCGCGCTGCCGCACTCGCATCAGATCGTGGGGGCAGGGCGACGACAACCGGATGACCTACTGGTGCCCTGGGTGTCAAGCAGGAGAGGACCCGCCCGGCGTGTAACTCCGAAGTCGTGCTCCGTGCACCGCACCTCTACGAGTCTCTTCGCGGGTTCTGCCTCGCCGCGTTCGCCGCCGAGCGTGGCGCGCAGGTTCCGTTCGCCTTCGAGGAGCACACGACGCGCGAGGGACCGTCGCTCTACGAGTACCGCCCGCTCGTGCGGGGCTTCGTCGAGGAGCAGGCGCCGACGCTGCGCCGGCTGCCCGACGCCCGGAACGCCATCGAGGATCTGCGGCACGAGCCGGCAGCGGCGATCTTCTCGCGGGCCCATTCGGGTATCGGCGACACGGGCGACGACGCACTCTTCCGTTCGATCCTGGTGCCGATGCTGACCTGGACGGCCGAGCGCTGCGGTGGCTTCGACTGGAACGACGAGGCCTTCGACGCCGCGTATGCCGATCTCGAACGCACGCTGTTCGGCAGCGCCCGTTCCTATGTGGCGCTCGCTCCCGTGATCGGCCTGTCCGCCGGGACGGAGGCCGAGCTGGGTGGTGGGATCCTGCTGCGGCCGATCGTCGCCGGCGAGATCTCGCAGCTCTGGCCGGAGGCTCGTGGGCTGATGCCGCCGGAGTTCGGTCGCGACGTCGACCGGATGCTGGTGCTCGAGCTGAAGCGGGAGCTCGCTCCCGAAGAGGCCGAGCCGCCGGATGCCGCCGCAGAGCTGGCCGACGCCGTCACCGCGATCCGGCTGGCGACCGCGGGGGCGGTCGCTGCAGGTCCCGTCGTCTTCGAGCGTCTCGACTTTCGCCCGCTCCGCGTCTCACCGCTTCTGCCGATCGCGGCCACGCAGCCGCGCGGCGATGCGACGCGTCTCGACAAGGTGCGCGCACGGCTGGCAGCCGACCTGCGCGCGAAGCTCGTGCTCGCCGACGAGGACCGCTCGCTCGGCGAGGCGCTCGATCGCTGGGAGCTGTCGCTCTTCTCCGAGGAGCCGTTTCGCTCGGCGCAGGTGCGCGAGGGGCTCGTCTGCCTGCTCGGTGGCGACGACGGCGCCTGGGCGGCGACGATCCGCGCCGCCGTGCTGCTCGCCGACAAGACGCGGGAGCGGACGGATCTGCTCACCTCGCTCCGGGCCGAGCGGCTCGGCCGCGGCGCCCGCGACGCCGTCCGCCGGGCGCTTGTCGAGACGCTTGTGCACGGGAATCGCGCCGAGCTGGTCGGGTCGCTCGACGACGCCTTGCTCGGGTTGCGGCCGCGTCCGGCGACCGCACTTCGCGTCGCCTAACGCGTTCACGCAATCGGCACGAAGGCGGCACAGACACGTCACGTTTGCGCCGCTACGGTCGCAGGATGGATGACGCAGAGCGAGTGCTGACGCGGCTGGAGCGGATCGAGGCGATCCGAGGCAGGACGGCCGCAGGCGGGTCGGCGGGCGCCGCTCCGCTCGGCGACATCCTGGCCGAGTTACGGGCGCTCGTGCCGGAGGCGGAGGCCTGGGCGAGGTCGGAGGGTGACGTCCGGGCCAAGGCGGCCACGGTGAAACTTCGAGCGGAGGCGGAAGGAATGCGGTAGGCCAACCCGAAATGGCGCTCCACATGGGTCTTGCCCGTCTCCTTCCGCGTCCCAACGTTCGCCCCGCAAGTGCAGCCACCGCTGCCGACCTGCAGGTGATCGCACTCGCGAACCAGAAGGGCGGCGTCGCCAAGACGACAACGACCTTGAACCTCGGCGTGGCGTTCGCCGAACAGGGCTACAAGGTGCTGATCGTCGATCTCGACCCGCAGGGAAACCTGACGATGTCGCAGGGGCTGAACCCTGACACGATCCAGCAGTCGATGTTCGACGTGCTCGTCCACCGCCTGCCGATCGACCAGGTGATCGAGACGCGTGAGGTTGACATCGCTGTCTCCTCGATCGACCTGGCGGGCGCGGACATGGCGCTCTCGAGCCAGATCGGGCGCGAGCGCGCGCTCGAAAAGGCGCTTGCGCCGATCAAGGACCGCTACGACTTCATTCTCATCGACACGCCGCCGTCGCTTGGCCTGCTCACGATCAACGCGTTCGTCGTCTCGACCGGGGTGATCGTGCCCGTGCAGACCGAGTACCTCTCGCTGCGCGGGCTCGTCCAGCTGGAGAACACCCTGTCGATGGTGCGTGAGAACCTGAATCCGAAGGTGGAGATCATCGGCATCGTCCCGACGATGTACGACCGCCGGCTGACGCACTCGCGCGAGGCCGACGAGATCCTCCGCGAGAGCTTCGGCGACCTCGTCTACAACACACGTATCCGCAAGACCATCCGTTTCGCCGAGGCGCCCGTGAAGGGGTCGTCCGTGCTCGCATACGAGCCGAACGGCGAGGCTGCCAATATGTACCGCGACCTCGCAAAGGAGGTGCTCAGTGGCAAGAAATCGCGCCAGCATGCGTGAGGGCCCGCTCGCCGAGCTCTTCCGTGCAACCGAGGCCGCACAGCGGCAGAGGGGCGGCGATACGCCGTCCGACACTCAGCAGCAGCTTCCGACCGAACCTGCGCCCGTGCGTGCCGCGCCCGTCGTGAAGCACGAGGCCGACAAGCCGACGCCGATTCGCGCGGTCGCCCCGGCACCCGATCCCGAGCCCGAGAAGCGCGCCGAGCGGCCCGCTCCACGCTGGCTCGACCCGCTTCCCGACCAGCCCGCGCGCCTCGAGCGCGCGCGCGACAACGCGTCGTACCTCGCGTCGTTGCGCGTCGTCGGGGTGGGCGGCGCCGGCCTGAATGCCGTCGACCGGATGATCGACGCCGGGATCACCCAGGTCGATTTCATCGCGGTCAACACCGATATCCAGCAGCTCCAGATGAGCGACGCCGCCACGAAGATCCACATCGGCAGCGAGCTCACCGAAGGACTTGGCTCCGGCGCCGACCCCGAGATCGGGCGCCGTGCCGCCGAAGACGGCTACGACGCGATCAAGCGCTCGCTGCGCGGCTCCGACATGGTCTTCGTTACGGCGGGTGAGGGCGGCGGGACCGGGTCGGGCGCAGCACCGGTCGTCGCGCGGATCGCGCGCGAGCTGGGTGCGCTGACCGTCGGGATCGTCACGACACCGTTCAAGTTCGAAGGCAGCCGGCGCTCCAAGCAGGCCACCGAAGGTGTGCAGGCGATGCGCGAGGCGTGCGACACCCTGATCGTCATCCCCAACGACCGCCTGCTCGAAGTGCTCGACAAGTCGACTTCGATGCTGGACGCGTTCCGGATCGCCGACGACGTGCTCCGCCACGGTGTTCAGGGCATCTGCGACCTGATCACGAACCCCGGCCTGATCAACCTCGACTTCGCCGACGTCCGCACCGTGATGAAGGACTCCGGTTCGGCACTGATGGGCATCGGCTACGCGACGGGCGAGAACCGGGCGAAGGAAGCGGCTGAACGGGCGCTGCGCAGCCCGCTGATCGAGAGCGAGATCACCGGCGCGCGCGGCATCCTGCTGTCGATCGCCGGCGGCGACGACCTGACGCTCTACGAGGTCAACGAAGCGGCTGAGGCGGTGCGCGAGTGCACAACCGAGGATACGAACATCATCTTCGGCGCCACGATCGACGACCGCCTGAACGGCCAGATCTGGATCACCGTCGTCGCGACCGGGCTGGGCGGCAGGGCCGCCGGGCGGCGCGGCACGCTCGTCACAGCCGCCTCGGGCGGCAGCGGCTCGCTCCTCGAGACGCCCTCGTTTCTGCGCGACGCCTGACCTGTTCGTCAGGTCAGGTTGAGCACGACGAGACCCAGCACCGTGGCGAAGGCGGCGGTGGCGCCGACGGTGGCGACACGCAACGTCCAGCGGCGAACTGCCGCACCGGGCGCTGCGAGGTAGAGCACGCCGGCGCTGCCGGCCGAGATGCTGACGAGCGTCTCGAGCGCCTGGATCGCGATTCCCGCGCCCAGGGCCTGCGACACCCCGATGCCACGGCTCGCAAGGGCGACGGCCACCGCGCCGCTGCCGATGCCGATGTTGCCGGGCGTGAGTGGGAAGACCGCCGCAAGATCGAGCGCGGCGAGAATCAGCAACGCCGCGAGCGCGGGATGCGGCAGTCCGAGCGCGATGGCAACCGCAACGGTGCCGGAGATCCGCGCGAGCATCATCGCCCCCGTCCAGGCGAGGACGGTCGCGATGCCGCGCGGCGAGCGTTCGAGCGCGCGGAGCGCGGCGAGCAGCTGGGCGACACGCGCGTGACGGCGTAGCCGGCCCGAGAACCCCGCCGCCAGCGCCAGCGCCCCGACTGCGCCGCAGAGCGCAAACACCGGCCACAGTGGCATCGCTCCGGTCGCGGATGCCGCGACCAGCAGGCCGGCGAGCGCCAGCGAGCGGGCGGCCGCGAGGCCCGCGTAGGCGCCTCCGGTCGTCCAGAGCCGCCCGGGCCCGCCGATCGCCTTGGCGAAGAGCGCGATCTTCACCGCGTCTCCGAGCTTTGCCGGGGCGAACGAGTTCACCATCGATCCGATGCCCAGCCGGGCCGCCGCCTGCCGCGGAGAGATGTACGCACCGGCGGCCGCGAAGGCTGCACGCCACGCGGCGACCGTGAAGAGAAAGCTGAGTGCGAAGCCGACTGCCCCCACTGCGAGCCAATGCTGGTCGGCACCACCAAGGGCGTCGAGTGCAGCCGAAACGCGCCCGCCGAGGAGCGGTGGGCTCGCCGCGACCGCCAGCAGCACCACGACGGTGCCCACCGAGATTGCCGCATTGCGGCCAGAGAGATGTGTCGACGGTGGCGTCGTTGCCGCAGGGTCGGTCATACGAGTGTCACCAATTGGAGACGAGGCACAGCCTTCCGGGTTAGTTGAGAAACGGTGAAGATTGCGTGAGCGATGCGCGCCCTACGGTTATCGGCACGAACGGCCCGGCCATGAAGGGGGCGGTTTCGGCCGGGCATCCGTTGACCGCGGCGGCGGGCGCGCGCATCCTGGAGGAGGGGGGCAACGCGGTTGATGCCTGTGTCGCGGCAGCGTTCGCAGGCTGGGTCGCCGAGAGCCCGCTGACAGGCCCCGGTGCAGGCGGCTTTGCACTCGTCGTGCCGGCCGACGGGCGCCCGGCACGGCTTGCCGACTTCTTCGTTGCGACACCGGGCCTCGGGCGCCGGTCGCCGGAGCCCGCGCAGATGCATGCGATCGACGTCGGTTTCGGCGGCGACGGCGCGACGACCCAGGTGTTCCGGATCGGTGCGGCGTCGTGCGCGGTCCCCGGCGTCGCAGCCGGGTTGGGCGCGATCCACGCCGCCTACGGCAGCCTGCCCTGGGCGGAACTGCTCCAGCCGGCGATCGAGCTTGCGCGCGACGGCGTCGAGCTGACCCGGTCCCAGGCGCACCTGCATGCGATCCTCGACCTGATCCTGCGACACGACCCCGAGGGCCGGCGGCTCTACAGCCGGCCCGGTGGTGGGCGGATGGTGCCCGGAGACGTGCTTCGCCTCGACGGCCTCGACGAGACGCTCGCGCGGATCGCCGTCGAGGGGCCGGGCGTGCTCTACCAGGGAGAGCTGGCCCATGCGATCGCCGCGACCGTTGCAGCGGGAGGGGGAGCGATCACCCCCGACGACCTCGCGGCATACCGCGTGGTCTGGAGACGCCCCGTCCGCGTCGGCTACCACGGGCAGCAGGTCGTCTCGAACCCGCCCCCGTCCTCGGGCGGCATCCTGATCGCCTACGGCCTCTCCCTGCTGGAACGCATCGGCCAAGGCGCGCCTGGCAGCGCCGAGTGGATCGCCTCGCTGGTCGAGGTGATGCGTGAGCAGGCCCGGGCCCGGGCCGGCGGCTTCGTCTCGGGGCTCCACCGGGGCGGGCTGGCACGGCGCCTGCTCTCGGCGGCGCAGATCGACGCGGCCGTCGCCCGCATCGAGGCAGCGGCCGCCGGCGCTGCCGAGCATGCTCCGATGGGTGGAACGACCCACGTCTCGGTCGTCGACGCCGCAGGAACCGCCGCGTCGCTCTCGTCGTCGACGGGCTCCGGCTCCGGGGTGATCGTTCCCGGCACCGGGATCCAGCTCAACAACATGCTCGGCGAGTACGACCTCGTCGCGGGCGGCCCGGCCGCTCCCGGCAGGCGGCTGACGAGCATGATGGCTCCCACCGTGGTCGTGGGCGAGCGCGGGCCGCGGCTCGTCGTCGGCAGCGCCGGCTCGATCCGGCTGCGCGGCGCGATCATGCAGGTGATCGCCAACGTCGTTGGGCACGGGGTCGGCGTGGCGGAGGCGATCGACGAGCCGCGCGTTCACGTCGACGAGCCGCACGTCCACTGCGAGGGCGGGTTCGAGCCCGCCGAGTTGGAGCGCCTCGAGTCGCTCGGCTACGACGTCGTGCCCTGGCGCCGCCGCAATCTCTACTTCGGCGGCACGAACGCCGTCGAGGTGCTGCCGGACGGCACGCTCGCGGCCGCAGGTGACGCGCGGCGCGGCGGCGCCGGCATCGTCGTCTAGCCGCTGCCGGGCGGGGTGACCTTGCCGTTTCGGCCCGCGCGCTCGTGCACGGCCCGCTGCGTTCGCACCGCTTCGAGCGCCGCCTCGAACACCTTCGCGAGGTGCGCCATGCGCTTGCGCGGTGAGACGCTTGCCAGCAGCTCCTGCCTCGCCTGAACCCCGAAGTCGACGCGGGCGGCGAGCTCGAAGTCGAGCTGGGCCGAGTCGGGATCGGGCTCGTCCACGTCGGTCTCGGTGAGTGCGGCGAGCTGGCGGAAGAGGTCGAGGGCGCGAGCCGTGTCGGCCGGGTCGGGCGGGTCGTCCTCGTCGACAACGGGCTCGACGAGAGCGGTGGCGAACGAGCGGCCGTGCGTCAGCTCGAGCAGCCGGAACCGCTCGCCGCCCGCAACGACAACGTCCATCGTGTCGTCGTCGAGCAGATCGAGCACCTGCTCGACCGAGGCGCGTGTGCCGACGTCGTGCACCGCCCCGTCGCCGGTCGACAGGACCAGCCCGAACTCGGTCTCCTGCTCGATGCACTCGTCGATCAGCTCGCGGTAGCGCGGTTCGAAGATGTGCAGCGGGATCGACTCCGAGGGGACGAGGACGAGCGGCAGCGGAAAGAGCCCGAGCTCGGTCATGAGGCGGCTGCCAGCAGGCGGCGCAGGGCGGCGGTCGTATCCTCCCAGTGCAGCAGCGCGAATGCGTCCGCGGGGCTGCACCAGCGGTAGTCGTCGTGCTCGCGATCGAGCGACGGCTCCCATTCGCCGGGCGCTTCGACGAGGAAGCAGTCGACCTGCACCTCGGCCACCTCGGGCGCGTAGAGCGCCCGCCGCTCCGGCGGCTCTTCCGCCAGCGAATAGGTGAGGCTGGTCGTCGGTCCGGCGAGCTCCGCGACGAGCCCCGTCTCTTCGAACAGCTCGCGGAGCGCCGCCTCGGGCGACGTCTCCCCAGGTTCGCGCCCGCCCGCCACGGGGTGCCAGTAGCCGCGGGGGCCGCTGCGGTGGCAGACGAGGATCTGGTTGCGCTCTCGCCGGGTCACGAACACCGCCACCTCATTCCCGCCTCGCATGGAGACAAGCCTACGGCCGCCGGCGCTCGCCAGTGCACTAGGGTCCCGTATGTGAATCTCATTCGCCCAACGGTGGACGAACTGACCCCGTATCAGCCGGGCAAGCCGGTCGAGGACGTGCAGCGCGAGCTCGGGCTCGAGCGGGTGATCAAGCTGGCCTCGAACGAAGGCCCCTTCGGTCCGTTCCCGGCCGCTCAGGAGGCGCTGGCGAGCGCGGCGCGCGAGCTCAACCGCTACCCGGACGGCGGCTCCTTCCGGTTGCACGCCGCCCTCGCCGAACGGCATGGCGTGGAGCGCGAGCAGATTGCGGTGGGGGCGGGGGCCGACGGTTGCATCGACATGCTCAGCCAGGCGATCCTCGATGCGGGCGACGAGGTGGTGTGCGGCTGGCCCTCCTTTCCGAGCTACGCGATCTACGCGGCCAAGCAGGGCGCGACGGTGCGCACCGTGCCGCTTACCGACCATCGCTACGACCTCGACGCCCTGCTTGCGGCGGTGACCCCGAGGACCAAGCTCGTCTACATCTGCCACCCGAACAACCCGACGGGGACGATGAACACCGCGGGCGAGCTCGACACGTACTTCGAGCACGTGCCGGATCACATCCTCACGGTCGTCGACCAGGCCTACTTCGAGTACATCGACCGGCCCGACTACCCGGACGCGGTCGAGCGGTACCTGAAGGCCGGGCGGGCTGTGGCCGTGCTCCGCACCTTCTCGAAGATCTACGGCCTCGCCGGGCTGCGGGTCGGCTACGCCGTCGCGTCGGCCGCCGTGTGCGCCGCGCTGGCGAAGGTGCGCCGCCCGTTCGACCTCACGACGCCGGGTCAGGTGGCCGCGCTCGCGAGCGTCGGCGACGCCGGCGAGCTCGCCCGCCGCCGAGCGGACAACACCGAGGGCCTGGCCCGGCTCGCGTCGATCCTGCGCGAGCATGGGCTCGAGCCCGTTCCCTCGGTCGGCAACTTCCTGTTCGTCGACACCGGCACCGATGCGAGCTCCCTCTTCGAGAGCCTGCTCCGAGAAGGGGTGATCGTGCGCCCCCTGGCCGGATTCGGCGCGCCGACGGCCATCCGCATCTCCGTGGGCACTCCCGAGGAGCTGGATGTCTTCGCGGCGGCCCTCGGCCGGGTCTTGCAAACCGCATAGTTCGCCGTAGATTACGAGTGTTGTCCGCGCCGCTTCGCCGTCAGGTCGGGATGCTTCGCCGTGCGGCAGCCTTCAGGCTGCTCTTCCTTGCCACCCTCGGCTCGGGGGTCGGTACCTGGATGGCGACGATCGCGCTGACCGCCGACATCACGGCCCGGACGCAGTCGCCGTGGTGGGTCAGCGCCCTGTTCATCGTCACGTTCCTGCCGTCGGTGGTGGTGGGGCTGGCCGCCGGCCCACTCATCGACCGGCTCTCGCGCAAACGGCTGATCGTCGCCGCCGATCTTGCACGCCTCGCCGTGTTCGCCGCGCTGCCCTTCGTCGGAGGCACGCTCACGATCCTGGCGCTCGCCGCGGTCGCCGGCGTCGCCAACTCCTTCTTCCGGCCGGCCGTGCTCGCCGGGGTGCCGAACCTCGTCTCGGAGGACGACCTCGCACACGGCACGTCGCTGCTACAGGCGACCGACTGGGTCGCGGCGACGCTCGGGCCGATCCTCGGCGGGGTGATCGTCAGCGCCTCCGGGGTGGATGTCGTCTACTGGGTGAACGCCGCGACCTTCCTCATCTCCGCCGCCCTGCTCGTGCGCATCCCGGCCGCGCTCTTGCAGAGCGAGCAGGCGGTGACACGCGGGCACTGGCGTGATCTCGTCGAAGGGTTGAGCGCGTTTCGTCGATCGGCGGCGATGTTCACCGTGCTCTTCGCATTCGGGTTCGCAATGCTCGCGACCGGACTGATCAACGTCTCGGAGATCTTCCTCGCCGAGCGGGCGCTTCACCGCGGGGCCTTCGGCTACGGGCTGCTCTGGACGGCAACCGGCATCGGGCTCGTCGTTGGGAGCCTCGTCAGCGGCTCCCTGATCGAGAAGCGGGAGCCGATCTCGGTCTACCCGCTCGCCTTCCTGCCGTGGGCCGCCGGGATCCTGGGCGCGGCGATCGCACCGAACCTCTGGGTGGCGTCGGTCGCGATGGTGCTCGCCGGCTTCGGGAACGGGCTGACGTTCCCGATCACCATCCTGATCGTGCAACGGCATACCGCCGACAGGCTTCGAGGCCGCGCCTTCACGGTGATCATCAGCGCCCATAACGCGTTGCTCGGGATCGCGATGGTCGCCGCCGGCGCGCTCACGAACCTGGCCGGGGCGCGCTGGACGTACGGGGTCGCGGCGGCGCTCCTGGCCTGCGGGAGTGCCGTCGCCGGCGTGCTCGGACGGGGTGTCGCGCAGCAAGGTGCGGTCGTGCAGCAGCAAGCTGCGTAGCATTGGCCCTCGTGGCCGGGCGGCGTGAATGGACGCGTGAGACTCTTGCGGATGCCGTCCGAGGCGGGGACCATCGCGCGCTCGCCCGCGCGATCACCCTCGTCGAGAACGGCGACCCGCTCGCCTACGAGGTCGTCGCCGACGTCTATCCGCAGACCGGCCACGCCCACGCGATCGGGGTGACGGGGCCGCCTGGTGTCGGCAAGTCGACGCTGCTCTCGGCGCTGATCCGGCTCGCCCGAGACCACGGCGAGACCGTCGGAGTGATCTCGGTCGACCCGTCGAGCCCGTTCACGCAAGGAGCGCTGCTCGGTGACCGCATCCGCCTGAGCGAGCACTTCCTCGACCCGGATGTGTTCATCCGCTCGATGGGCACGCGCGGCCATCTGGGCGGCCTGGCCGAGACGACCCTGCAGGCGCTGCTGGTGCTCGACGCCTCGGGGAAGGACGCGATCTTCCTCGAGACGGTCGGCACCGGCCAGAGCGAGGTCGGTGTGCTCTCGATCGCCGATACGGTCGTGCTCGCGCTGATGCCGGGCTCGGGCGATGCGATCCAGGCGTTGAAGGCCGGGATCATGGAGATTCCCGACGTGATCGCGATCAACAAGATGGATCATCCGATGGCGAAGACGATGCTGACCGAGGTGCGCCAGGTGCTCTCCCTTGGGCCGAAGAACGGCTGGCGGCCCCCGATCGTGCTCACCGAGGCGGTGCGCGGCGACGGCGTCGAGACGTTGCGGGAGAAGATCGCCGAGCACCGGGAGTGGCTGGTCGCCGAGGGCCAGCTCGAGCGCCGGCGGAGCGAGAACCTGTCGCAGGAGGTGTTCCAGGTCGCCTCGGCGCGTGCGCGCCGCCATCTGGAGCACGTCGTGCGCGACGACCCGGAGCTGCAGCGCCTCCTCGCCGACGTCCAGGCGCGCCGGCTCGATCCGCTGACCGCCGTACGAGAGATCCTCGAGCAGGTGTTTCACATTGCCGAGTAGGCCGACGGTCGCCGACATCGAAGTCGCGCGCGAGCGCCTCGCCGGCCATGCCCGCGTGACCCCGGTCTACGGCTCGGAGTCGCTGGCCCGCCGCAGCGGCGTGCGCAGCGTCTGGCTGAAGGCCGAGAACCTGCAGCGCACCGGCTCGTTCAAGGTGCGCGGCGCCGTCAACAAGCTCGCGACGCTCGGCGACGAGCAGCGCGCCGCCGGGGTGATCGCGGCGAGCGCAGGCAACCACGGGCAGGCGGTGGCGTGGGCCGCTCGCCGGCTCGGTATCGACGCGACCGTGTACATGCCGCAGGACGCGCCGATGGCGAAGGTCGACGCGACGCGCAACTACGGCGCCAACACCGTGCTCGCAGGGGCAGGCTTCGACGAAGCGCTCGTCGAGGCGCTCGCGCGCGCGGCCGAGACGGGCGCGACCTTCGTGCACGCCTTCGAGGACGAGGCGGTGATCGCGGGGCAGGGCACGATCGGCCTGGAGCTCGCATCGGAGCTGCCCGAGGTCGAAACATTCGTCCTGCCGATCGGCGGCGGGGGCCTGGCCGCAGGCGTGGCGATCGCGCTCCGCGAGCTCCGCCCGGGAGTGCGCCTCGTGGGCGTGCAGGCGGGCAAGCACGGCCGCGGCACGATCGCCGACGGGATCGCCGTCAAGCATCCGGGCGAGCTCACGATGTCGATCCTCGACGACCTGCTCGACACGATCGTCCACGTGGAGGACGAAGAGATCTCGGAGGCGATCACGCTCCTGCTCGAGCGGGCGAAGCTGGTGGTCGAGGGCGCGGGGGCGGCGTCGGTCGCTGCGCTGCTTGCCGGGCGCGTGGGAGGTAGCGGTGACGTGTGCGCGCTCCTCTCGGGCGGCAACATCGACCCGACGCTGCTGATCTCCGTAATGCGGCACGGGCTGACGGTCGCGGGCCGTTATCTGGTCGTACGCACGCGCATCGACGACCGTCCGGGAGCCCTGGTCGAGCTGCTCGAGCTCGTCGCGGCCGAGCGGGGCAACGTCGTCTCCGTCGAGCACCATCGGGAGGGGATGGGCATGAACGTCGCCGAGACGGAGGTCGAGCTCACCGTCGTCACACGCAACGAGCAGCACTGCGCCGACCTGTGCCGCGCCCTCGAGACTCGCGGCTACGGGCTCGAACGGCTGGGTTAGTGCCCGCCGCCGCCGCAGCGGCGGAACGCGACCACGTCGCCGGCGAAGTCGGCGATGCCGCCCCCGGTGACGGGGCGCACGTCGAAGCCTTCGCGCTGCAGCAGTGACGCGGCGATCGCGGCTCGCGCGCCGCTCTCGCAGACGGTGACGACCGGTTTCGACTGTTCGAGCGCGCCACAGCCCAGCTTCCTGATCAGCCGGTACGGGATGTTGCGCGAGCCCGGCAGATAGCCGGTGTCGCGTTCGGTCTGCTCCCGCACGTCGACGAGTTGCACGTCGGACGAGCCGATCAGGCGCTTCAGCTCGGCGATGTCGACGGTGGCAAGCGTCTCGGGCGTCTCGGCGTCCACGACGTACCCGGCCAGCTCGAGGATCCCGGCGGCCCACAGCATCCGTGCGGCGATCCCCGCCTGTTCGGGCGACGAGACGTGCAGGACGACGGGCTCGCCCGGCGAGAGCACGAACCCGGCCTTCGTCCCGAACGAGCCGCCGGTCACCGGCACGCTGATCGAGCCGGGAATGTGGCCCGCCGCATGCTCGGCGAACGCGCGCACGTCGAGCACGAGCGCGCCACCGGGTTCGTCGAGCTGGCCGGGAAGTTCGGGCAACGCCAGCCACGGGCCACGGTTCAACTCGACGACCCGCTCAGTCGTCGGCGGGCGGGGGGTGGAGACAGAGGCCGACACCAGCACGAACTCCTGGATGTTGCGGAACTCGAGCGCCGCGTTCGTCTCGCGTTCGTTCCCGATCGTCGAGGACCGCTCGGCGCTCATCTTCCCGCCGCAGAGCGAGCCGGCGACGTGGCCGGGAAACACCTCGACCTCGGCGGGGAGCGCCGACAGCCGTCCGAGCGAGCGGAAGAGATCCTCGGCCCCTTCCCGTGCTGCCACCGCCAGGTCGGGCCGGGCGGCATCGCCGACGAACAGCGAGTCGCCGGTGAGCGCGATCCGCTCGTCGACGATGAACGAACAGTGCTCCGGGCGGTGACCCGGTGTGTGCAGCACGCGGATGCGGACCGATCCGACTGCGAGCTCCTGGCCGTCCTTCAGCTCCTCGAACGGAAAGCCGGGCTCGGCAAGTCCGTGAATCGCCACCGGTAGGTGGTGCTCGAGAGCGAAGCGGCCGTGACCGGAGACGTGATCTGCGTGGGTGTGCGTCTCGAGCACCCGTTCGATCCGCACGCCGGCCTCGGCGGCAGCGTCCAGGTGCTGCTCGATCGCGAGGGCGGGGTCGACGACGGCGGCGAGCCCCGCCTCCAGGTCGCCGATCAGATACGAGGCGCAGCCAAGGTCGTCGTTGACGAACTGCCGAAACAGCAGCACGTTGCTGACGGTAACACTGTTGGCGGCTAAAGGCCGAGGTGCTTGGCGATCACCATGCGCTGGACTTCGTTCGTGCCCTCGCCGATCTCCAGGATCTTCTGATCTCGGTAGAGCCGCGAGATCGCGTATTCGTTCATGAAGCCGTAGCCGCCGTGAATCTGCAGCGCCCAGTTGGCGGCGCGGTGCGACAGCTCGCCGGAGTAGAGCTTCGCCATCGCTGCCGTCTTCGCGAACGGGCGGCCCTGGTCCTTTTCCCACGCCGCCTTCCAGACGAGCGCGCGGGCCAGCTCGAGCTCGGTCGCCATGTCAACCAGCTTGGCCTGGACCGCCTGGAACTTCGAGATCGGCTTGCCGAACTGCTTTCGCTCCTTGGCGTAGGCGACCGCCAGGTCGTAGCAGCCCTGAGCCAGCCCGACGCCCATGGCGGCCACCGAGATGCGGCCGCCGTCGAGGATGCGCATGAACTGGTGGAAGCCCGCGCCGCGCGGGCCGAGCAGGTTGCCCTCCGGGACACGTGCGCCCTGGAAGCTCAGCTCGCGCGTGTCAGACGCGTGCCAGCCGAGCTTGTGCATCGGGTCGGAGATCACGTATCCCGGTGTGCCGTTCGGGACGACGAGGTTCGAGATCTCGCCTTCGCCGGTGACAGCCGTGATCGTGACGCAGGCGGTGATGTCCGTTCCGGCGTTCGTGATGAAGATCTTCGAGCCGTCGATCACCCACTCGCCCCCGTCGAGGCGAGCGGTGGTGCGGGTTGCGCCGGCGTCGGAGCCGGCGTCCGGCTCGGTCAGGCCGAAGGCGGCGAGCTTCCTGCCGGACGCGAGCTCTGGCAGCCATTCGCGCTTCTGCTCCTCGCTGCCGAAGTACCAGATCGGCAAGGTGCCGAGCGAATGGTGCGCGGCGAGCGTGATCGCAACCGACGAGTCGATCCGCGTCAGCTCCTCGACCACGATCGCGTAGGAGAGGGTGTCTGCTCCGGCGCCCCCGTACTCCTCCGGGATCGTCATTCCCATCAGCCCGAGGCCGGCGAGCTCGGCGACGAGCTCGTACGGGAAGCGCTGCTCGCGGTCGAGCTCCTCCGCGACCGGTGCGACCTTCTCGAGCGCGAACTGGCGCACGGTGTCGCGGATCAGCTCGTGTTCCGGCTCGAGGTCGAAATTCACGCGGGGCGATGGTAGCCAGGAACTCCACGGACTGCGTCGAACTTCATTGCCGAAGCACCGTGAGCCGGATGCGCATCTTGCCCCACAGCGTGGAGTCGCTGACCGAGGAGATCGGCCGGATCGTCGCCGAGCGGCAGGAGCTGCGGGTCGCCGGGGCATCGCCCGAGGTGCTCGAGGAGAACCGCCGCCGCCTCGCCGAGGCGCAGAACAGGCTCTCCGTGCTCCTGATCGAGCGCCACCTGCCCGTTCCCGGGTAGTTTGCGGCCCGAAAAGGCCTTCGAAACAAAGGAGACATGACGTGGCAGCCAAGGACTTCTTCGACAGCCTCGAGTCGCGCGCCGACGCCGGCAAGCTCGCCGGCATGACCAACTCCTACGTCTTCGACATCGAGGGTGAAGGCGAATGGCATGTCGACGTGCGCGACGGCAAGATCACGGTCGTCGAAGGCGGCGGCGAAGCCGACGCCACGATCTCCACGTCGGGCGAGACGTTCGCAAAGATCGTCGCCGGCGAGCAGAACCCGACGACGGCCTACATGACCGGCAAGCTGAAGATCAAGGGCGACATGGGCGCGGCCATGAAGCTCCAGAAGCTCTTTTAATCGCTTAGCTCGACCAGGACGGCACCTCCCGTCACGCGGTCGCCCTCCTGCACGTGCACGGCGCGGACGGTTGCGTCGTACGGTGAGACGAGGGGCGTCTCCATCTTCATCGCCTCGAGGACGATGAGCGGCTGGCCCGCGAGGACGGCCGCTCCTTGCTGCACGTTCACCCTGATCACGGTGCCGGGCATCGGGGCGGAGACGGTGCGCGGGCCGTCGGCGGGCGCGCTCGCGGTCGAGGCGGCGCTGTCGACGTCGGGCGCGGGCAGGGGGGCAGGCGCCGGCAGGTTGAGCCGGAAGGCGCCCCGCCAGACCGGGTCGGGAAGGGCGGCCGGCGGCGCCGAGAGCGGCGGGTAGTCGGTGAGGAAGGCCGTCGTCGTCTCGCCGGCGCGCAGGGCGGGGTGCGCGACGAGCCAGCGCAGGAACGGCAGGTTCGTGACGACGCCCTGGACGGTCGTCTCGGAGAGCGCCGCGGAGAGCCGGTCGAGCGCCTCGTCTCGCGTCGCTCCGCTCGCGATCAGCTTCGCGATCATCGGATCGTACGACGTGCCGATCTCGTCGCCCTCGGCGATGCCGGTCTCGACGCGCACCGACGCGGGCAGCCGTAGCAGCTCGACGCGCCCTGCCTGCGGCAGGAAGGTGCGCGGATCCTCGGCGTAGAGGCGAACCTCGATCGCGTGGCCTGCCGGCGTGTCGCCGGCCAGTTCGAGCCGCTCGCCGCGCGCGATCCGCAGCTGCCACTGGACGAGGTCGATTCCGGTCACCTCCTCGGTCACCGGATGTTCGACCTGGATGCGGCCGTTCAGCTCGAGGAAGAAGAACTCCCGGCCCTCGAGGACGAACTCGGCGGTTCCGGCACCGACGTAGCCGATCGCCGTGGCGAAGCGAACGGCGGCGCCGCTGATCGCGGCGCGCAGTCCTGGGTCGAGCGCGGTCGACGGCGACTCCTCGAGGACCTTCTGGTGGCGCCGCTGCACCGAGCACTCGCGCTCGCCCAGCGCGAGCGCGGTGCCGTACGCGTCGGCGAGCAGCTGGATCTCGACATGGCGAGGCCGTTCGAGGTAGCGCTCGAGGTAGACGCGGTCGTCGCCGAAGCCGGACTGCGCCTCCCTGCGGGCCGCCGCGAGCGCCGGCTCCAACTCGTCGCGCGAACGGACGATGCGCATCCCGCGCCCGCCGCCACCCGCCGCGGCCTTGACGATCAGCGGCGGCTCGTCGGTCTCGGGCACGATCGGCACTCCGGCCTCGGCGGCGATCCGCTTGGCCGAGAGCTTGTCGCCGCCGGCGCGGAGCGCGGCCGCCGGCGGGCCCACCCAGGTCAGCCCGGCGTCGTGCACCGCCTCGGCGAAGTCGCCGTTCTCCGCCAGGAACCCGTAGCCGGGGTGGATCGCGTCGGCACCGCTTTCGCGGGCTGCGCGAATGTGCTCGGCCGGGTCGAGATACGACGCGATCGCGATCGTCGCGTCGGCCGAGCGCGCGTGCAGCGAGCCGGCATCGTCGGGGGCGACGACCGCGACCGTCTGCAGGCCGAGCTCGCGCGCGGCGCGAAAGACGCGCAGGGCGATCTCACCCCGGTTCGCAACGAGCACCCTCTTCACGAGGGCGAACCGTACTACCCGTCCACGAATGGGCCAGTGTCAATGCGCAGATACCGGCGAGCAGGATGTACGGGACGGCGTCCGTCGTCGCATGCGCGAGACCGCCACCTCCCGCGGCGCCGATTGCCTGCCCGGGCGCCCAGGCCAGGTTGATCAGGGCGAACGTGTAGCCGTAGTCCAGGCCGCGCGCCTCTGACAGGTGGGTGAGCAGAGTCATCCCGGGCGTGAAGAACGTGCCGAAGGCGATACCCCCGCAGACGACGAGCGCTGCCAGGACGAAGCGGCGGTCCGGCCAGGGCAGGACGGACGCGACGACGATCGAGCCGACGAGCCCACCAATGAGCGGCTTGCGCGTCCCGTGCCGGTCGGAGATCCGCCCCAACCAGATGTTGTTCGCCGCTTCGAAGGCGGCCGAGCAGAGGAAGACCGCCCCGATCGCGACGGCGCCGAAGCCGAGCGTCGACAGGCGTAGCGGCGCGAGCACGGAGAGCGTGCCGAAGAGCAGCGCGGGCAGGACGACGAACCAGAACGCTCCGATCATCTGCCGGTCGCGCAACGCGTGGCCGAGCATCCGCAGGCCCTGTGGCGACTCGGGGCGCGCTGCCGGCGTCGCCGCCGCCCAGGCGACCAGGCCGAGCGACGCGACGCCGACCGTGCCAAACGTCCAGCCGACGCCCGCGATCGAGGCGACACCGCCGAGCACGGGGCCGAAGAGCGCGCCGGCGACAGCCGTCGCGAAGGCAGAGCCGATCAGTCGCCCGCGCCGGCCGGCGGGCGAGCCGGCGACGAGCCAGGCCAGTGCGCCCGTCCACGAAAAAGCGCTCGCGAGCCCCTGAGCGAACCGCGCGAGGTCGAGCTGCCAGGCGCTGTCGGCGAATCCGAACGCGACGGTGCAGATCGCGACGGTGGTCAGGCCCACGAGCGCGGTCGGCTTGACACCCGCGCGGGCGGCCACGACGCCGCTCGGGATCGCACCCACGAGCGCTCCCGCCGGGTAGGCGGCGGCGAGCACCCCTGCGCCGGTCTTCCCCAAGCTGAGAGAGTGTGCGTAATGGGGGAGCAGCGGAGTCAGCGCGGCGAAGAAGAGCGTGTCGAAGAACACGACGGCGCTCGTGAGGAGAAGCAGCCTGCGCACGGCGAACGAGTCTACGGATCGACATCCGAGATTCCCGCCCGCGGCGGGCCCGAGTGGGGGACGGCGACTGACGACCTGAATGCGACCGTCCTCGCCTGGCCGGCGGGCGCCGGCCCGGCCGCGCACGTCAACAACGAGCGCGACGTCGTACTCGTCGTCCTGCACGGCAGCGCGGAGCTTGAGCTGGACGGAGTGGTGCAGACCGTGCAGGCAGGCGACGTTGCGGTACTGGTGAAGGGCTCGACCCGCGCGCTGACCGCCGGCCCGGAAGGCGTCCGCTACGTCACGGTGCACCGCAAGCGGCCGGGCCTCTCGATCGCCTCGCTCCGGTCCTGAGACGACCTCCTGACACCTCTTGGGAGCGCGGTTACCGCTTCCAGTTCGCCGCGCGCTTCTCCAGAAACGCTCGCAAGCCTTCCTGGCCCTCGGCGCTCGTCCGGTGGGCGGCGATGCTCCGGGCGGTCTCCTCGGCGCTCCGCGGACTGCGGGCGAGTTCCTTGGCCGCGCGTGCGGCGTCGGGTCCTGCCGAAAGCAGCTCGGCGAGGACGCGCTCGACGGCGGCGTCGAGATCGCCCGCCACCTCGTGGATCAGCCCGATTCGCAGCGCAACCTCCGCGCTGAAGCGTTCGCCCGTGACGAACCAGCGCCGCGCGGCGCCCGGCCCGATCTTGGCGAGCGCGAACGGCGAGATCACCGCAGGGACGATCCCGAGCTTGACCTCACTGAACGCGAACTGGGTGCCGGGGTCGGAGACGGCGATGTCGCAGCACGCGACGAGGCCGCAGCCGCCCCCCAGCGCATGGCCCTGGACGCGCGCGACGACGGGAGCCGGGCAGAGGTCGATCGCCTCCAGCATCGCCCGCAGGCGCATCGCGTCGGCGACGTTCTCCTCGTAGGAGAGGGCGACCGACGAGCGCATCCACTCGACGTCGGCGCCTGCGGAGAACGAGGGGCCCTCGCCCGAAAGCAGCACGGCGCGCACGTCGCCGACGTCGGCGAACGCTGCGGTGAGCTCGTCGATCAGCGTGGCGTCGAAGGCGTTCCGGCGCTCCGGCTTCGCCATCGCCACGAGCAGCACGTCGCCGTCGCGCTCGACCCGCAGCGAGGTCATTCCTCGAAGGCGAGCCCGAGGTTCGCGAGCTGGTCGGAGACGGAGACCGATGCTTCGAGATCGAAGATCTCGACGATGTCCGGGTCCTTTCCGATCAACTCACGGGCACGCGAGGGGAGCTGCTGCTCCGACGCCTCGTGCGATTCGAACACGTAGATCGCCCCCCAGCGCTCCGACGCGTCATCCGAGATCCACGCCTTGAAGAGCAGTCCGGGTACCTCCGAGAACGCGTCGACCGCCTCTTCGGCGAGGTAGTGCCGCAACTCGCCGACATTCGTCTGCGAGTCCGCGAGCGACCAGAGCACGAACCGCACGACCACGCGCGCAGCCTAACGTGCTGTCTCGCTACATGCGGAAGATGCCGAAGGTGCTCTCCGAGATCGGCGCATTCAGCGCCGCGGAGATGCCGAGCGCAAGCACGCGGCGGGTGTCGAGCGGGTCGATGATGCCGTCGTCCCAGAGGCGCGCGGTCGAGTAGTAGGGATTCCCTTCGGCCTCGTACTTCGTGCGAATGGCATCGACGTCGGTGTCCCCGACCATGCTCAGAACGGTTGCCGCCTGCTCGCCGCCCATCACCGAGATACGCGCGTTCGGCCACATCCACAGCTGGCGCGGTGAGTAGGCGCGCCCGCACATCCCGTAGTTGCCGGCCCCGAACGAACCACCGGTGACGACGGTGAACTTCGGGACGTCGGCGCACGCGACCGCCATCACGAGCTTTGCGCCGTCGCGCGCGATCCCGCCGGCTTCGTACTCCTTGCCGACCATGAAGCCGGTGATGTTCTGCAGGAAGACGAGCGGCACGCGACGCTTGCAGGCGAGCTCGATGAAGTGGGCGCCCTTCTGCGAGCTCTCGGCGAACAGCACGCCGTTCGACGCGAGGATCCCGACCGGGTAGCCCTCGACATGCGCCCAGCCGCACACGAGCGTCTCGCCGTAGAGCGTCTTGAACTCGTCGAAGCGGCTGCCGTCGACGATGCGCGAGATCACCTCGTGCGCGTCCATGTGCGTCCGGTGGTCGTCGGGGATCAGGCCGTACAGATCCGCGGGGTCGACCGCCGGCGGCTCCGGCGTCGCGCGCGTCCAGGGAGGCTCGGGCCTGCGCGAGTGGGCGTTCGCGACGATCCGCCGGGCAATCGCCAGCGCGTGCTCGTCCGAGGTGGCGTAGTGGTCGGCAACGCCCGACTGGCGTGTGTGGACGTCGGCCCCGCCGAGCTCCTCGGCGGTCACGTCCTGTCCGGTTGCGGCCTTCACGAGCGGCGGCCCGCCGATGAAGATCGTGCCGGTGCCGCGCACGATGATCGTCTCGTCGCTCATCGCCGGCACGTACGCGCCGCCGGCCGTGCACGATCCCATCACCACCGCAATCTGTGGAATCCCGGCCGCCGACATGCGCGCCTGGTTGAAGAAGATGCGACCGAAATGGTCGCGGTCGGGAAAGACCTCGGCCTGGAGCGGCAGGAACGCCCCGCCGGAGTCGACGAGGTAGAGGCACGGAAGCCGGTTCTGCTCGGCCACCTCCTGTGCGCGCAGATGCTTCTTGACAGTGAGCGGGAAGTACGAGCCGCCCTTGACCGTCGCATCGTTCGCGACGATCACGCACTCGCGGCCCTCGACGACGCCGATGCCGGTGACGATGCCGGCGCTCGGCGCCTGGTTGTCGTAGAGCTCCCAAGCGGCGAGCGCGTTCAGCTCGAGGAACGCCGTGCCCGGGTCGACGAGCCGGTCGATGCGTTCGCGGGCGAGCAGCTTGCCGCGTGAGCGGTGCCGCTCGATCGAGCGCTCACCGCCTCCGGCCGCGACGAGCGCCGAGCGGTCGCGGAGCTCTGCGACGAGCGCGCCCATCCGCTTGCGGCGGCGCTCGAAGTCGGCCGACCGCTCGACCCGGCTCTCGAGGAGTGCCATAGGCCGAGAGCCTAGATGCTCGATCAATCATCGAGAACGTCGGGCCCCTCGCCTGCTGGCATCCTTCCGGCGTGAATCGCAACCGACTCTCGTTGCTGGCCGCCGCGGTCGGGGTGGCCGCGATCGTCGCGGTCGTGCTGATCGCGCTCGGCTCCGGGTCCGGATCGACGTCGACGGACACCACGACGACGACGGCTGCCAGCGCCCCACAGGACACGGTGCCGCTCGCGACTACCGACATCTTCACAGGGATCCCGCAGCACGGCGACACGCTCGGCCGGCCGGCGGCTCCCGCGACGATCACGATCTACGAGGACCCGCAGTGCCCGTTCTGCCGGGAATGGATGCTCCAGACGTTCCCCGCCGTCGTCACCGACTACGTGCGCACCGGCAAGGTCAAGCTGGTCTACCGCGGGATCGAGATCATCGGCCCGAATTCGGAGCCCGGCCTGCGAGCGATCTACGCGGCCGGGAAGCAGAACAAGCTCTGGAACATGACCGACGGGCTCTACCGCCTACAAGGTGCTGAGAACAGCGGCTGGATCACCGAGGCGACCGTCCGCACCGCCGCACATTCGGCCGGGGCGAATGCCGATGCGATCCTGGGAGCGATGAACGCGAACAGCGTCACGGCAAAGCTCAACGAGGCGGCGCGCCAGTCGCAGGCGGACAAGGTGCACGGCACACCCGCATTCGTCGTGCAGCGTCCGCCGGCGCAGGCCCAGATGCTGAATCTGGCGGCGCTCGACGCGGCGACGTTCGAGTCCGCGCTCGACGCCGCCCTGCAGTGAGGGTGCGTGCGGCGATCGCCGCGCTTGCGCTGGCCGGGATCGCGGTGGCCGGCTATCTGACCGCCGTTCACTACGCGCACACCTCGCCGATCTGCACGACCGGCGGCTGCGAGAAGGTGCAGCACTCGAGCTTCGCCGAACTCGCCGGCGTGCCGGTCGCGCTGCTCGGCCTGCTCGCGTACATCGCGATCCTGGCCACCGCTGCGGTGCGCGGGGTGGGCGCGTCGCTCGCGGGCGCGGTGCTCGGCCTGTCGGGAGCGGCGTTCAGCGGCTACCTGCTCTGGGCCCAGTTCGCGCGCATCCACGTGATCTGCCAGTGGTGCGTCGGCAACGACGCGATCATCGCCGCCGTCGCCGGGCTGTGCGTCGTACGGCTGCTCCGCGAGCCGCCGCCGGCCTGAGAGGTGTTCGTGCGAAACGAGCAGGGGCGCAGGGACTCGAACCCTGGGCCTTCGGTTTTGGAGACCGACGCTCTAGCCATCTGAGCTACGCCCCTCGGTTGCAGCGGCGATTGTATCGGCGGTGGTGAACCCTTCACCCGAGCGCGTAGCATCGGCGCGTGGCCATGGTGGCGCTGTTTTCGCTGATCACGCTCGCGTTCATGTGGATCGCAGTGTGGACGGGACGTGCCGGGCAGTGGGTGATCGCGGTCGCCGCGCTCGCGCTCGCAGCCTGGATGGCGACGCTTGCCTGGTCGGCACTGCGTCGAGCCCGCCGATAGGGAATCACCCGCTCAGGTCGTATTCTCCCTTCGTGGCGGGGGAGGACACGCAGTCACTTTGGCTGGAGTTCGGGCGCACGCACGACAAGGCGCTCAGAGACCGGCTCATCCTCACGTACGCGCCGCTCGTGAAATACGTCGCGGGCCGGCTCGGCTCGGGGCTGCCGACGCACGTCGACGAAGGCGACCTGGTCTCGTACGGACTGCTCGGGCTGATCGGCGCGATCGAGCGCTACGACCCGACCCGCGACGTCAAGTTCGAGACCTACGCGCTTGCCCGGATCAAGGGCTCGATCATCGACGAGCTGCGCAGCCTCGACTGGGTCCCCCGCTCGGTGCGGTCGCGTGCACGCGAGATCGAACGGGCGATCGCCGAGCTCGAGGCGAAGCTCGGAGTCGCGCCCGACGACGAGCAGATCGCGGCCAAGCTCGGGATCACCGTCGCCGAGCTCGAGTCGTCGCTGACCGACATCTCGCGCTCGTCCATTGCGGCTCTCGACGAGCTCTGGTCGGTCTCCGGTGACGGCGACCAGGTTTCGCTGCTCGACACGATCGAGGACACCGCCGAGCCGCATCCCGCGGCGGCGCTCGACGAGACGGAGACACGTGAGGCGCTTGCCGACGCGATCGCTCGGCTGCCGGAGCGCGAAAAGCTCGTCGTGACGCTCTACTACTACGAAGAGCTGACCCTGCGCGAGATCGGCGAGGTGCTCGGCGTGACCGAGTCGCGCGTCTCCCAGCTTCACACCAAGGCGATCCTGCGGCTGAAGGCAAGGCTCGCCGGCGCCGCCGCCCGGGTGTAAGAGCCTCTTAGAACTCATTTCACAATGAAGGCTGTGTCGCTGGGCCGCGCTCAGCGGCACGATGCTGCGTCCTCGGAAAGGGCCAAGAGCCACCGCTCTTGACCCTTCCTGCGTCCTTGCCTCGCACTCGCCGATCGCACCCCATCGACGAGCGTCAT
>Ga0157369_10001693_pt1 | contig 26885 bp, 29 predicted proteins | sample C25metaG_FD_113461 | JGI IMG/M metagenome (GOLD analysis project Ga0157369, IMG submission 113461) | Corn rhizosphere microbial communities from Kellogg Biological Station, Michigan, USA - C2-5 metaG | ecosystem: Host-associated > Plants > Roots > Rhizosphere > Soil | place: USA: Michigan... | reverse complement strand
GCGCCCACTTTCCAGAGTGCCCTGACCCGTGCGGTCCGCTGGCCTGAGAGGTTCCGGGGAGGTTGCTCCTTCGGCGCCCCGGTCTGGCACGCCGGGGTCTCTCCCGCGCGGGATCGGCAGGCGTGTTCACGCTACCAGCGGCAGAGCGTTGCAGCCGGTTCAACCCGCCGCCGATCCGAGGGTGTCGCCGGCGAGGCCGCACCGAGCGCCGCGGCCCGACGGCCGCAAGCGAGGGAGAACGCAGCCGGCGGCGACCTCGGTCAGGCGGAGGTGCGGCGCTGGCGGCGGGCGGCCAGCTCGTCGGTGCTGGTGTCGGCGTCGGCGGCGCGCTCGGCCGGCAGCTCGGCGAGCGAGCCCTCGACCTCGCGGACGACCCGGCCGACGGCGATGCCGAACACGCCCTGGCCACCTTGGACGAGGTCGACCACCTCGTCCGGCGACGTGCACTCGTAGACGGTCGTGCCGTCGCTCATCAACGTGATCTGGGTGAGGTCGGCGACGCCGCGCTCGCGCAGATGGGTGACGGCGGTGCGGATGTTCTGCAGCGAGACACCGGTGTCGAGCAGCCGCTTCACGACCTTCAGCATCAGGATGTCGCGGAAGGAGTAGAGCCGCTGCGAGCCGGAGCCGTGCGCGGGGCGGACCGACGGCTCGACCAGCGCGGTCCGGGCCCAGTAGTCCAGCTGCCGGTAGGTGATGCCGGCGGCTGAGCAGGCGGTGGGACCGCGGTAGCCGACGCCCTCGGCGAGGGCGGCCTCCTGCAGGCCGAAGAGCGCGCCCTGGTGCCCGCCGTCGCCGCTGTCCTTCGCCATTGCCGCCGCCTTCGTGGGGAAACTTCACCGGTGCAATTCCGGGGCTCGACGGTAGGCCGCGACGCGACCGCCGTCAATCCTCAACCCCGCGTGTCAGAAGTCTCCAGTAGAGGTCGAGATTGAGGCGACTTGAGGGTGAGGGTTGCTCAGTTGCCCTGTTCGCTGCCGGTTTCGAAGTCCTCCGGCGATACCTGGTCGAGGAATTCCTTGAACCGCTCGACCACGTCGCCGTCTTCTTCGTCGTCCGCCTCGTCCGGGATGGCGACGCCCGCCTCGGCGAGCACGGCCTCCTCGGCGAAGATCGGCGTACCCGTGCGCATCGCCAGCGCGATCGCGTCCGAGGGCCGGGCGGAGACCGTCGCGCCCGAGCTGAACGTCAGGTCGGCGTAGAAGATGCCGTCGCGCAGATCGGTGATCGTCACCGAGGTGAGGTCGGTGCCGAGCGCGCCGATGACGTCCTTGAGCAGATCGTGCGTCAGCGGCCGGGCCGGCGTGACCCCTTGCTGGGCGAACGCGATCGCGGTCGCTTCGACGGCGCCGATCCAGATCGGCAGGTAGCGGTCGCCCTCGGCTTCCTTGAGCAGCACGATGGGCTGGTTCGTGGGGAGCTCGACCCGCACCCCCACCACGGTCAGCTCGTGAGTCAACTCGTGCACCCAGCACACTCCCCGTCGCGCCCGTCCAGAAGGACGCGGCCCACGCTACACCGCTACGACGGGGCCTCTGGGGCGTTTCGTCGGGCCGCTGGTCAGCGACCGAACTGCGGGCGCAGACCGGAGCGTACGAGGGTCGCGTGCAGCTTCACCGACAGCGCGGCGAGCTCGCGCGCGACCTCTTCGGCCCGGCCGCGAGCCTCCGGGTTGCGCTGGCGAACCAGCGGTGCGACGACCTGCTCCACCAGCCCGACCTCGCGGTCGGCGGCGGCGCGGAACGCCCGCAGGTGGCGCGGTTCGAGCCCGAATCGGCTCATCTCCGCGACGGTCTTGGCGATGACCAGCGAGTCGCCGTCGTAGAAGCCGCCGGGCCGGGGCGCGACGAGGCCGAACTGCTCGAGCTGGCTGAGCTGGGCGGGCTCGATCGCGGCGGCGTCGATCAGCTCGTCACGGGACAGCCGCAGCTCACTGGTGTCCCGGCCGAAGGTGTCCGGCCCGGGCAGGCCGTCGGCGGCGACCAGCGCTCGCGGGACCTGCGGGCCGGCGCCGGGCGCGTCCGGTGGCTCGAGGCCACGGTCGATCGCCTCGAGGTGGGCCTTGATGACCCGAAGCGGAAGGTACTGATCGCGCTGTGCGGTGAGCACGTAGCGCAGCCGGGCGACGTCCTCGCGGGAGAACTTGCGGTAGCCCGACGGGGTCCGCTCCGGCTCGATCAGACCCTCGGCTTCGAGGAAGCGGATCTTGGAGATCGTGACGTCCGGGTAGTCCGGGCGCAGCTGGGCGAGCACCTCGCCGATGCTGAGGAAGGCGTGCGATGCCGACGCGCTCATGCGCCGACCTCCCCTCCGCTGGTGAAGTACACGAGCCGGAACTTGCCGATCTGCACCTCGTCACCGTTGGACAGCGGCGCGTCGTCGATCCGCTCCCGGTTGAGGTAGGTGCCGTTGAGGCTGCCGACGTCGCGGACGCTGAACGTGTCGCCGGCGCGGGCGAACTCCGCGTGCCGCCGCGACACCGTCACGTCGTCGAGGAAGATGTCGCTCTCGGGGTGCCGGCCCGCGGTCGTGACGTCCTTGTCGAGCAGGAACCGGCTCCCGGCGTTGGGGCCACGCTTGACGACGAGCAGCGCGGTGCCGCGCGGCAGCGCGTCGGTGCCGACCTCGGTGTGCAGCTCGCGCTCGGCTTCCTCGGCCGCTTCGAGCCCGGCCATCGAGATCGTGCTGGTCTGCTCCGCGCCTCCCCCGAGGCCGCCTCCGCCGGGGGCACCGCCGCCGGACGCCGAACCCGGGATCGTCAGCGGCGCGCCGCAACGCGCGCAGAATTTGCTGTCGTCGGGGTTCTGCTGACCGCACTGGGTGCAGAACACGGTAGCCACGTGCTGCCCCTTCCCGGGCTGAGGCCACCGTGGAGCGGCCGACCGTCACGTAGAGGTTCAGGTGTCGTGCACCGTAATCGCGCGCCCGGTAAGGGTCAACCGGATCGGGCATGCCAGGGCGAATCGGCAAACCCTCCACACGAGAGTGAGACGGGCGTGCCGAAGCCGCGTCTACTGCGCCGTCAGCTTCTCGTACGCCGCGGCGTCCAGGAGGCCGGTGAGCCCGTCCCCGCCGACGGCCAGCTCCGCGATCCAGCCCTCGCCGTACGGGTCGGAGTTGACGAGCTCGGGGCGGGACTCCAGCGCGTCGTTGCGGGCGACGACCTCGCCGGCGAGCGGCGCGTAGATCTCCGAGACGCTCTTGGTCGACTCGACCTCGCCGAAGGACTGACCGGCGTCGACGCTGGCCCCGGCCTCGGGCAGGCTGACGTACACGACGTCGCCCAGCGCCTCCTGCGCGTAGTGGGTGATGCCGATCCGCACCCGCCCGTCGCCGAGGTCGCGAACCCACTCGTGCTCGGCGGTGTAGCGCAGGTCGTCGGGTATCACGGGCCGGTCCTCCGGGCGGGTCATGGGGAAGGCGTGGGAGCGGGCGAAGCGTAACGAGGTGCCGCCAGCGCCCGCAAGGCGGTCACCGAGAGAGCCGGCGACGACGTGACGATCGCGTGTGCCCCCGCCGAGGCGTCCACGGTGTCGACCACGCCGCCGGGGATCCCGAGCGCGGTGGCGAGGGTCCGGGGATCGCCGATGGCGACGATGCGCAGCGGTGCGGTGAGCGCGACGCCGTCGACGGTGACCCGGCTGCCGAGGTCGCCGAGCGCGGTCGAGGTGACGACCCGTACGACGCCGCCGGTTCCCGCGATCTGCATGGCTTCGGCGCCCGCGTCACGCAGTTCCTCGACCGCGTCGAGCAGGACGTCGGCGTGGATCCGCAGCTGGGGGTCCTGGATCGTCAGCACGATGCCGGGACCGCGCGCCGCGAGGGTGCCGGTGAGGATGCCGAGCGTCTGTGCCCGGGCGCGAGCCTGGGCGAGCGCGGCCGAGTCGCGGGTCGACCCGTTGCTGAGCAGCGCCGCGCTGCGCTGCAGGTCGGCGACCTGGGAACGCAGCCGGTCGGCCCGGCCGGACAGGTCGGCAAGGATGCTGACGAGGTCGTCCGTGCGGGCGCTCGCGAGCGTGCCGGAGCCAGCCGCCGTACGGACCTGGGTGACGAGGGCGAAGGCGAGCAGGCCGCATAGAGCGGCGACGCCGAGCTGGGCGCGCCCGGGGCGGGCGAGCAGCGCCCGCACCAACCGGGGGCGCAGCGGCTCGCCCGCTGCCCGTTGATCTGGGCCGCTCACGCGCGGAACACCCGGCGGCGGATGGCCGCGGCGTTGGAGAAGATCCGGATGCCGAGGACCACGACGATGCTCGTGCTGAGCTGGCCGCCGACGCCGAGCTTGTCGCCGACGTACACGATCAGGCTCGCGACCAGCACGTTCGCGACGAACGAGACGACGAACACCCGGTCGTCGAAGATCGCCTCGAGCCAGGCACGCACCCCGCCGAACAGCGCATCGAGCGCGGCGACGACCGCGATCGGCAGGTACGGCTGCAGGTCCAGCGGAACGGTCGGCTGGAGGACGAGGCCGAGCGAGACGCCGGCGGCGACGGCGAGCAGGACGATCACGAGGGACCTCTCCGAGGCGGGGCGGTAACGGGCCGGGCGTAGTGCAGCGTGGCGTCGGGAGCGGCGGGCAGGGCGAGCCGGCCGGCACGGGAGTAGTCGAAGCGCAGCCCGTAGAGCTGGGCGAGCCCACGCATGCGAGCTGCCGTATCACTGGCGCCGAACTTCGTCTCAATGTCCACTGGAGGTCCGATCGCTGTCACGACGTACGGTGAGACCAAGGGCCGGAAGTCGACGAGGATCGCGTCGCCCGCCTGCCGGATGGCCGACTGGGCGGTGAGCCGTTCCCCGTTGATGGCGATGGCCTCGGCGCCCGCCGCCCACAGCGCGTTGACCACCGACTGCAGCTGGCGGTCCTGCACGAGGCTGGCGTTGCTGCCGGAGCCCGCGTCGGCCAGGGTGACCCGCAGCCCCGGGCCGCTCACCGGCAGGATGCCGAGGGCGAGCTCGGCGTCCGCGATCCGACGGGTCAGCGCCGCGCCGGCCGTCGTGGACTCCAGGCCCGCGTCCCGCAGCGCGGCCTGCTCGGCGCTCAGGGACGCGATCGTCCGCTCGAGCCGGTCGACGGTCGCCGTCTGCCGGTCGACCGCGGCGACGAGCGCCGAGCGGGACCTGGCCGCCGCCGGCGCGCTCGCGCGGGTCTGCACGGCCGCGATCACGACGACGAGGGTCGCCGCCGCGACCGTGGCGCCCACCAGCGGCCAGCGCGCGCGCTCGCCCGGCCCGCCAGCCTGCCGGCGGGCCACCGCGGCGGCGTAGCCGGGGTCGAGGGCATCCGTCGACAAGTCGACAAGGAGAGACATCGATGCATCGATTCGCCGCTGCTGTGCCGGCCCCGGGTGCGGCAGCCCAGGCTGGGTCGGCGCACGCTGGGTCGGCGCAGACCGGGAGGGTTCGGACACGCTGCCCATTGTCCCCCGACGAGGGCACGAGGGCGGGGAGGCTAGCCGTGCGCGACGTGTGCGGCGTCGACCACCGCGGACCATTCGTCCAGCAACCGCTCGGCCGCGCTCGCCGTCGCCGCCTCGGCCCACAGGTGGGTGACGGCCTCGGCCGGGTCGGGCAGGACGAGGGCCCAGCGGCCGTCGGGCTCGACCACTCGCACACCATCCGTGGTGTCGACGAGCCGGTCGCCGGCCGATTCGAGGACCGCCCGCATGACGGCCCCCTTCGCCGCCCAGGGCGTCGCGAGCGATCGCCGCAGGACCGCCGCCTGCGGGATCCGCGCGTCGATCTCGCTCATGGTCAGCTTGGTCCGCGCGACCAGGCCGAGCAGCCGGGCGAACGTCGCGATGCCGTCGACTGCGGTGGAGAACTCCGGTACGACGAAGCCGCCGCGGCCGTCGCCGGCGAACACGACGTCCGTCCGCGCGGCGGCCGCCGAGAGCAGCTGCGGCGCCGTACCGGTCCAGGCGATGCCGACGCCGTGGAACTGCGCGACCTGTTCGGCGACCCGGGTGGTCGTGACCGGCAGCGCGACCAGGCCGGCCCGGCGCTCGGCCGCGACGAGGTCCATGACCACGAGCAGGGCCCGGTCGTCGTGGATGACCTGCCCGCGCTCGTTCACCAGCGCGAGCCGCTCGGCCACCGGGTCGAACCGGGCGCCGAACGCGGCCCGCGACGACGCCACGAGCTCGCCGAGGCGTTCGAGCCCCTGCAGGTGCTGCTCCAGCGTCTCGGTCGGGTTGGTCTCATCCAGCCGGTTGTTCACGACGAGCGCGTCGACGCCGAGCCGGCCGAGCAGCGTCGGCAGCACCACCGCCGCGGAGCCGCCCGCGGTGTCGATCACGACGCGGAGGTCGGCCTCGGCGATCCCGCTGGTGTCGATGCCGGCGAGGACCTCCTGGATGTAGGTCTCGACGGAGCGGGCCGGGTAGGAAAGCTGCGCGATCTCGCCCGGGAAGGCGCGGCGGAACTCCTGGCGGCTGAACACCCGCTCGAGCTTGCGCTGGCCGGCCGGCGAGAGGTCGGCGCCGTCCTCGTCCAGGAAGACGATGTCGACGCTCTGCGAATCGCCCGCCGTCGTGTGGATCATGACGCCGCCGACCGCGTCGCTGTGCGCGGTGGCGAACCGCGCCACCGGGGCGGGCGCGACTTCGAGGTCGCGGACGTCGATCGCGCTGGCGGTGAGCGCGCTGACCACCGCGCGCTTGAGCGCCGTGGCGGCCCGCGATACGTCCCGGCTGACGACCACGACGCTGCCCTTGTGCAGTGTCGTCGCCCAGGCGCTGGCGAGCCGGACGGCGAGGTCCGGGGTGATCTCGACGTTGACCAGGCCGGACACCCCGCGCGGGCCGAACAGGCTGCGGTGCCCGCGCGACTCCCAGATCACGCTGCTGGTGACGACCGCGCCGGCCTCGACGGTCTTGAACGGATAGACCCGTACGCCGGCGGACAGGAACGCCTCCTGCTCGACCACGCAGTCGTCGCCGACGACGGCGCCCTCGTCCGCGCGCGCCGCCCGCATGATGTCGGTGTTGCGGCCGATCACGCAGCCGCGCAGCCGGGCTCGCGGGCCGATGAAGACGTTGTCGTGGATGACCACCCGTTCGAGTACGGCGCCGGCCTTGACCACGACGTTGCTGCCGAGGACGGAGTACGGGAGCAGGGACGCCCCGGCCTCCACCCGGCTGTAGTCGCCGACGATCAGCGGCCCGCTGACCTCCACGTCCGGATCGATCTCGGCGCCCTCGCCCAGCCAGACGCCCGGGGACATCTCGAAGGCGCCCATCTCAACCTCGACCTGACGGTTGAGCACATCAATGTGAGCCTGTCGGTAGCTCTCCAGCGTGCCGACGTCCTCCCAGTAGCCGTCGAACGCGTAGCCATAGACCGGCGCGCCCCGGGCAAGCAGGCGCGGGAAGACATCGGCGGACCAGTCGACCTCCTCGCCCTCAGCAACCTCGTCGAGGACCTCGGGCTCCATGACGTAGATGCCGGTGTTGACGGTGTCGCTGAACACCTGCCCCCAGGTGGGCTTCTCCAGGAACCGGTTGACCCGGCCGTCGCCGTCACGGATGACGATGCCGTACTCCAGCGGGTCCGGGACGGCCTTGAGTCCCACAGTGACCAGCGCGCCGTGCTCCCGGTGGAAGGCGAGCATGTCGGTGAGGTCGGCGTCGGTGAGTGCGTCGCCGGAGACGACCAGGAACGTGTCGTCGCGGAGTGCGGACTCGGCGTTCTTCACGCTGCCGGCGGTACCGAGCGGGCGCTGCTCGGTCGCGTACTGCAGGCTCATGCCGAGCTCGTCGCCGTCGCCGAAGTAGTTGCGGACGAGCGAGGCCAGGAACTGGACGGTCACGACGGTGTCCGTGATGCCGTGCCGGCGGAGCAGCAGCAGCATGTGCTCCATGACCGGCCGGTTCACGACCGGCAGCAGCGGCTTGGGCAGGTTGGCCGTCATCGGGCGCAGCCGGCTGCCCTCTCCCCCGGCCATGACCACGGCCTTCATGTCTCGACCTCGCGTTGATCGGCGACCACGAGCCGGCGTACCTGGATGACATAGAGCACGCCGGCCCACCAGTACAGAGCCGTTCCCCACACGGTGAAGGCCCACCCGAACGCCTGGGCAACCGTCCCGAGCGTGCCGCCCGTGTCGGCCAGCAGCAGCAGCGGGATCGCGTAGAGCAGGTTGAGCGTCGCGGCCTTGCCGGCGAAGTTGACCGGCAGCGGGCCGTAACCATGTCGCCGCAGGACCGGCAGCGTCAGCGCAAGCAGGACGTCGCGGCCCGGAATGACCACCGCGAGCCAGATCGGGATGTCGCCGCGGGCGGCCAGCGCGCTGATCGTCGCGAGGATGTAGAGACGGTCGGCGGCCGGATCGAGCAGCGCGCCGAGCCGGCTGGACTGGTTGAACCGCCGGGCGATCTTGCCGTCGGCGTAGTCGCTGATCCCGCCGAACATGAGCACGGCGACCGCCCAGCCGTTGGCCTCCGGGCCGAGCGCGAGCCAGAGGAAGAGCGGGACACCGAGCAGCCGAAGCAGGCTGAGCAGGTTCGGAATCGTCCAGACCCGGTCAGCCGGCGTGGCGGTCGTCGCCGTGGTGGTCATGATGGGCTCGTCATGGTCGCAGCCGTACCAAATCACACCGGCTCCGCCAGCCGATAGACTCCGTCGCTGGCGCCCCAGGGCGCCCGACGGGCTGTGGCGCAGTTTGGTAGCGCACTTGACTGGGGGTCAAGGGGTCGCAGGTTCAAATCCTGTCAGCCCGACGTACGCACGGAGTTACCCCTTGCGCTTCTCCCGCGCCTTCACCGTCACGTCGATCGGCGTACCGCGGAAGCCGAACTGCTCGCGCAGCCGGCGTTCGAGGAACCGCCGGTACGACGGCTCCAGCGGGCCGGTCGTGAACAGCACGAACCGCGGCGGGGCCACGCCCGGCTGGGTAGCGAACAGGATGCGCGGCTGCTTGCCGCCGCGCACGGGCGGCGGCGTCCCGGCAACCACATCGCCGAGGAACGCATTCAGCTCGGCGGTCGGCACCCGCAGCTCCCAGCTCGCGAGCGCGTCGGCCAGGGCCGGCGCGAGCCGGTGGACGCCGCGGCCGGTCAGCGCGGAGATGTTCACCCGGGCCGCCCACGGCACCCGGGCCAGCTCGCGCTCGGTGTCCTTGTCGATCGCGGCCCGCAGGTCGGCGTCGACCAGGTCGGCCTTGTTGAACGCGAGCACGAGCGCCCGGCCGGCCTCGATGACCTGGCCGATCACCCGCTGGTCCTGCTCGGTGATCGGCACGGTCGAGTCGAGCAGGACGAGGGCGACCTCGGCGGCCTCGATCGCCGCGGCGGTGCGCAGGGTCGCGTAGTAGTCGGCACCCTTGGCCTCGTTCGCGCGGCGGCGCAGACCGGCGGTATCGACAAATTGCCAAGTCGAATCATCGATCTGGACGAGTGTGTCGACCGGGTCCCGGGTCGTCCCGGCCGCCGGGTCGACCAGCGCCCGCTCCTCCCCCGCGAGCTTGTTCAGCAGGCTCGACTTGCCGACATTCGGCCGCCCGACGAGCGCGACCCGCCGCGGACCTCCGGGCTCCGGGGCGCGGTCGGGTGGGGCGTCGGGCAGCTGGCGCAGGATCTCGTCCAGCAGATCGCCGCTGCCGCGGCCGTGCAGCGCGCTCACCGGCCGCGGCTCGCCGACGCCGAGCCGCCACAGATCGGCCGCGTCGAGCTCCGCCTTCGCGTCGTCCACCTTGTTGGCCGCGAGGACCACGGGCTTGCCCGACCGCTGGAGCACCCGGGCGATCGCCTCGTCGGCGTCGGTGATGCCCACGGTGGCGTCCACGACGAGCAGGACGGCGTCGGCGGCGCTCACGGCGATCTCGGCCTGCTCGGCGATCCGGCCGGCCATACCGCGGGCGTCCCGCTGCCAGCCGCCGGTGTCGACGACCGTGAACCGCCGGCCGTTCCAGGTCGCGTCGTACGCGACCCGGTCGCGGGTGACACCCGGCACGTCTTCCACGACCGCTTCGCGGCGGCCGAGGACGCGGTTGACCAGCGTCGACTTGCCCACGTTGGGCCGGCCGACGACGGCGAGGACGGGAAGCGCGGTCACGATGACGACGGCTCGGTGGCCTCGAGGTGGGCCAACAGGTGGGTGCGGATCTGCTCGGCGGCGGCCGCGACCGTGCTGCGGGCCCGGCGGTCACCGTCGACCTCCAGCCGGAACGCCGGCCCGAAGACGACGTCGACCGGCGCCCGCCACTTCGGCAGCACCCGGCCCTTCGGGAGAGCCTCGGCCGTGCCGGTGCAGAGCACCGGGACGATCGGACAGTCGGCGCGCAGGGCTAGGTAGCCGATCCCGTGCTGAATAGTCTCGAGCTTGCCTTCACCTCGAGTGCCTTCGGGGAAGACGCCGAGCACTCCGCCGGATTCCAGCACCTGAACCGCGCGGGTCAGCCCGGTCCGGTCCGGCGCTCCGCGGCGGATGGGAATCTGCCGGGCGAACGCGAGCACCTTCGCCCACGGGCCGGCGTACAGCTCGCTCTTCACCAGGAACGTCGCCGGGCGCGGCAGCATCATGAACACGATCGGGCCGTCCAGGAAACCGGTGTGGTTGCCGGCGAGCAGGACCGGGCCGGACGGCGGCAGGTGCTCGAGGCCCCGGACCCGGAGCCGGAAGATCGCCCGGATCAGCAGCGCCACCAGCCGCCGGACGACGGCGAGCGGAACGGTCTCCCGGGTCGGGTCGTCGCGCTTCGTCACGGCCGGCGCCCGGCGGTTGCGGCGGCGCGGTCGAGCCCGGCAAGGATCTCGGCGACGACGGCGTCCGGGTCCAGGTTGGTCGAGTCGAGCACCAGGGCGTCGGGCGCCTGCGTCAGCGGGGACGCGGTTCGGGAGCTGTCCAGCCGGTCCCGGCGGGCGAGGTCGGCCTCGGTCGGCGCAAGGTCGGCGTCTGTCTCGCGGGCCCGCCGCGCGGCGCGCTCGGCCGGGTCGGCGGTGAGGAAGACCTTGAGGTCGGCGTCCGGCGCGACGACCGTGCCGATGTCGCGGCCCTCGACCACGATGCCGCCGGCGCCGATCAGCCGTCGCTGCCGCGCGACCATCGCCGCGCGTACCTCCGGTACGGCACTCACCGCGCTGACGGCGCCGGTGACGGCTGCCCCGCGGATCTCGTCGGTGACGTCACGGCCGCCGACGCTCACCTTGGCAGGCGTCGCGTCGGTCGAGATCTCCAGGTCGATCGACCGGACGTACGCCGCCACCCGCGCCGTGTCGTCCGGGGCGATGCCGGCGGCGAGGACCGCCGCGGTGACCGCGCGGTACATCGCGCCGGTGTCGAGGTAGCGCACTCCGAGTCGGGTGGCCAGCGCTCGGGCAACGGTGGATTTCCCCGATCCCGAGGGGCCGTCGATCGCGATGACCGGACCGCCGCGATCCGCGCGCACGCCAACTCCTCCGCCCTCGCCGTCCCCGTTCGGGACGCCCGGCGAGCCTACCGGTCGCTAGACCGGGGCCTCGGCTCCCGCGACGGCGGACCAGCCCCGCGCGGTGAGTGCGGCGAGCAGCCGGTCGCGGTCGCCGGGCGCGACGGCGAGGTCGAGGGCGCCGCGCGGCCGCCCGGGCGCGTGCTCCAGCCGCAGGTCCTCGACGTTCACGTCACTGGCGGCGATGTCCGCGAACAGCCGCGCGAGGCTGCCGGGCTCGTCGCTGATGACCACGAGCACGCTCGCCCACAGCCGGGCCGGCCGGCCGTGCTTGCCGGGCAGCAGCGCGCGGCCGGCGTGCCCGCGGTCGATCAACTCCGCGACGGCGGCCGCCGCATCCCCGTCGAGTTGCCGCCGTAGTCCGTCGAGTTGCGCGAGCAGGCCGTCGAGGGCGGCCGCCACGGCGGGTGCGTTCGCGGCGGCGATCTCGGCCCACATCTGCGCCGGCGAGTCGGCCAGCCGGGTCATGTCGCGGAATCCCGGGCCGGCGAGCGCCGCGGCGGCGGAGTGGTCCACGAGCGTCGCGGCCAGCGCGGACGCGACGAGCTGCGGAACATGCGAGACCCGGGCGAGCAGCTCGTCGTGCTCCGCGGCGGCGAGCTCGACCGGTACGGCGCCGGTCGCGCGGACCAGCCGGCGTACCGCGTCGACCGCTTCGGCGGTGGCGGAGGGCGGCGCGCAGATGGCCCACGGCCGGCCGTGAAACAGCCCGCCGTCGGCTCCGGCCGGGCCGGTGGTCTCCCGCCCGGCGACGGGGTGGCTGCCGACGAAACCGTTCGTTGGCCCAACAAGCGTCTCGACCTCGGCTTGAACTTTGGCCTGGACACTCGCGACGTGGCTCACAACTGTCGCGACAGCAGAACGTAACAGGTCAGCACAGACCACCGCGCTGTCGCGGGGTGGGACGGCCACCATCGCGACATCGAAGTTCCCGCAAGCGGCGCCGGGCTCCGGATCGGGGCAGGCCTCGCCGGCGCCGAGGGAGGCCGCGAGCGCCAGCCGGTCGGCGTCGCGGTCATGCAGGTGCACCGCTCCCCCGGCGCCGCGGACCGCCATGCCGAGCGAGGTGCCGATGAGGCCGGTGCCGACGATGAGCAGCCGGTGCGGCCACGCCGGCGCGCGGGGCTCGGTCGCGCCGCCCGTCACTGCGGCAGGTCCGTGCGGAGGGTCGCCGCACCCCGCAGGTAGACGTGGCGCAACTCGTCCCGGGAGCGGTCTGTCTCGACGTGCGCCAGCAGCCGGACCACGCGGGGCATCGAGCCGGGGACGTCGATCTCGGTGGCGCACAGGAACGGAACGTCGGTGATGCCGATGGCGCGGGCGGCGTAGGCGGGGAACTCCGCGGTCAGGTCGGGCGTCGCCGTGAAGACGACGCTGATGAGGTCGTCGGCGTCGAGGCCGTTGCGCTCGAGCACGGCCCGGACGAGCTCCGCGGTGGCCTCGATGATGGCCTCGCGGTCGTCGGCGTCCGCCTGGATCGCCCCGCGCACAGCGCGCACGACCACGCCGCCTCCTCTGGTCTCACCCCGCCACCGGTTGCTTCGCACCCTATCCAGGTGACCGACGCGGCCCGCACCGCGACACTTAGCGGTTTGTCGACGTATCCCTCAGTGGCCGAACCGCCACGGCACCCGCAAGACACCGCGAAACCGCAGGTCAACGCCCAGCTATAGATCGGTAAGTCGATACAACGACTGCACCTCGGCCTGGCTGAGGTGCCGGGTCCGGCCCGGCCGGAGGTCACCGAGGCGAATCGGGCCGATGGCGGTCCGGACCAGCCGGAGCACCGGATGCCCGAGCTCGGCGAACATCCGCCGGACCACGTGGTTGCGCCCCTCGTGCAGCACCACCTCGACGCTGCTGCGGGCGCCCACGCTGTCGACCACGGTGAACGCGTCCGCGCGGGCCGGACCGTCGTCCAGCTCGACTCCGGCGCGCAGGGCGCGACCGAGGGCGCGCGGCACGGTCCCTTCGATCTCGACCAGGTAGCGCTTGGGGACCTCGTACGACGGGTGCATCAATCGGTGGCTGAGCGCACCGTCGTTGGTGAGGAGCAGCAGCCCCTCGCTCTCCGCGTCGAGCCGGCCGACGTGGTGCAGCCCGGCGGTCCCCGATCCGTCGCCGCGGTCCCGGACAAGGTCGCCGATGCACGGCCGGCCCTGCGGGTCCAACATGGTGGAGTGCATCCCCCGCGGCTTGTGCAGCGCCAGGTGCACGAGCCCGGCGGCGGTCGGCAACCGGTCGCCGTCGACCCGTACGACGTCGCGCGCCGGATCGACGCGCGCGCCGAGCGTCGCCACGACGCCGTTGACGGACACGCGTCCGGCCGCGATCAACTCCTCGCAGGCCCGCCGGCTGCCCAGCCCGGCGCTCGCGAGGACCTTCTGCAGCCGGATGCCGGCGGCGTCAGTTCGCGGCGACGACATCGTCGTCGTCCAGCGCGAAGTGATCGGGGAGGTAGTCGCGCAGCGGCGGCAGCTCTTCGAGCGCCGCGAGGCCGAGCCGCTCGAGGAACAGCGACGTCGTCCCGTAGAGGATCGCGCCCGTGCCGGGCTCGACATCCACCTCGGTCACCATCCCCCGGCTGACGAGGGTGCGCATGACCGCGTCGACGTTGACGCCGCGGATCGCGGCGATGCGCGATCGCGAGACGGGCTGCCGGTAGGCGACGACGGCCAAGGTCTCCAGCGCCGCCTGGGTGAGCCGCGCCTGCTGGCCGTCGCGGACGAACCGTTCGACGTACGCCGCGCAGTCCGGCCGGGTGTAGAGCCGCCAGCCGCCGGCGACGCAGCGCAGCTCGAAGCCGCGCCCGGCGGCGTCGTACTCGGCGGCGAGCTCGCGCAACAGGCCGGCGACCTCCTCGGTCGGGCGTTCGACCACCTGCGCGAGCACGACCTCGGCGACCGGTTCGTCGACGACCAGCAGGACCGCCTCGAGCGCGGCGCGGACGCTGGGATTCGGCAGCTGCTCGTCAGTCACGGGGCTCCTCTTCGCCGGTGTCCGATGAGTCGGTGGGCTCGGATGAGTCGGTCAGGTCGACGACCGCGTCGGTCAGGTCGAAGTCCTCGGGCGCAACCCAGCGGACGTGCAGCTCGCCGAGCGGGGTGACCTGGTCGAACGAGACCGCGCCCTCGCGGTAGAGGTCGAGCAGCGCCAGGAAGCGTGCCACCACGACGATCGTCGCGTCGGCGTCCGCGCACAGACCGCGGAACGTCGCCGCCCCGGACGCGCGCAGCCGCGCCGCGAGCAGTACCGCCTGCTCCCGGACGCTCACCTTCGGGGCGTGCAGGTGGTCGAGCGCGACGGTGGGGCGCGGGCGGGGCGTGACCGCCCGGGCGGCGATCACGGCGAACTGATCCGGAGTGACGGTGAACAGCACCTCGGGCAGCAGCTCGGCGAACGCCGGCTCCATGGGTACGGCTCGGGGGTGCCGGCCGGCTTCGTCGGTGAACCGGCGGTCGAACAGCGCCGCGATCTGCTTGTAGGCGCGGTACTGAAGGAGCCGGGCGAAGAGCAGGTCGCGGGCCTCCAGGAGCGCGAGGTCCTCCTCGTCGTCGACCTCGGCGCTGGGCAGCAGCCGGGCGACCTTGAGGTCGAGCAACGTCGCCGCGATGACCAGGAAGCTGCTCGCCTGGTCGAGGCTCCAGTCGTCGCCGTGTGCGCGGATGTGGGCGATGAACTCGTCGGTGACCTGCGCCAGCGCCACGAGCGTGACGTCGAGCTGCTTCTTCGCGATCAGCCCGAGCAGTAGGTCGAACGGGCCCTCGAAGACGTCGAGATGGACATGGAACCCGGTGGTCTCCGCGGCGATCTCGCCGTCGGCCCTGTCACCGTGAGCGTCGAGCGGCGCGATCGGCTCGGCGGGGGGCACCCGACGACGGTAGCCCAGCGTCGCGGCGCCCGCGGGTCGGACGCGCCGGATCTACAGGGCGTGCACGATCGGGTCGGCGAGCTCGCTCAGCACTTTGAGCAGCAGCGGTTGCTGACCGGCCAATGGCACCAGCAGCAAGACGATCAGTACGGCGACGCCCCACGGCTCCTCGAGCAGGTGGTAGGCGAGCCGGCGGCTGCCCGCACTGCGCGGCAGCCGCGACCACAGCAGGACGCCCATCTCCAGCGGCGGGATCGGTATCAGCCGGAGCAGGCCGCAGCCGAGGTTGACCATCGCGAAGCCGAGCAGCATCTGCGCGGCGGCGCTCTCCCCCGACACCAGCGGGCTGCCGTGGACGACGAGGTACAGCACGTCAGTCGGCACGGTGAGCAACTGCCGGTGGCCGCCGACGGCGAGGTAGGCGGCGAGGCCGCCGGCCGCGAGCGCGCCGTGGACGACGAGGGCCACGATCAGCGGGGTGGGGCCGGGCTTGCGCAGCCCGGTCGGTGCCGGCGGCCGCGGTCCCCAGCCGACGCCCGAGACCACCGCACACGCGACGCCGTACGGGTCGAGCAGGGTGCTGGCGGGCCGGCGCGAACCCCGCCCACTTCCGCCGAGCGGGCGCAAGGCGCCGCGGCGACGGGGCCGCCACTTGGCGCCGGCGAGAGCCCGCTGGGCGGACGTCACCGCGGCGATGCCGACGACGAACCCGACGATGAGGCCGAGCAGCACCGAGGGCTGGCGCAGCGCGAAGATCACGTCAGGGAGCGCCCGTCGCCGTTACAGCTCGCGCAGGCGGCGGACGAGGATGCTGTCCTCGCCCTTCGCCTCGAGGTCGGCGAGCACGACGGCCACTGCCTCGCGAACGATGCGCCCGCGGTCCACCGCGAGTCCATGGGTCCCGCGGAGGGTGAGACGTGCTGACTCGAGATCGAGCAACTCCGCCGGTGAGACGTACACGGTGATCTTCTCGTCGTGCCGCTCCCGGCCGGTAGGCCCGCGCCGCGCGCCCCGGGCCGGTGACGTCGTACGGACCCGGGTCAGCGAGGTGACGGAGGTAGGCGCTCCGCCGTCGGGGTCCGCGGGTGCCGTGGCGCTGGAGGTGCCGCCGGAGGTGCCGCCGGTCGCGCGGAACAGCTCGTCCGCCCCCGGCAGGCTCACCCGGCGAGACACCGCGCCACCACCTCTCGGGCCAGGTCCCGGTACGCCGTCGCCCCCGCCGACGAGGGCGCGAAGGTCGTGATCGGCTCGCCGGCGACTGTGGTCTCGGGGAAGCGAACGGTGCGGTTGATGACCGTGTGGAAGACCTTGTCGCCGAAGGCCTCGACCACCCGGGCGAGCACTTCGCGGCCGTGCAGCGTGCGACCGTCGTACATCGTCGCGAGAATTCCCTCAAGCTCAAGCTGAGGGTTGAGCCGTTCGCGTACCTTGTCGATCGTCTGGATGAGCAGGGCGACGCCGCGCAGCGAGAAGAATTCACACTCCAGCGGGATGAGCACGCCGGACGAAGCGGTCAGCGCGTTGATCGTCAGCAGGCCGAGCGAGGGCTGGCCGTCGATGAGGACGACGTCGTAGTCGGGCAGCACGGGCTCGAGCACCCGCTTCAGCGCCTGCTCCCGGGCGACCTCGCCGACCAACTGGACCTCGGCGGCGGACAGGTCGATGTTGCTCGGCAGCAGATCCATGCCGGCGACGTTGGTCTTGAGCAGGATGTCGTCGGCGGAGACGTCGCGCTCCATCAGCGCGTTGTAGATCGTCCGGTCGAGCTCCATCGGGTTCACCCCGAGGCCGACCGACAGCGCTCCCTGTGGGTCGAAGTCGACCAGCAGCACCCGCCGGCCGTACTCCGCCAGCGCAGCGCCGAGGTTGATCGTCGTGGTCGTCTTCCCGACCCCGCCCTTCTGGTTGCAGAGGGCGAGCACCTTCGCCGGCCCGTGCCGGTCGACCGGTTTCGGCTCGGCGAGTCGCGGCAGCGGCCGGCCGGTGGGGCCCAGCTCGCCCTGGCGGCGGGTGTGTGTCGACATGACGAGAAGCAGCTCCATCTCTTTGCGGGCGAACCGACGGCGCGACATCTCGATGGAGAGACAGGCCGACGAGTCGGCGACGATAGTGGCCCGCGCGGTGCACGGCAAGGGGATCCGGGAGCTCTGTGCGTAACCCCAGGTCAGGCGTGTGCGCGCGGGTGCGCGGTCGCGTACACCTCGCGCAGCCGGTCGACCGTCACCAGGGTGTAGAGCTGCGTCGTCGTCACCGACGCGTGCCCCAACAGCTCCTGGACGACCCGGACGTCGGCCCCGCCGTCGAGCAGATGGGTCGCGAACGAGTGCCGCAGTGTGTGCGGGCTGACCGCGGCCGTGACGCCGGCGCGTTGGGCGGCTCGGCGCAGCACCGTCCACGCGCTCTGCCGGGTGAGCCGGCCACCCCGGTTGTTCACGAACAGCGCCGGCGTCCCGCGACCGGCGGCGACGAGCCCGGGCCGGCCGCGGACGAGGTAGTCCGACACGGCGGCCAGCGCCATCCGGCCGACCGGCACGACGCGGTCCTTGTCGCCCTTGCCACGCAGCAGGACCGCCGCGTCGGCCGGGTCGAGGTCGTCCAGGTCGAGACCGACCGCCTCGCTGATCCGCGCGCCGGTCGCATAGAGCAGCTCCAGCAGCGCGCGGTCGCGAAGGCCGCGCGGCGTCTCGTCGGCGGCCGCCTCGATCATCGCGACGACGTCCTCGACGGGCAGCGCCTTGGGCAGCCGGCGGGCCGGAACCGGCGGCTTGACCGCCGCGGCCGCGTCGACCTCGACCATGCCCTCGCGGACGGCGAAGCGGTGCAACCCGCGGACCGCGACGATCGTCCGCGCGGCGGACGCGGCGGACAGCGGTGGCCGTTCCGCGTCGCCCTGGCGCAGCGAAGCGAGGAACTCGGCGATGCGCTGCTCGGACACCGCTGCGAGGTCGTCCACGCCGTCCGCATCGAGCGTTTCGACGTAGCGGCGCAGGTCGCGCCGGTACGACGCGAGGGTGTTGCGGGACAGGCCGCGCTCGACCTCGAGGTGGTCCAGGTAGGTCCGGGCCGCCTCCGCGGGCCCAACCGGCTGCTTGGTCAGCCGGCCACCCCGGCGAGGACGTCGTCCAGCTCGCGCCACGGCAGGCCGTGCGCGTCGGCGACGGGGCCGTAGACGAGCTCGCCGCCGACAACGTTGACCCCGCGGGCCAGCGCGACGTCGGCGCGGACCGCGGCCTGCCAGCCGAGCGCCGCGATCCGTTCGGCGTACGGCAGCGTCACGTTGGTCAGCGCGTACGTCGAGGTGTGCGGCACGGCGCCGGGCATGTTGGCGACGCAGTAGAAGATCGAGTTGGCGACCGGGTACGTCGGGTTGGAGTGCGTCGTCGGCCGGCTGGACTCGAAGCAGCCGCCCTGGTCGATCGAGATGTCCACCAGCACGCTGCCGGGCTTCATCCGCGCGACCAGGTCGTCGCTCACCAGCATCGGCGCCTTCGCGCCCGGGACGAGGACGGCGCCGATCACGAGGTCGGCGTCGATGCAGGCCCGCTCCACCTCGTAGGTGTTGGACGCGATGGTCTGCAGGTGGCCCTGGTAGATGCGGTCGGCCTGGCGCAGCCGCTCGATGTTCTTGTCGAGCAGCAGCACCTCGGCCTGCATGCCGAGCGCGATCGCGGCGGCGTTCATGCCGGAGACGCCGGCGCCGAGTACGACGACCTTCGCGGCGTAGACGCCGGAGACCCCGCCCATCAGCACGCCGCGGCCGCCGCCCTGGCGCATCAGGTGGTACGCGCCGACCTGGGGAGCAAGCCGGCCGGCGACCTCGGACATCGGGGCGAGCAGTGGCAGCGACCCGTCGTTGAGCTGCACGGTCTCGTAGGAGATGGCGGTGATGCCGGAGTCGATCAGGGCCTGCGTGCAGTCAAGGCTCGCGGCGAGGTGGAGATAGGTGAACAGGATCTGTCCACGGCGCAGCCGCGGGTACTCCTCGGCGATCGGCTCCTTGACCTTCAGCACGAGGTCGGCCTCGGCCCAGACGTCGTCGGCCGTGGCGAGGATCTTGGCCCCGGCGGCGACGAAGTCGTCATCCGGGATGGACGAGCCGATGCCGGCGTCCTTCTCGACGTAGACGGTGTGGCCGGCGACGGTCAGCTCGTGCACGCCGGAGGGTGTGATCGCGACGCGGTACTCGTTGTCCTTGACCTCGCGCGGGATGCCGACACGCACCTGGACACACCTCTTCCGGGTTCGGGCGCGCCGTTGCGCCCGGGCGAAGTCTAGGACCGGGGAGCCTTGGCGGTCAGGCGTGCGGGCCACGGCGCGTCGGCCGGGCGCAGGGCCGCGAACCCGCTCTCCCGGGCGCGCGCAGCGGCGAGGATGCCCATGACCGCCATCGGGTTGTGCAGCCGGCCGCCGAGTACAGCCGCTACCGCCTCGTCGAGCGGGACCCACCGCACCGGCATGTCGGCCTCCTCGTGCTGCCCGGCGTGCTTCGGCCCGGTCGCGGCGGCGACGTCGCGGGCGAGGTAGACCCGGACCGCCTCGTCGGTCATCCCTGGCGTGGTGAAGGCATCGAGCAGGACGTCCCAGCGGTCCGCAGTCAGATGCGCCTCCTCGAACAGCTCCCGCCGCGCCGCCGCGAGCGGGTCCTCGCCGGCGACGTCGAGCAGGCCGGCCGGCGGCTCCCACAGCAGGTGCTGCGCGGGGTGGCGGTACTGCTGCACCAGCAGGACGCGCTCCGCGTCGTCCAGCGCGACGATGCCGACCGCGCCCGGGTGCACGACGACGTCGCGTACGGCGGTCGAGCCGTCCGGCATCACGACGACGTCGCTGCGGACGTCGATCACCCGGCCCGAGCGGAACACCTCGGTGCTCGACTGCACCGGCCGCGACGCCGGTGAGTCGGCTAAAGCTCCCGTCACGAGTGGGACGAGACGGCCTCGTCGGGCATCTCCACGCCGCCGATCGCCGCCCCGGAGTCGTCGGCCCGGCGCAGCGCGGCCTGGATGAACGCCGCGAAGAGCGGATGCGGCCGGGTCGGGCGGGACTTGAACTCCGGGTGCGCCTGGGTGCCCACGAAGAACGGGTGCACCTCGCGCGGCAGCTCGGCGTACTCGACCAGCCGACCGTCCGGCGAGGTGCCGGAGAACACGAGGCCGGCGGCCTCGAGCCGGTCGCGGTAGGCGTTGTTCACCTCGTAGCGGTGCCGGTGCCGCTCGGTCGCCGCGTCGGCGCCGTACGCCTCCCGCACCAGCGAGCCGGCGAGCAGGGCCGCGGGGTACTCCCCCAGCCGCATCGTGCCGCCCATGTCGCGCTCGCCGGCCACCACGTCGACCTGGTCGGCCATCGTCGCGATGACCGGATGCGCGGTGTCCGGGTCGAACTCCGCCGAGTTGGCGCCCTCGAGCCCGGCCAGGTGCCGGCCGACCTCGATGACCATGCACTGCAGGCCCAGGCACAGACCCAGGACCGGGACGTGCGCCTCGCGGGCGTGCCGGATCGCGCCGAGCTTGCCCTCGATGCCGCGGACGCCGAACCCGCCGGGGATCAGCACGCCGTCGACGCCGTCGAGCGCGCGGGCCGCACCGGCAGGCGTCTCGCAGTCGTCGGAGGTGACCCAGCGGATCTCCACCCGGGCGTCGTGCGCCACGCCGCCGGCCCGCAGCGCCTCGGTCACGGACAGGTAGGCGTCCGGCAGGTCGACGTACTTGCCGACGAGCGCGACCGTGACGTGCTTCGCGGGCCGGTGCACGCGCCGCAGCAGCTCGTCCCACTCCGCCCAGTCCACGTCGCGGAACGGGAGGTTGAGCCGCCGTACGACGTAGGCGTCCAGGCCCTCGGCGTGCAGCACCTTCGGGATGTCGTAGATCGAAGGCGCGTCCGGCGCGGCGACGACGGCCTCGTTGTCGACGTCGCAGGTCTGCGCGATCTTGCGCTTCATCCCCTCGGCGATCGGCCGGTCGGACCGGCAGACGATGGCGTCGGGCGTGATGCCGATCGAGCGCAGTGACTGCACCGAGTGCTGCGTCGGCTTGCTCTTGAGCTCACCGGACGGCGCGAGGTAGGGCACCAGCGACACGTGCAGGAAGAACACGTTGTCGCGGCCGACCTCCTGGCGGACCTGGCGCGCGGCCTCGAGGAACGGCAGCGACTCGATGTCACCCACGGTGCCGCCGACCTCGGTGATCACGACGTCGGGCAGCGCGCCGTCGGCCATGGGCCGGCCCATGTCGCGGATCCGCTGCTTGATCTCGTCGGTGATGTGCGGGATCACCTGGACGGTGTCGCCGAGGTACTCGCCGCGGCGCTCGCGTGCGATCACCTGCGAGTAGACCTGGCCGGTCGTCACGTTGGCCGACCCGCGCAGGTCCTCGTCGAGGAAGCGCTCGTAGTGGCCGATGTCGAGGTCGGTCTCGGCCCCGTCGTCGGTGACGAAGACCTCGCCGTGCTGGAACGGGTTCATCGTTCCCGGGTCGACGTTGAGGTAGGGGTCGAGCTTCTGCATCGTGACCCGCAGGCCGCGGGCTTTGAGCAGGCGGCCGAGGCTGGAGGCCGTCAGGCCCTTGCCGAGGCTGGAGGCGACGCCTCCGGTGACGAAGACATGCCGGACATGGCCGGCCGGTGCGCTACTCGAGCGTGCCAAAGGGGGCTCCCGTGGGTCGATCCACGGAAGTTCACGGTAACACCACGCGGCCGGATCCGGGCCAGTTCCCCCGGGTTGATGCGCGTGTCGTCCCCGGCGCGCACCCTCTACTTATCTACGCCTCGAGTAGAGGTTGAGGTAGATGTTATCCACAGCGTCCACAGTGTTATCCACCGTTGGCCATGTCGCGGCCTGCTGTCGTCCCAAGGCCGCCAGCTCGGCCCGCCGGGCCGGGTCCCGGCCCAGATCGAGCAGCGCCGCCCGGAGCGCGGCGGCATCACCGGGCGGTACGACGATTGCCGCCGCCCCGACGAGGTCGGCGACGCCGCCGACATCGGTGCACACCGTCGGGACGCCGGCGCGCAGGGCCTCCTGTACGGCGAGGGGGCGGGCCTCCCAGTCAGACGGCAGGACCGCGAGGTCGGCCTGGGCGTAGAGCGCGGCGGCGTCGTCGCGGCGGCCCAGCAGCGTGACCGGCGCGCCCCTTGAGGTGATCCGCGCGCGCAGGTCGTGCTCCAGCGGGCCGTCGCCGGCGACGAAGGCATGCAGCTCGTCCTGGCCGGTGAGCGCGTCGATGAGCAGGTCGACGCGCTTCTGCGGGTGCAGCCGGGCGACGCAGACCACCACGAGCCGCCCACCCGCGAGCGCGCGCAGGTCGAGCCCGGGCATCCCGCCGGGCGAATGTGGGAGAGGCGAGGCGACCGGCACCAGCACCGCGGTCGCGGCCCCCGCTCGCCGGGCCCGGTCGAGCAGGTCGGCGGAGGCGACGAGGACCGCGGCGGCCCGGCGGGCGCAGATCCGTTCGAGCGCGGCGTGCACCCAATGGCGCGAGCGCCCGCCGAGCGGCGCGTTGTGCCAGGTCACGACGAGCGGCGCGCTCCCCCGCCCGATGGCGACTCCGGCGGCGGCCCCGGCGCGCACGCCGTGCGCGTGCACGACGTCAGCCGCTCGCGCCAGTTGCCGCAGCGACCGGAGAGCGGCGATGCTCGGCGCGCCCACGGGCACCGCGGCGACCGCGTCGGCGACCGCGGCCAAACCGAACGTCGCGAGGGTCGCGGCAGGGGCCGCGACCGTCACGTGATGCCCGCGCGCTCGCAGCCCGGCGGCGAGATCACGGACATGCGAGCCGATGCCACCGGAGCTCGCCGGCGAGACGAGCAGCACCCGCATCACCGGCTCAGCCACCGCTACCGGCGTTCAGCCCGGGCACCAGCGCCATCGCGCGGCCGCGCAGCACGAGGCGCAGGGCGGCCGGGTCGAGCAGCCGGGTCAGTGCCACGAACAGCACGAGGCACAGGCCGCCGACGAGGACGCTGACCGCCGTACTCGCCACCGCACCGACGGCCGGCAACACGCGCGCGACGGCCAGCGCGGCTCCGGCCGCGACCGCGCCACTGCCGAGCGCCGCCATCGTCGTACGGGCCAGGCCGTCGAGGGTCTGCGGGCCGGCCCGGCGGACCAGCGCGACGGCGAGCCCGGCGGCCGCGGCGGTCATGCCGATCGTCGTACCGATGCCGAGTGCTGCCGCGGTCCAGCTACGCGGCAGGGCGACGACTAGCGCGACGTCAGCGGCAACGACGAGCAGCCATCCGGCGCCGGTCGCGATCGCCGGCGTCCGCGGGTCGCCGCGCGCGACGTGCACCCGGGTGAGGTGCGCGACCAGCCCGTAGCCGACCAGGGCCGGGGCGAAGGTCGCGAGGGCGTGCGCCAGCTCGACCGGCGACGCCGACCCGGGCGCGCCGAGGATGACGACCCGAGCGACGGGCAACGCAGCGGCGACCAGGACCGCGGCCGCGGCCGCCGTCGACAGCACGACGGCGCGCGAGGTCGCCGCCGCGGTCGCGGCGTAGAGGTCGGTCTCGCCGGCCTCCCAACGCGCGACGAGGGCAGGGAACGCGGTGGTCGCGAGCGGTACGGCGAGCACCGCCCACGGCACGAGGAACACCGTCCACGCCAACGTGTAGAGCACGACCGCACCGGTGGCGCCGCGGTCGTTCGCGAGCCGGAGGATTCCGGCGGTCGCGAGGTCTTGACTGCCCAACGTCACGGCGCCGGCGAGGGCGAGCCGGCGCGCGGTCGCTGCCGCGCCGGGCGGGAAGTGCAGGGTCGGCCGGAGGCGACGACCGGTACGCCGCAACGGCCACAAGAGTGGCAGCAGCAAAGCGACGACGCCGAGCGTCGTACCGACCGACAGCACCAGCTCGTGCCCGCGGGTCAGCCCACCGAGACCCGTCTCCGATCGGTGCGCCGCGACCGCGAACGCGACGTACGCGGCGATGACGACGACACTCGACAGCAGCGGCGCGATCGCGGCGGCGACGAAGCGGCGATGCGCCTGCAACACCCCGGTGATGACGACGACGGCGCCGTACAAGAGCAACTGCGGCGCGAACACCTGCAGCATGCGCGCACCGACCGCGCGTTCCGCGATCGCCGAACAACCGGGGTGGCCGTTGCCGACGAGCAGGTACACGATCGGTCCGGCGAACACGACCGCGACGAGCAACACGGGCAGCAACGCGAGCAACGTCCACGTAAGCAACGCGGACGCGGATCGATCCGCGGTGGCGTCGTCACCCGCGTCGACGGACCCGGCGAGCAACGGTACGGCGACGGTCGACAGCGCGCCGCCGGCGACGACGTCGAACAAGATGTTGGGAATGGTGTTCGCGGTGTAGTACGCGTCACCGAGACAGCTCGGCCCGACGGTGTGCGCGAACACGATGACGCGGCCGAACCCGACGACGCGCGCCAGCACCGTCACGCCCGCGATCGCCATCGCCGCGCGTGCCAGCGACTGCGTCTTCGGCTGCACCGTCGGTCGTGTCATTGCCGGCGGCCGAGACCGTCGATCGCGGCGAGCCACCGGTGCCGGGCGATCACATCGGTGAAGGACACGCGTTCGCTCGCCAACGTCAACGCGACGACACCAGACAGCGCGGCGACGCGACCGCGCGATCCGAGTGCGTGCGCGAGTGTCCAGCCGAGCAGCGCACCGAGTGCGTTCGCGCCGCAGTCGCCGATCATCGCGTCTTCGGCGAGATCCGCAGGCAATAGCGCTGCCGCTGCACCGATCGCCGCGCCGGCCGATGCGTTCCGCGGCACCAGTGGAACGCTTGCGAGTACGACGACCTTCAGTGCGCGACCGGGGCGCAGGTCGAAGAGGTTCACGAGGTTGGCGGTGCCGGCGACGAGCAGGGTGTCGATGGGGAGTTCGGCCGGCCGGCGCCGTTCCGCCAACGACGTCAACGCACCCGCGGTCACGAGACCGGCGAGCTTCACCATGCCGGTCGTGACGCGTCGCTCGCGCAGCGCGGCGAGATGACCGCGCAGGCCGCGTGCATGACTGTCGCCGACGAGGTCGTCGTACAGGCCGAGCGCGCCACACACGACCGTCAACCCGGCCGCGGGCGGCGACAAGGATCCGACCGCGGCAGCGAGCATGACCGCGGGGCCGGCGACGAGCGAGGGCTGCGCGCCGCGATAGTTGGTACGCCGCCAACGAACGTCGCCGCCGGGAGGCCGGCGGCGTAGCAGCTCATACGTCGCCGCGCCGACGACGGCGGCGGTCGTCGCGGCGCGCAACGACCTCACGGCGACGGCGTCGGCAGCGGCGTCGTACCCGGCACGGTGCCGTACGACCCGAACTTGTCGTTGAGCTGCTCGAGCAGGGCGAACACGGTCGCGATCCGGCCGGCACTCTGGTCGACACCGCGTACGGCGGAGACGCCGCTGCCGGTCCCGGACTGGATCGACGCGACCAAATCGGTCTGGTTGCTGGGATTCGCGACCGGTCCGACGACAACGGCGCCGAGGCTCGTCGTATCGAGATCCTTCGCGAGATCCACGAGCACGGTCTGCTCCGACTGCACGAGCTGCGGGTCGGCGGTGCGGGCCGGCGGCGGGCCGGTCAGCACGATCGCCAACGTGCCCGGCCGCGGCTCGTTGCCGTGCACGGGCGACGTCGTCAGCAGGTTGCCGTCGGAGTACGTCGACAGCACGTTCGCGATGGTCGACGGCGTCAATGGTTTCGTCTGCGGCCGGATGCCGAGCACATCGGCGATCTGCGCGGCGACGCGTTCGGCGCCGGTGCCTTGCGGCACGTCGCGACCGGGGATGTCGACGCGACCGGCGAGGCCACCGAGAAACGCATCCTGCTTCGGATCGATGAGCACCGACTGCAGCCGCACGTCCGCGGTCACGGTCGCGCCGGCGCGTTCGAGGGTCGCCATCAGCTTCGATCGCGTGTCACCGCTCGCGCCCGGCGCGCTCACGACGACGACGAGCTGACCGGACAGCCGGCCGCTCACGGCGTACGGCTCGATCAACTGGTCGAACGCGCGGTTCTGGTCGAGTTGGCTCTTCTGCTGATCGACCGTCGCCTCCAGCGCACTCACGTGGTTCTGCGCGTTGGTGAGGTGCTTCTTGACGTCCTGGAACACCTCGCCCTGCAGCGCCGTACTGCCGAGAAAGAGGCCGAGCGCCAACGCGAGAAACACCGCGACGATCGACACGACGTGGTAACGGAAATCAATCATGAGAACAGATCCCGCACCCATCGCGCGAAGTCGTGCCAGGTACCGCCGAACAGTTGCACGTAGACCTGCCCACCGGGTGTCGCGAACAGCGCGGCGAGGAACGCGATGACGACGGCGGCGACGAGCATCAGCAACGTCGACAGCCGGATACGTGAGCGATAGAGGCGGCTCACGCCCTTCGCGTCGACCAGCTTGCCGCCGACGCGCAACCGGGTGAGGAACGTGCTCGCCATCCCCGCGCGGCCCTTGTCGAGGAACTCCACCAACGTCGCGTGCGTGCCGACGGCGACGATGAGCGCGGCGCCCTTGTCGTCGGCGAGCAGCAGCGCGACGTCTTCGCTGGTGCCGGCGGCCGGGAACACAACAGGATCGATGCCGAGGTTCTGCACCCGTGCGAGCCCCGGCGCCGTGCCGTCG